>Ga0123519_10008227_pt1 | contig 15950 bp, 11 predicted proteins | sample YelNatPaOPRAMG02_FD_87396 | JGI IMG/M metagenome (GOLD analysis project Ga0123519, IMG submission 87396) | Hot spring microbial communities from Yellowstone National Park - Yellowstone National Park OP-RAMG-02 (version 2) | ecosystem: Environmental > Aquatic > Thermal springs > Hot (42-90C) ...
AATCTATTTACCAAAAAGGGTGATTTTATTGATGCCGAAACTTTATTGCAAGAAGCCCAAACAATTACTGAGACTCAAAAAAATGTTGAAATTTTAAGCGATATCTATTTGGGCAAAGCCAAACTGGCGATAATGCGCAACAAATTAGATGATGCGGTTAAAAATTTAGCCGCCGCCCTTCGCATCAAACGAAGAAGTAAAAATAAATCCACCAGTGGCTTGATTGAAACATTAATCGTTGGGCAAGAATTAAGAGCGGCAAGGTACGAGTGGCAGAAAACCTTAAATCTTTGCACCCGTACCCAAAAATTATTATCCCAAAACCTTGCGCCAAAACTATCCGCGCTAATTCTAAGGTGGCAGGGATTAGCCAAAGTCGGTTTAGGTTTTATCGACGAAGGTATAGAAGAACTAAATAAGAGTATTGAAACACTTCGGACACTGGGGGCGAAATATGAAATGGCGGTTTCCCTTGTGGCAAAATGCCAAGCCCAAGCCGAAATCACTCCAACCGAAACCGGGTTTCAATCCGGCAATTCGACTGCAATCACTTATAAGCCCTTGTCCGAGCGGGAATTAACCCAAGTCACCGATGATTTAAGAGAGGCTTCGGATATTTTCTCAAGTTTAGGGGCAAAAGTTAACGAAGAAAGGGTGAAAGATATGTTGAATCATTTAACACAACTTGGCACAACTATGCAGTTAAAAGGAAGAGAAAGGGGGGAATATTTAAAGGTTTTCTATGAATTGAGTGAATTAATTAATCTTAATTTGGAGAAGGAGGACTTTGCCGACCGGCTTTTGGACTTAATTATTGATGTAACCCAAGCCGAGCGTGGTTTATTGTTTCTAATGCAAGGCGACAAGTTATATCCAGCAGCAGCGCGGAATGTTGACCACACAACCTTAGAGGATGCCCAAAGTATATCACGAACAGTAATTAGGCAGGTAAGGAAAAGGGCTGAGCCAATCCTCTGTGCGGATGCCTTAACTGATTCAAGATTTGCCAATTCCCAAAGCGTGGTATTAAATAAGATTCGGTCTTTAGTCTGTGTGCCTTTGCGAGTTGATGACAAGGTGATTGGCACAATTTATCTTGATTCCAGGATTAACCCGAATGTCTTTATCGAAGATGACAAAAATTTACTTATTTCTGTGGCCAATTTATTGGCCGCAACCATTGACCGGTCTTTTGCCTTTAAGAAGATGCAGGAAGATTTCTCAGCGTTGCGGGAAGATATATTAACTGATGCGGTGACCGGCTATTTTTTAGGTCGGTCAAAAGCAATAAAAGAGGTCTATCAAATTATTGAACAGATTGCTCCGACTGATTGCACTGTCTTATTATTGGGTGAGACCGGTTCGGGCAAAGGGGTATTAGCCCGGTTGATTCATGCTAATAGTCCGCGTCGCGCCAATAAATTTGTCTCAATCAATTGCGGCACTCTGCCGGAGACATTATTTGAATCCGAGTTATTTGGCCATGCAAAAGGGGCGTTTACCGGTGCAATTCGCGATAAAGAAGGATTATTTGAGATAGCAGAACATGGGACAATCTTTATGGATGAGATAGCAAATACTACCCTCAGCATTCAGGCGAAATTATTAGAAGTGCTTGAAGATAAAATCATCCGTCGCGTTGGTGAGACTGAACCAAGAAGAGTAGATGTGCGACTAATTTGTGCGACCAATAAGAACCTTGAAGAAGAAGTCAAGGCCAATAGATTTCGGGAAGACCTGTTATATCGTCTTAATGTGGTGGTTATCCAAGTGCCGCCTTTGCGCGAACGTAAAAGTGACATAATGCTATTAGCGGGGTACTTTTTAAAAAGATACGCCAAACAATTTAATAAACCAATACTTGGCTTTGAGGACAACATACCTCAAATCTTTACCGAGTACCCTTGGCCCGGGAATGTTAGAGAATTACAAAATGTAATAGAACGAGCGGTTATCTTAACACAAAAAAGAAAAATAGGTTTAGATAGTCTTGGACCAAAGATTGAAAATTTTGCCAAAACACTAAAAGTAGAAAAAGGACAGAAGAAATCCTTAGCCAAAGAACAAGTGATTGAAGCAATGAAAGCATCGCAAGGTAATGTTAGCCGTGCCGCACAAATCCTTTCTACTCACCGACGGCAACTCCAAAGGTTACTGCGCCGTTATAATATAGATAAAGGAGATTTTCAAACACAAACTTAACAAAACAAATGGGCAATGCCCATTTGAATCCCCAAAAACCCGATTCGGGTTCTTTGCTTCGTCCGCCTTTGGCGAACCTACGCTTTGCGTTGCGTCCGTATTTTTTAACACATGAGAAGACAAAGGGTTGCCACTCGTAACCTATTAGGAAATCAGAGTTAAAAGAAACCACAGATTATACCGATTTTAATAATAAGAATTAAGAAAAATCGGTTGATCTCGTGACGCTTATTGATTAAGCACACTAAACGCATAACTAAGCATAATTTAACCAATTAATAATACATTACTTATAATTTTAGTAATTCTTAAATGCGACAACTAAATATTTGTAAATTACAAATAAAATTTTACTATTTTTTTAAGAAATGCATTATCAATAAATTATAAAACAAATATCTCTGGTATTGGAATTGATATTGCTTATTAATTGGGCTTATAGCCCAAGAAAGGAGGCTCTGTGCGATATATACCCGCTCTTTTACTGGTTGTGCTCCTGATTACGGTCTTCACAGCGTATGCTAATGGTATACCCCAGCCACCTAAACCAGTGCCACCGGATGGAATTCCACAACCGCCCAAACCGGTTCCGCCTACAGTTCTTGCAGGTATTCCCCAACCCCCTAAGCCAGTGCCACCGGTTCTATTTACTGGAATTCCGCAGCCACCTAAACCGGTACCGCCTTATGGCATTCCTCAACCACCAAAGCCAGTGCCTCCAACTGTTAGCGTATAATTTTACGCTCGGTTGGCATTTACTGAACTCGTGTTAAGTAAAGCGAAGGCATAAGCAGGAGCCATCCTTTAAAATCCGAACCTCTTGGTTTCAAAGTAAGGACCGAGAGGTTCGGATTTACTATTTTTACTTGTATTATGAATTCGCGCTGATTTACGCTTTTAGCCGAATTCGGTCACAAACTTTGCATTGCGGTGCTACACCTTTACCCAAGTAATTCCTTATTGTCCTTCCGCATTTTAAAATCTCTACCCCCGAACCAGTCCCACAGGTAGCCTACAGGGCAACCCCCGAGGCAATCCCCGAGGCTGCTCCCTCAGTTGCCTCCTAAGTCGCTTCACAAGTTGCCTCCGAGGCCGCTCCCTAACCAGCCTCCGAAACAGTTCCCCAAGCTAACCCCGAAGTAACCTACGGGGCAACTCCTGAAGCCACTCCCCAGGTCGCCTACGGGGTTACCCCTAAGCGGTACCATCTCCCAAAGCAAAATTAAATATAACATATCAAAAAGCAGGTACTTAGAAGAAATTTTTGCTTGATTTTAATTCTACTTTTAAGTAGAATATTTTTAGAGAGCTCTTACCGAATTAGAATCTACCTATACGGGTTGAATGGTAAAAAGGCTTTTTCAGCAAAGAAAATCAGCAAAAGCCGAAACTAAGTTAATGAGAAATAACGAGTAAAAACCTATGTCACCGCTCCTTATTTAGTAATGACAAATTTTTTGGATATTTTGGTGTACTCGGTTTCTAAGAGGCAATAGTAAACGCCCGAACTTACCTTTTCGCCCTCGTTATTATTCGTATCCCAAGACAATGCACCACTGGTTGAATTTATTCTACCAGCAAAAAGGTTTTTGATAACCCTGCCATTCGCATCAAGAATCTTAACTTCTAACCGACAAATCTTCGGCATCGTATAACGAATGTGCAATACATCAGAAGAAGGCGAACTAATAAAAATTGAAGGGGCAATATTTAATATTGACTGAGAGTGCCATTCGGGCGTATCTGTCGGACTAAAATGAATGAAGAAAGTTTCACCAAAATAATAGTCAGGATATTGGTCGCCACCAAAGATGAAGAAATTATCACCCCAAAAATCATAAATGCCAACTGAATTCCTCCGCGCAACTGGCAAATCACCTGAAGGGTTAAGCTGCGTCCAATTTAAACTTGAAATATCAAGAACATATAAGTCATTTAAAAATGCCCAACCACCCTGATTGGTAAAACCACCAAAGACATAAAATTTGTTGTTAACTCGGTCATAACCATAGGCAAAATTGGTTCTTGGTAATGGGAGCGAGCCGGTGGGATGGAGTTCGGTCCAATGTTCATTATTTAAGGTTAAGTCTAATGTCCACACATCGTTATAAAAAACTTCGGAATTTCCACCAAAGACAATCATTTGATTGTTGTTTGCATCAAAAACCGCACCGCCAAAGCAACGCGGCGCAGGTTTTGGTCCAGTGACAGAAATTTCTCTCCAGACCATACTGTCTAACTTTAATTCCCAGACATCATTATACCATTCATAATAGCCAGTGCCACCGAAGATAATAAACGAATTTCGTAGCGGATGATAAATACCACTAGCAGCCTGGCGTGGAGTCGGTGAGTTACCAGCGGGTTGTAACCTCTCCCAACTTTCGCTGCCACTTGTTAAATTTAATGACCAGACCTCATTTGAACCGACGCCACCGATATTTCCTCCAAACACAAGCATTCTTTGATGGACTTGGTCATAAACTGCGGTATGGTCATACCGAGGTGGAGGGGAACTCCCGATAACCGATAACGGAAACCAAGCATATATTTCCAAAGTATCTAAAGGCAATTCCCAAACATCGTTGTAAATTCTATTATTTAGTCTTAGACTCATCCCACCAAAAAGGATTATTCTATGATTGAGACTATCTACAATCATTGAAGAATTAGCCCGAGCGTTGGGGTAAAGCGCTTTCCATTCAAGGCCGAATGACAAAGCAATAGTTCCTAAAATCACAAAAAACCTAAATTTTTTGTTGAACTTCATGGCTCCTCCTTTTAATTATAAAGAAGAAAATGACTTTGTAGCCATCTTCCTCTCAAGCCATCCGCCTACCAAGCCTGATTCGACAGGCGGATTGAACTAACACAAAATTACAAAAGAACTTGCCCAAAAACCAATAACGCAATTTCTTCATTCTATTAAGGGGAATTTTATTGAGGGCGGGAAATATTACCATACACTAAAAGTATAGGTGGCTTCATAGAATTTGTCAAGACTTTTTGAAATAAAAATTAGCTAATGAATTACATTAGATTGCGACTTTTTAGGCTGTAATATCCTTGCCAACCAATTATGATATGGTCTAAAACCTCAATTCCCAGAAGTTTTCCAGCCTGAACCAACCTTTTGGTCAAATTTAAATCATCCTCGGATGGTTCAGGATTACCGGAAGGATGGTTGTGAACACAGATTACCGAAGCTGCTGATGCTGAAATTGCTTCTTTAAAAACCTCGCGGGGATGAACTACCGTAGCGTCAAGACTTCCTATTGAAATATCAACTGGTCGAATTAGTTGGTTTCTTGAATCCAAGAGCAGTAATAAAAAATATTCGCGCTTCTTGTCCTTTAATCTTGGTCGGACTACTTTTAAAACATCTTGAGTTGTCTTGATTTCAATTTTTGTTTCATCTTCTGGTTGACCTTCTACCCTCTTGCCTAATTCCAAAGCGGCTTTAATCTGGCAAGCCTTGGCTGGTCCAATACCGTCAATCTGACAAAGTTCCTCAACCGAAGCGCCAGCAATCGCTTTAAGATTGCCAAACTTACTTAAAAGTTCTTGGGCAATATTCATTACTGATTTACCCCGGGTTCCTCTACCTAAGATAACCGATAGTATTTCTTGACTGGATAACACCTCTGGGCCAAGCCTTAATAATCTTTCTCTTGGTCGCTCTCCCTTGGGTAAGTCTAGAACCGTGAATGATTTTTTCATTCTTCAATTGTCACTTTTACCCGGCACCTATTGTATCCGTTTTTAAAGTAAATGGCAAAGGCATAGTGTCCCCTAACTTAGGTGCCTGACAATAGGCGCTGGGCTTTGCCTTTGCCGAAAGGCAGTTACGGTTATTACTAAAATTAGAAAAAGAACTGCTATGAAAGTGAGTAATCGACCTAACCGGTATGATTTTGAATCGCAAATAAAGGCAACGGTGTGTTTTCCTGGTTCTAAATAAACCGCACGCAAGGTATGAAAGGCACGATATACCTTTGTCTTTTCGCCATCAACCAATGCCTTCCAGTCTGGATGATAGTTTTCGCTCAAAACCAAAAATCCTGAATTTCGTAAATCAACTTCAAGGGTAATCCGATTCGGGTCGTAATCAGTAATTTGAACATTACCAATAATAGTGTCGGTAAGGGTTGAAATACCTTCCGGTGCTTCATTTAAAATTACAATCCTTCGTGGGTCAAATGCATTGTCTTGCAACCGGTTTAAGGCCGCATCTTTATCAACAATAACTTCAAATTTCGGCACTAAAAACGCTCGAGGTAATAATGAGTCATTACGGTAGATTGCGGTCTTTTGCGTAAGATAAACCAGACTTACACCAGGACAGGATACATATTGCTTGAGGAGTTGAATCATCTGTTGAGATTGGGGTGGAAATTTAGATATGTCTTCGGGCAAAGGGACGCTGACGATATATTTCACATTAAGCAAATCAATGAACTTGCGGTTTAACAAATTGGGTGGAAATTGAAACATAACCGAATTTTTGATGCCGACAAAGTCCATATAATTTTGGAGCGGATTAGGATGTTGACCACCGACACTATGGATATTATTAAGCCAAAGTAAACCCAAATCGGACTTATTTACCCCAGTAGCAAGGTCTATGTAATACAGAGGAAAGACGCGAAAATAACCAGTATCTTTTTTTAAAAAATCAACCACTTCGTCTTGGGCAAATGACTCATTCGGTGCAGGATAGGGTTTGATGTATTTGGTCCCAACCAGCCAAGAATCGATTAATAAAACTAATCCGGCAACAGTCGCAAATGTTAAAGATTTGAGTTTTCTTTTTACTAAGGCATATAATAACCCGGAATTGATTATAATTAACAAAACGGCTATTATCATTCCCATTTGAAAATTGCTATAGTTATCAGAAATCCGATTCGGGTCAGAATGAGCGATCCCGCTTAAGAAAGAAACGATACCTGATTGTCCGATTAAAGTTATGATTAGCAATCCAATCCCGACCCCACAAACCCAAAGCAAAAACCTTATAACACTTTTGGTTTCTTTAAGTTCGCCGATCAGAAATTTAAGTCCAATCCCCGCCAGAGTTATAATGGAAAATGCGCTGGTAAAGAAAATGAGTGCCGGTGCTCGGAACTTTGAGACACCGGGCAGCAGATAGTAGGGCAGATAGTAAAATGGGGTGTGTCCGCCCCAAGCCATTAGTAAGGTGAATAATAGTAATCCAAAAAAGAACTTAGTGATTCTTTCCCGCCAGCAAAAAATAATTCCAATTAGAGCTAAGATTAAAGGTAAAATTCCGAGATATTCCGTATGATGCTTGAAAGGGTTACGACCCCAATAATGGTCAAGCCCACCGGAAAAACGGGGGGTGATTAAGTCAAATGTCTCTTCTGGTCCCATTGCCCAGGATGTTGCGAATTCATAACTACGGGCTGCCCCGCGCACGCCGTTGGGGAGATTGTCGTAAACCGGGAGGTATTGGATTGCAACCAAACAGCCGGTGAAAATCGCGGTTAAGATAAAAAACCCAATTAGTTTCCCAAAATAGGCAAATCGTCTTGCGTCCTTATTATTCCGATAATCACTAATCAATCGGAATAAAAAGTATATAATGACAATTAATCCCGTATAATAAGCCTGTTGGATATGTCCGGATAAAAATTGTAATCCAAGCATTGTGCCCGACAATAAAAAGTTATAGAATCGTTTTGAATTCATTGCCCGTTCTAAAAAGAAAAGAACCAAAGGTAGCATTGTCGTACAGATAAGTCTACCATCATGACCCTCATGGGTATTGGAGATAACACTGCCCGAAAACATATAGGCTAATGCTAACACAAATGCAGCAATTGGCGAGACTTTTAATTCTTTTAAGAACAGATAAGTACCCAATCCAGCAAGAAAGATTTGGAAGATAAAAGTATAGGTCCAAGCAAGGTGAACTGGTATGAAAAGTCGCAAGACTAAAGACAGGGGATAAAAGATGTCGCCCAGAAATGCTCCGACGGTTGGTATTCCGCAATAGATATGGGGGAGCCATAAAGGAATTTTACTATGCTTTTGGATATAACTAGCTAAAAACTGACGTGCCGCATAGCCACCGGAATAAATGAAGTCAGAGCCGAATAGCATCTTTGACCCACTAAGAAAATCTCGGTATAGAATAAATGGCAGCACAAACAGGACAAACACAAAAATCCGGTTAAGTGTTTGCTCCGAAATTCGGTCTCGGGTAGGTTTGGCACTAACTAATTTCTTAACTTCTTGCTTCTTTTTGGATGACATTTATCCTCCTTAATTTAATGAATAGGAATACAAAAAGAAAAATTAAAATCTCGGAAATTGTTATCCAAATTCGAGAGATTAACGAAATAACAATATTCAATGCCTCAGGGACAATTGGTGCAATTAATAAGGCGAAAAGTCCTTCTCTCACGCCTAAACCACCAGGAGCAAAGATTACAATAAAACCAATAATCCAAGAAAGGGAAAAAGCACCCGGGAAAATAAATAGTGCCTTCCAGCCAAGTGGATAGAAAGAAATTATGAGAGAATACAATCCAATTCCGGCAACGATCCAGGCGCTAAGGTATAACAGAAATAAAACTAATGCTTGCTTAAGTCCAACTCGAAAATCAACTGGTGCCTGTTTAATGCGCGCTAATAAGAAATTAACCACCCGATTAAATATACTTGGGACGAGCATAATAATGGTAATCGGGATGAGAATTAATAATAAGTAAGTTTTCGCCAGAAGGCTTGGATAAAAGAATAGAGAAATAACAAATAGGGCTAAAGCAGAGATAAGAAGATAAGCGGTTTCAATGACAACGCTCAAAGCCGAATGGCGTTCGGCAATGCCAATCTCTTTTGCCAAATAAATCCGTCCAAAAATTGCCCATACTTTTCCGGGTAAATATTTGCCAAGTAAGGCATAAGCGATAATTTGAATTGATTGCCTTAAAGAAATTTTTTCACGAAAATAAGAAAGGATACGTTTCCAGGCATAAGCACCAATTAAAAAGTTTAACGCCAAAAATAGAAAAGCCACAAATAACAATAACCATTGAAAGTGTAATGTAACAAGTTGACCTTTGACTTGTTCCCAGTTGCGATATAAGCTCCTTGCCAGGAAAAAGAAGATACCGGCAATAATGATAACCGAGATAAAAGTTCGCACCAATTTTAGGTTTGGTTTATTGTCCATTTCACTCCCAACGGTACCTTTCAAGTTTCGTTGCTAGTTAGTCTAAAAGCCAAATAATGATAAAAACAAAATAATTTATTCACCTTACCTTCTAAAATACTTAAAAGCCGACCTTGGGTCAAGTCTCTAAAATTATCGCTTTGGTTTTCCGCAAAGATCAAATGGCGGAACTATCTTTAGCAAGACCAAAAGTTGTTCCTTACTAAAACCATAGCGTTATTCCCTTTTCGCCAAAATTGCAATACGCCGACGCATTATGGGCAAGACGGGCATTAGTAATCTTTCTAAGTTTGCCCAAATGGGTAAATGCGATTCAACATAATAAGCCTTCAGAATTGTAAAATTTCTTTTTTGTAAGTTGGTCAAAAGATAATCCATTGATTTATAATGAACATGACTGATATCTTTTTTAAGAATAATGTTACGGTTCTTAAGTATCTCAATAATGTGCCTTTGATGCGGAGTCCAAATTACTAATTTCCCCCCTTGTTTTAATAACCTTTTACACTCATCCAAAACTTTTTCAAAAGTGTTTGGATATAAATGTTCAAATAAATCGGCGCTGATTATCACATCAAACGAATCCGCTGGCAATTCTTCAATGGCTTGTGCATCCGAACAAATAAACTTGATATTGCGAAAAGGACTATTGGCTAAAAGTTTATTGGCGATGGTTATCGCTTTTTGACTATAGTCAACGCCAATTATTTCTTTACATTGTTGGGCTAAGGCAAAACAAAAAGTTCCTAATGCGCAGCCTAAATCTAAGACACGCTCTTTTGGATTGGGCGAATATATTTTTTTAACATTAATAATTCGGTATTGTTGAAAACGCGATGTAAGCAGGTCAGTATAAACTTTAACCTCGGCAAAATAATTGCTTTCGTCATAAAATTTTTTGGTTACATTAATTTGCTTCATCCCAATCTTCTTTTCCTTTACAGAACTATTCTATTAATTAGACTATTTTTCATATTTTATTAATTCATCAACGATAATTTTGCTCGGATACCACCGCACAAATTCCTTTTTACGGTGAAACTGTTGATAATGGGTGAGAAAGTAATCAATCCGTTCGTCTTTGAATTCAGAAAGCCAAGCGGTTTCATTTAAACCGATCTCCCGCTCGGTTCGATTGCGTAAAATCAAGCAAGGCACATCCAAAAAATAGGTCTCTTCCTGGAGACCACCGCCATCCGAGATGACAAATTCGCAATTACCAACTAAATTCATAAAAGTGATGTAATCCAGATAGCCAATTAGTCTAATATTAGGATTCGTTTTAATCTTGTCATATAAACCAAATTGCTTTAACTGGTGTTCACTGGTCTTATGCAAAATATAAATTATTGAGAAATTTTTTGCTACAGCGAGGACGGTGTCAATCGCCTTTTTCAATCGGCGGTAATTATAAATTGTCTCTTGGCGATGAATGGCAACAACCACATATTTTTCTTTTTCCTTATCCGGCCGTTTTTTAACATAAATTGCCAAGGTATCATAAACCGTATTTTGTCTCGTATTGATAACCTTACCGCGTTCGCGCTGCAAGTTGCCGGCTGCCCAGTCGGATGGGGCAAATAGGATATGGGCAAGTTTTGATGAAATCCTTCTCACTAATTCCTCCGGGAAGGGGTGGAAAATGTTAAAAGAACGCAAACCGGCTTCAATGTGGGCAATTTTTAAGGAATAGATTCGGCCAACAAGACAGGCAAAAAGGGTGGAAATCGTATCGCCGTGGGTAACAAGGATCTTCTCACCGGCAAAAAATTTTCGATGGCGTAAGGCATTAATGAAACAAGTTAAAAACCAAATCGGCAACTGCCAAATTTTGACTAAATCTTTTTTGCCTTTCCATAAATTTAAATCAGGTGGTTTTAGACCAAATTTCCCTTCTAATTCCCGATTGAAATTAGGATGTTGGTCGGTTTGAACATATTTGTAGGGTATGTTTCTATCCTGTAGTTCCTTCATTACTGGTGCAACTTTCACTAATTGTCCTTTAGTCCCAATTAAAATGACCATATTGGATGATAAAACAGATTTTATTAAAGTAGCGTTGAGGCTTGTGCCCAACAATTATTTGTGGTTACCGAGGGCAAGGTTCAGCTCGCTTCGCTCAATGGACAGTCCGAGTAATGTCCACCGTTGGTGATCACACACTTCGCGTTGCGGTGCTATAACTTTTTCATACAGGCAGTGAGTTGTGATTTTAGTCGTGCTGCCTTGTTCTTATGGATAATTCCCTTCTGTGCCATTTTGTCAATCAGTGACTGGGCTTTCTTAAAAATTGGTTCGGCGGCTTCCTTGCTCTTTGTTGCCTTTAATTCTTTGATAGTTTTTTTTAGAAGCAGTTTTCGACGGCGATTATGTTGTCGTCTTCTTTCTGCCTGTCTTGCTCGTTTTTTTGCTGATATTGATTTCTTTGCCAAAAAACCTCCTAAATTAATCCGCTGCCGACGGATATGCCGGGGGGCGGAATCGAACCGCCCACACCGGGATTTTCAGTCCCGTGCTCTACCAACTGAGCTACCCCGGCATCGGTTGTATTCTATGGAAAATTTTTGGTTTGTCAATCACTCAAAAGCACTTAAGAGTATGCGCCTAACTAATTCGTCGTAACTGATACCAATTGCCTGGGCTTCTGCTGGTAGGTCAGAAAGTTCGGTCATCCCCGGTAGGGTATTAACTTCTAAGAAATAAGGGTGATTTTTTTTGTCCACAACTAAATCAATTCGTGAAAACCCCCGACAGCCGATAACCCGATGGGCTTTGAGGGCTAAAGTTTTGATTTTATGAGATACCGCTTTCGGTAAACGGGCTGGAATAATGAACTCGGTCGCACCTTTGGTATATTTCGCTTTATAGTCATAAAATTTTCGGCTTTTAGGAACTAACTCTAAAATTGGTAAAACCTCATTACCAACAATGCCCACCGTGGCTATCATTCCTTCAATGAACTGTTCTAAAAATACTTCGCCAAATTTTTTAAGTGTTTTTTTGATTGCGACAAGCAATCCGCCTGCGGCGGAGTCTGCGTCGGGTAACAATGATATGCCAACGCTTGAGCCTTCGTATCTTGGTTTAAGCATCATCGGATACCCGAATTTTTTTTCGGCTTGTTTAATTCTAACCTTAATGTCGTCTTGGGAAGAAATTAGGACATATTCTGGAGTTGGAATTCTTTCAATTTGGAATAATCGTTTTGTGGTAATTTTATCCATTCCAATGGCTGACGCCATAACACCCGAACCGGTATAAGGAATCCCTTTCAATTCTAAGAATCCCTGAATTGTCCCGTCTTCACCGGGTTTGCCATGAAGGGCGATAAAGGCAATATCAATCTTAGCCCGTGTGATTTGCTTTTCAAAATCTTTGCCGATATCAATAGCAATGCAATCAAACCCTTGGCGTTTAAGTGATTGATAAATATTTTTGCCGGAACGCAAAGATATTTCGCGTTCACTTGACCAACCACCCATTAAGATACCAATCCTTTTTTTCTTGAGTCGATTTAAAGATGAGGTGAAACCCGTCAACCGTGGACAGTGAGCGGAAAACGGAGAATGGACAACATTATTCACATCTGTATTATAACAAGTTTTGTAAAAATGTCAAACGGACAAGGACAAACAAAGCAGGGGTACTCTTGGCTAATAGCCATAAGCAAAAGAAGGGACGAGTTGCGAGTATTTTTACTTATCGCTATCATCTAATCCCACTTTGTTTCTTGACTAGGGGAATTTATGGAGTTATTATATCCGCCTAAGGCGGACTATGGCGCATATTCTTGTTATTGGAGCAGGACCTGGTGGGTATGTTGCCGCGATTCGTCTGGCGCAATTAGGTCAAAAGGTTACAATTTGTGACCATCGGGAAATTGGCGGCGTTTGTCTAAATCGTGGTTGTATTCCAACCAAAGCGTTGCTTTATGCCACGAGTATTATTTCCTCAAGCAACCAAGCCCAAGCCTTTGGCATAAAATTCTCTGAGCCAGTAATTGATTGGGTAAGACTGAATAATTGGAAAAACAGCGTTGTGGAAAAGATTCGCCAAGGTATTGAATATTTGTTCCGAGTCAATAATATTGAATTTATCCCTGCCTTTGCCCGTTTTCTTAATCCTCAAGAAGTTGAACTAAAGAAAAGAGATGGTGAAATCATTAAACTTACGCCGGACAAGATAATCATTGCCACTGGTTCAAAACCGGTTGCTTTAAGCAATGCGTCAGGCAGTAAAGCAATTACTTCGGACGAAGCACTCCAATTAACGGATATTCCAAAAGAATTGTTAATTGTCGGTGCGGGCGCGGTAGGGTTAGAATTCGCTACGATTTATTCCCGTTTAGGTAGTAAGGTCACTGTGGTTGAGATGATGGACCAAATTTTACCCGGCGCTGACCAAGAAGTTGCTCATTATCTTGCCCGAATTCTGGAAAAGCAGGGGATTGAAATCCGGTTAAAAACTAAATTGTTGCTTGAATCCGTCTATCGGCAGACTCAAACAGTGCTTATTGCAATTGGGCGCAAGCCAAATACTTCGGACTTGGGTTTAGAAAATACAGGTATCGCCCAAGATAAAAATGGTTTTATTATGGTCAGTAAATTTTATTCTACCCGGGTTCCGAATATCTATGCGATTGGAGATGTGATTGGTCCACCGTTATTGGCACATAAAGCGATGGCACAAGGAATTGTGGTTGCCGAATTAATCGCGGGGACTCCTAATGTTATGAAGGTTGTGCCCGTTTGTGTTTATACCGACCCCGAATTGGCGTTTGTCGGAATGACCGAGGAAGAAGCAAGAAATATTGGCAAAGAAGTTTTGATTGGGCGGAGTAATTTGCTGGCGATTGGTCGAGCCCATACAATGAATCGGAAAGACGGTATGGCGAAAGTTATTGTTGATAAACATAGCGACCGAATTCTTGGTGTCCACATCTTAGCGCCCGAAGCCTCAAATTTAATCGCCGAGGCAACTTTAGCATTATCCCAAGATATGACGGTAAAGGAATTTGTTAGAACAGTCCATCCGCATCCGACTTTGAGTGAGCTACTACTCGAAGCGGCAGAGAATGTTCATAAGAAATCAATTCACACCTTAAATCGCTGATATCTGTCATTTCAAATCTACACGTTCACTGCCAACCCGATTCGGGTTGAATCCCCAGTTGTAGGATAAAACTTTAGTTTACCTTGGAAGGAGATGCAAACCTAAAGGTAGACCTCGTTGCACTCGGTGGACGCTGCGCGTTCTGCCCTACAACCCGGGGAGATGAGGGATTTCCTCTCATCGTATTATTCTAATCCTACCTGGATTTTCTTTGGTAATTCGCCCAATTACTGGGGCTGGTTTTTGATATTGGTTTAAAAATTTATTGAGTTTGGCTTCGGGCAGGACGATAGCTAACCCGCCTGAAGTCTCGGAACCAAAAAGAATACTACCAACATAATTATCAACACCTTGAATATCAACTTTTTGCTTAAAAGAATTTTGGTTCATCGTAATCCCTGGCTCAAATATTCCTCTTTTAATAATTTCAATTGCTTGTTGATAGATTGGGATTTTAGATGCCCAAAGTTCAATGCCAACATTACTCGCCTCTGCCATCTCCACCAAATGGCCAATTAGTCCATAACCGGTTATATCAGTGCAAGCATCGACTCCTACCTCGCGCATCGTTAAAGAAGCCTCTTTATTCAAAGTGGTCATCGCTTCAATAACCGGTTGGTAATCAATTCCCGCGCTTTGTTCAAGCAGTAATGATTGAACAACAGTCCCGACCCCAATTGGTTTGGTTAAAATTATGAGGTCATCGGGTTTGGCTTGGGCATTAGTGATTATTTTTGCCGGATGAATGTAGCCAATAACCGAAAGTCCATACTTTATCTCATCGGAATTGAAGGTATGACCACCAGCAATCGTAACCCCGGCTTCTTTGGCTTTTTCCTGCCCGCCGCGTAGAATTTCGCCTAAGATTTTTGGGTCGTCTTTACCCGGAAAGCCAATAATATTCAAAGCCAATTTCGGGTCACCACCCATCGCATAAACATCCGATAAAGAATTGGCTGCGGCAATCATTCCGTAGAGCACGGGGTCGGCAACAACCGGTGTTAGAATGTCAATCGTATAAACTAAAGCGAGTTCTTCGTTTAGTTTATAGACCCCTGCGTCATCCGCGGTATTCAAGCCCACCAATAAATTATCATCTTTAATCTCAGGTAGTGCGGCTAAGGCAAGCGCTAACTGCGCCTTTGAAATTTTTGATGCTCAACCCGCACATTTGACAAATGCCAGAATACCTTTTTCCTTATTAATGGTCGGGTCTTTTGTCATTCAATCACCCCCTTTCCAGTTATTTATGTTCCAACCATCACGCTATTATACACTTTACCATAATTTAGGCTTATGTCAATCCTTTATCCACCTAAGGCGGATAGGATTTTAGTGATTTAGGCATTTGACATTTTTCGGTCTTTTGCTATGATGAATTATGCCCAAAATCCAATCACCGTCCGATGAGTTTTTTATGGCGCAGGCATTGGCA
>Ga0123519_10008233_pt1 | contig 15944 bp, 11 predicted proteins | sample YelNatPaOPRAMG02_FD_87396 | JGI IMG/M metagenome (GOLD analysis project Ga0123519, IMG submission 87396) | Hot spring microbial communities from Yellowstone National Park - Yellowstone National Park OP-RAMG-02 (version 2) | ecosystem: Environmental > Aquatic > Thermal springs > Hot (42-90C) ...
CAGGACAAACGCTTGCATCCCACATGGCGCTTGGGCGGTGGGCTTCCCCGGCAGCGCGGGCGTGCCGGAGGGTGTGGCCGTTGCGGTGCCGGGCGTGGGCGTCGCGCTGGGCGATGGGGTGGGGGAGGGCTTGGTCGCGGCGGGTGGGGCGGTGGGCGCAGCGCCGTTGGGCGCGGTCGTGGACGTCGGCGGCAAAGCGATGACCGGGCCGGAACCCGCTGGCACCACGGTGCTCGGCTGCGCAGGGGGTTGCGAAGCCGCTGGGGTTGCCGTCTGGTCGCCAAGTAACGCAGGGGAAAGGGGCGGCTTCATCAGCAAATAGGCGACGCCCACGGCGACCAGCCCCACCAGCACGGAGCCTGCAAGCACCGGCACAAGCCGCCTGACCGCCGCTTCTTTCACCCGCAGCGGCGGGATGCCGATAACGAGCCCGGTGATATTGTCGGAGCCGCCGGCAGCATTGGCCTGCGCGATGAGTTTCCGGACGGCGTCCTGGGGCATGTTTTCGGACAGAATCTGCGCGATTTGGCGACTTGACACCTCATTCGTCAGCCCATCGGTGGCCAGGAGTACAAGGTCTCCCGGCTGCAGCGGAAACGCCTGTACGTCCGGCTGCACCGTGGGGTTGTTGCCCACAGCCCGCGTGATGAGATTGCGCATCGGGTGGTTGGCCGCCTCCTGCGGCGTAACCTCGTGGGCGGCCAAGGCTTCCTCCACCCAGGAATGGTCGCGCGTCAGTTGGCGTAAAATCTTCCCGCGAAGGAGATAGGCGCGGCTGTCCCCAACATGGGCAACAATCAACTGATTGCGGTGGACCACAGCGGCCACAACGGTTGTACACATGCCCTGGTAGGCGTGATTTCTGCGCGCTTCTTCGTAGATTTGCTGGTTCGCCACCTGGATGGCGCGGGCGAGCGAGGCGATGATGTCGGTGTCCGGGTCGCCATAGAAGGTGGACATAATGATCTGGCAGGCCATCTTGCTTGCCCTGTCCCCTGCTGTGTTGCCCCCTACTCCATCGGCGACGATGAACAACTCGCCCTTCGTGCGGATAACCCTGGGCTCAAGGTTGGGATGCACCGCGTAGGAGTCCTCGTTGACCTCGCGCTGTTTGCCACGATCGGTGCCAGCGCCAATTACCAAGGGGTCAGGCGGTTTCCTCTTCATTGTCAACCTCCGCGCATTCAATCTGATGCCCAGACGAGCCTGTAGCAGTTCTTCGCATTGTCAAACTGATAGATTTTGGTTACATTGAAAAGCGCCACCGGCTTGGCCGCTTGCCATGTTCCCTCTAGAAGCAACGGGGGCTTCAGGCCCAATTCGCGGACATCCCGGTTCCCAGCCCGCCATGCGGGGTCTATAATGTTCGTCTTAACATATGGGTGGCTCTCAAGACCACGCTCGTCTAGTAACCAATTTCCCCACTGGGATGTTATCACTCCAACCCGCTCAACATCCACTTCTAGCGCGCGCCAATAAGCGCGCAGCGGAGTACCGGCCACCCCATCTCCTATGCGCTCAACGTGGTCAAGAATGCCCACAGCGGTCAATGTGTCTCTCTTTGCCGGCGCGAACTTTGCATCCTTGATGCTGCCCTTGGCGGCGAGAAGCATCGCCGGGCCTGAGGCAGTCGTAATCGTGATCCGCCAGTCGTCGCCTTGCCACGCCACATCCAAGACACGCGCCTCCAGGTACGTGGCAGGCTCGATACGGAGGAATCTCCGGTCGCAGATTGCAGGCCCAAGCGGAAGGGACGGGGATTCTGGCGCTGGCAACAGTACAAGGCGTGCCACAACGTATAGGATGGCGAATACGAGCGCAAGCCCAAGGCCCAAGAACAGAGGGAATGCAGCCGCATGATCCAGGAGAGCCTTTTTCGGGGGCTCGGGGATCACGGGAGTTGGCTCAATCAGCAGCACTGTTACATTGTCTGGCCCCCCCGCCGCCAGTGCCGCGCGGACCAGGTCTCTGACTGCGCCTGAAAGCGACGGCTGCCCAAGGATACGTGCAATTGTCTGATCCTCTACCACATCCGTTAGCCCGTCCGTACAAAGGAGCAAGCGTTCGTTGCCCTCTAGAGGGATTTCATAAATGTCGGGGGTAATCTCCGTGTCCCCGCCAATGGACTGGGTGATGACATGCCGATGAGGATGCGTCTTGGCCAAATCCTGGGTTATGGTCCCCTGTCGGATCAACTCGGCTACGAGGGAGTGATCACGGGTAACCTGTTTCACTTCCCCGTTCCGCCAGACATAAGCGCGGCTGTCTCCCACGTTGGCTATGACGGCCGTTTTCCCAGAGACAGCCAGCCCCACCATGGTGGTTGCCATGCCTTTCTGCCCTGATTGCACGGAAGCATCACGGACTTGCTCATGCGCGAAACGAAACGCCGCACGCAGAGCATCCCGGACAGGCTGCTCTTGCGGTGCACTGTAATAGGCGCTCAAGGTAGATTGGGTTGCGATTCGCGAGGCTACCTCGCCTGCCAACTGCCCTCCAACGCCATCCGCTACGAGGAACAGGTGGCCTCTGCCACGGGCAGCAGCATTGCCACGGGACGGGCTGAGCGACGGAAGGGCTATGCAGTCTTCATTAGCGGCACGAACCCGTCCAGGGTGGCTCACATAGGAGACCCTCAGCGAGAAAGGCTGTCCGGCGAAGGTTTTCTCCGAAGCGCGTATGGTTTGCTGGCTCATTGGCAACTCCCTAAAAACGTGCATCCAGGCAGTTTCAGCATACGGGCAACGGGCGACCACCTCAAGGCATCGGACAACTCAAAACAGGGCCGCACGCGCCTGCTATGCGTCGCAGGACGTTTCCGGCCACTCATGCGCCGAGCGCGGCGAGAATGAGCGCCCCCAGGAGCGAGAAGGATAACAAGATACCCGCTGCCAGATTTAGCGAATCTACTGTTCTGCTGGGCGGCTGGGCAGTACCGCGACGAGCGAGCGCTTCCCTGGGTAACTCGGCCAGTACCCTCACGACTAGTGCCGTGCAGTCATCTTTTGTGCCCCTCCGAATGGCCAGGTTTACGAGCGCCTGCGCTGCTTGTTGTGGAGGAGCAGCAGACAATACTTGAGCAACCTCTCGCTCAGAGACGAAATCCGAAAGCCCATCCGTACAGAGCAGTAATGCATCTCCCGGTTTCAGATTCGTTCTGGCAACTGCGGGAAACACGCGCGAGCGCATTCCAAGGGCTTGCGTTAGAGAGGAGCGCAGCGGATGACGGGCAGCCTGAGCCGGCGTGAACATCTTTCTACGAAGCCCCTCAGCTGCGAAAGTGTGATCTTGGGTCAGGAGTCTGGCCTTGCGTTTTCGGACCAAATAGCAGCGGCTGTCTCCGACATTGGAAACCCAAGCCCGCGCTCCACGAATCACGGCGATCACTGCGGTAGAACTCATACCTTCGGGTAATCGCTTCTGGAGACTGGTCTGCACCAGCCTGGCGTTGGCGTCCGATATTGCCCGTACGAGGCGATAGGTAACTCTGCTGATACGCTCCTGGCAATAGCGGGAAACGATTGTTTGGGTGGCGAGGCGGCTCGCCTCGGCTGGAAGAGGCTTGCCGCCTACGCCATCTGCCACAACAAATACCGAACCACAGGTTACCGCCTGCCAATATCCCTTAGGCTGAAAAACAGCCAGGCTATCTTCGCACACGAGCCTGCGATTGCTCTTGGCCGTCCTAAACCCCACTTTCAACACAGATACACTCATACGACCCACCCACCGAATTCAGCAACGTCAGACAGCCTTGAATACCAACACGGTCTCGCCCACTTGTATGCGGTCGCCATCATTCAGTTTATGTCTGAGAACCTTTTGCCCATTGACCAGGGTGGGGTTGGTGGCTGCTAAATCGTAGATAAAGAAGTTACCCTCTTCAATCTTGATCTTGGCCTGGTGCCGGCCCACAGCCGGATCATCCAGGACGATCAGATTGTCCTCTGCCCGCCCGATGGAGGTAACCTCGGACAAGCGGAACTCTCGGCCCACGTGGGTTCCTTTCTCCATGAACAGATAGGCGAGTTTCTCCGGCGGTCGCCCCACCAAGATGGTCTTTTGCGGCGGTGGCGCGAAAGGTGCCCCCGACTCAAGGCCTGGTGACAGCGTTGCCTCCCGCGTACCTGTGGTTACAGGAAGTTCCCGGCTGGTTTGCCTGCCCTGACTCACCCCGACGTCTCCGACAGGCCCGAATCCCTCGCTTTTTTCGCAAAACAGGCAGTGGTCCCATTCCCTGGGTATGACCCTGCCGCACACCGGGCAACGTTTCTTCTTGGGCCACAACAGGAGCGCAATCGCAGCGAGCATGAGGAGGAGTACCAAGGCCACAGCATAGACCGGGATTCCTGTTTTGCCCACCGGCCCTGCGATCTTCTTGCCAAATTCCTCCAGGGCAGAGCGCACCAACTGAACCGAGACTTCCAGTGTACCAATGTGGGGCGGGTCTGCATCATCATAAGCCTTTACGGTGATTTTGTGAATCCCTGTTTCGTAGGCAGGCGTTCTCCACACGAACTCAAAGGGCGGCTCTTGTACAATCACAGGCGTGTCTGAGTCGTCCACATAGTACTCCACCCTCATGACCATACCGCGGGCCATAATCTGTGGACTGAACTTGATCGCGCTGCCCCGCACTTTCTGCCCATCTGCGAGAGGAAGTTGGTCGTTGCCTTCCCAATAGTTGAGGTATATTTGTGGTACGACTGGCAATGGCATCGCAAACGTTTTTGGCTCGCTCTGGGCCGCGCCCCGCTCTGGGAGAGAAACCTTCACAAGGATCTGGTGGATCTTCCCATCGGGCTTCGCTAACGGCGGGTAGGTTAGCAAGTACTCGGTCTTGAGGAGGTCTATGACTTTCTTGAAGAACTCCCCCAGTTGAGCCGAATCTTGAGTTCCGTTGTAGACCCCGCCCGTCAGCAATGCGACGCGTTGCAAGTACCCCTCGTCAAAGTTCGTTGGCTTGCCCAGCCCAATCGTGTACACAGGGATACCCGCTTCCTTCGCAAGGGTTATGGGATCGTCCGGCCTGGCCACCTTGCTCCCGGGCCGCCCCTTTGCTGCTCCTTCATCCACTCCGTCCGTCATCAGGATGATCGCCCTGTTCTGTTTGGGCTGGCTACGGGTCATCTTCACCGCTTTCAAGAACGCATCGTAGAGCGGGGTGGTGTCGCCTGCCCTGGTGGACAGCTGGTTCACGAGGTTCTTCAGCAGTCCCTTATCGTAGGTGAAATCGGCTTCCTTTTCACGATTGATCTTGGGGAAGGGGTCTCCCAGATCCACCTCATTGCTGAAGGCGACAATCGCAACGGTATCTTGCAGAGCGAGAGCATCCAGAAACTGGTTGACCGCTGCTTTCAGATCTTCAAGAGGCTTACCCTGCATGCTACCGCTGATATCCAGAACGAGGGCAATGTGAACCTGGGTATCAGGATTGACCTTCTCCGCAACACTAACGGCATCTGGGAAAAGTGTCCCATCTTCATAGACCTGGAACTGCTCTTTGTGCTTTGCAAGTCCAGTAATGGCGTAGCCGTTCGCATCAGACACTGTTATCCTGACCTGCATATTCCCTGAAGCCTCATCAAACTTGGCTTCATCAATCCGCACGGCTAGCGGTGCCTGCGCCGCCACAGTAGGCACTAACATGACGCACAGCATCATGAGCACGGCCGCCAATCGCGCCCATGTCCCAATACGCCTACGGTTCATTTCCCACACCTCCTCACGAGTTAGGGTCGTCCGCCGCCGAGGTCGCAGGTACACAGAGCATCGGGAAAGGGCATGCCCGATTAGTCCCTCGCAGGCGGTACTTTGGAGGAGTCCTCATCTTTGACCTCAATAAACACCATCTCCGTGTTGCCCATTCTGATGGTGTCATTCGTCTTCAGCGGTTGCCGTAGGATTTCCTCCCCGTTCACGTAAGTGTGATTCGTGCTGGCGAGGTCGTAGATGACAAACTGCTCCCCTTCTTTCTTGATTTTCGCGTGCTGACTTGAGACAGCGGGGTCGTCAATCACGAAGTCATTCAGCGTCGGGTTCGGGTCTCTGCCGATGCGCGTGACTTCAAGGAGATTGAAAACTCTCCCCGTGTGGGTGCCCGACTTGATGATCACGTAGGCGAGATGGGGTGATTTGGTGGATATGACCATGGTTCGTTCGGGCGGTCTGCTCACGGGTACCCCTGTAAGGGCGGATTCGGTCTGCGGAATCGGCTCCGTAGACTCTACCGCCTCCGTCTTTTGCTCTGGTCCACAGTAGGGACATTCATCCCAACTTGGGTCCATCGGCCGGCCACATTGCGGGCATGTGAGCCCACTTGTTACTGCTACACCTGCAAGGTACAGAATCAGGGATAGCAATGCGAGCAGCCCGCCAACCGCTCCAACATAGGCCAACGCCTTGGCCAGCCCCGGCGAAGCGATGTTGGGTGCGACTTGCAGGACGAAAGATGGGAGCACCACTGCAAGTCCCACTATACTGAGCACTGTCCACAAGACGGACTTCTTGTTCGTCCTCTGTGAGTCGAACAGAATCCAAAACATGGCCACAATCCCAAGAGCCAAAGCAACAAGCCAGAGCCAGTTTCCATACCACAGTCTCGTGAATGAATCAGTACCGATCGTAGACATCTTGTCCTCCTCTGTGCATTTGTGATCCGAATCGCTCTTCCGATAGCATCCGAATCTTGGCTACGTGCGCTTGAAGACACACTCCACGTCACCAAAGCGGATGCGGTCACCGTCGTAGAGAACGGTCTTCTGAACCTTCCTATCGTTTACGAAGGTGCCGTTCAAAGAACCCAAGTCGTACAGAACGTACTGATCGCCCTCTCGCTGTATCTTCGCATGCTTCCAAGAAACTGTCTCATCGGCGAACACGAGTTCATTCTCGCTCGTGTCACGCCCGACTCGGTTTGTGGTAGCAAGTCTCCAATCTCGCCCCGCATCAGGTCCTGAAACTCTCACCAGCCAGGCCACTATCGGCGGAGGTTGGCCCACTACTTTCGTACGAGATTCCATGCGTATCCTCCTCCCCAGGTAGCATACCTACAGTTCCTTGAACGCCAGTATCGTTCGCCCGATCTCTATGCGGTCACCATCCCGCAGGGCGTGGCGCAACACCTTCTCGCCGTTCACTTTTGTCCCATTCGTCGTGGCAAGATCATACAGGTAGAACTGTCTCTCCCTGGCTGGTCCTTCTTCCGAGCCTGTTTCAGGTTTCTCGGCTCGGATCTTGAAGTGTTGCAGAGAGACTGCGTCGTCGTCAATGGTGATATCGCACGTCAGCGAGTCCCTACCAACGGTGGTCACGTCCTCCGAAATGGGGAATATGCAACCGGCGTGATGTCCATTCGTAACCACCAGCCACGCGAAACTTCGGGCTCGCGTGGGTTCTAGGACTTCGGTCTTGCGAATGCTTGGGCCTCTGCCTGGGCGAGAGCCCCAGCTCTCGCCCATCGCCTCCGATGACCCGCCGATGGGGCCTCCGCCTTTGACTACTGTGGGTTTATCACTCTCTGATATCATATTTGCGCCTCCTATCGTGTCTCTTTGAAAACAAGCAGCGTGTCACCGACTTGGATCTCGTCCCCGTCCATCAGCATTTGGCGTTGCACCCTTGTGCGGTTGACGAAGGTGCCATTGCGGCTTCCCAGGTCATAAATCCAGAAACGCCCTCCCTCAAAGCGGATTTTGGCATGCTCGCGCGAGACAGCGTCGTCATCAATGACGATGCTGCACTTGCTGGCATCACGCCCCAGGAGATTCGTCCCGGCTGACAGCCCGAACTGCCTCCGCGCGATCCTTTACGGACCACCAGCCATGCCACAGGAGTAAACGGTTGCTCTACAGGCTTAGTAGGCTTCGGCGCAGCAGGCGTTGTGGGCCCAGACGTCAGGGGCTCCGTGCCACCAGGCTCTAGGAATACTTCCACCTCGCCACGTCTTTCCTGGAATGCCCGTGCCACATCGGGCCGAAGCAGATACCAGGCGATCAGGCCATTGATGACCGCCGGAACCAGTTCAAGTACCGCCGCAGTAGTGCTCCCAGCGTTCAACGCCACCGCCATCAGCACGAGAGCGCCCAGCAGGTCCAGTACCGCGAGCGTCAGCGCCACCATGCGTGCCCATTCGTGGAGTTTCCATAGCCCTATGCCTGTAGCGACGTACGCGGCACCAATCGCCATCGCGATAAGCCCAATGGCTGTAACAGAAGCCCACTGGCCCCCAATGCCAAAGTATGACAGGAACCGAGAAATGTCAGCTTGCACCGCCAACAGAAGTAGCCCGCCGAAAATCAGGCCCACACCGTCCAAAACGCAGAGCACAGCAACAACTGACACTCCTGAAGGTCGCTCGTTTGTCATTTCACTACCTCCCAATGATTCGCAGGGCTAGTCTATGAGTGTCTACGCACCGGGATGCCACCCCTTGCTCGCAGACCACAGCGCCAATCTTTGCGGCCTCCAAGACCTCCCGAAGGGCGCGATACGCGAAACAGGGTCCACGGCCTAGGATAATACTTCAAACCGAAGGACCTGCTTCCCCATTTGGATTTCAGCACCAGGCCTCAGCAACACCGCCTGAAACACCCTGACGCCATTCACCCAGGTACCGTTGACTGACCGAAGGTCCTCTATCCAGTATTGCCCACCCTGGAAGACAATCCTGGCATGTCTGCGACTCAGGTATTCATCAGTAGGATCTACGATTTCCCGGCCCAGGAGCACTTCTCGCGCCGTGATGGGTATGGACCTCCCAGCAGCGCTCCCTGAAATCACTAGCAATCTGGCTCCCTTTGATGTGCCGGCCCGTGGCGGTGTCGGAATTCGTCTTGAGTGCACAGACGGCTTCATTCTGGCTGCTTCCTGCAGGGCAGTTGACAGCTGCAGGGCGGAGCCAAATCTCTTGCCAGGGTCCTTTGCCAAGGCTCTTAGCACCACCTCCTCCACTTCGACTGGAATCTGAGGGTTCACCATCCTAGGTCGCTGTGGCTGGTTAGCGACATGTTGATGCATCACCGCAATAGGATCTTCTCCGTCAAAAGGCACCCGGCCGGTCAGCATCTCATACAGCACAACTCCGAAAGAGTAGATGTCTGTCCGGTGGTCAACCGGCAGGCCCTTTGCCTGCTCAGGCGCCAGATACCAGGGCGTCCCGAGAATCACTCCAACCGACGTAACCGTTTGTTTGGTTGCCCAGCGTGCAATGCCGAAGTCAACCACCTTCACCTGGCCGGTTGAAGTAAACATGATATTCTCGGGTTTAATGTCGCGATGCACGACCTTCCGCTCATGGGCATACTGAAGAGCTGCGCACACCTGCGTCGTAATAGTCACCACGGTTGGGAGCGGTAGCGGGCGGCCTGGCGTAATACGATCACGAAGCGTGCCTCCTTCAACAAACTCCATCATAATGTAAGGCGCGCCATCAATAAACCCTGTCCCCAACACTTGAACGATGTTGGGATGATTCAATATCTTTCCAAGATGCCCTTCCTGAAGGAATTTGTCATGGGCATAGGGGTCTGCTTGATTTAGTACCTTCACGGCGACGGTGTCGTGAGGGTCACGCCGAGACACCGCTTTGTACACAGTCGCAAACCCGCCAGAGTGGTAGGGTGTCAAAACGTAGTCCTGGATCTCGCCGACCCTTCTAGGCGGTGCTGAGGCGATCACCCTGGAAGAAGGCCGCGGCACTTGCGGCGCTGGCGTAGCGCGAGGCACCTCTCCCAGAAGGACGAACTCCAGCACATGGGGGCCAATTTGAATCTGGTCGCCGCTGTGTAGCGGATGCGCCGCCACGCGCTGGCCATTCACATACGTTCCGTTAGTACTATCCTTGTCGTAGATGACAAAACGGTTATCCTCAAGAACTATTTGAGCATGGTTACGGGAAATCAAAAGTCCTTCAAGAACGAGTTGATTGGAGGGACTTCTCCCGATGGATAATCTGGGAGATTCCACCAGTTGCCTGGTTCCCGCCTTCGGCCCGGAGACAAACCGCAGTTCGTATCTATGATAAGGGGATAGTCCGGACGAGGATCTGGTAGGGCCACCGGGAGAAACGTAGGGCGTATTGCAGAACGGACATGCAGTCTTCCCGGGGACACGAGCCTTACGGCACTCGGGATTTGGACATCGTCGCTGTCCAGCAGTCCAGAGGATTGTGGCAATGCCCAGCGCTAAAAGGGCTATAACGATCAGAACCTCTGTCCCACGCATGCGTTGCCTTGCCTCCGGCAAAGTAGAAAACGGGCAAGGGTGGTCAGAACGCAAACCAGCGCCTCTAATGCCAAAGCAACGAGGCGATGTCAACGACCTAGCACGAAGAGCAACGAATCTCCTCGTCGTTATCTCAATTATACCACAAACTCGTGTCAAAAGCAAGGGGTAGTATGAGGTGATAGTGGATTTTTCAGTTGTGGCAAGTATGGGAACCTGCCCCTACGCTCTTGCGTTTCATGCTGCCGCTCATCGGGCGGACTGAGTTCCACCGAAATGTGTACGCCATCAGAGTCCTTACCTCATCACCCCCTATTTGACACCCGTCCGACAAGTGGATATGCTTTTCATAAGAGCACGTTAAGGCAGGACTTCACTTGCTGGCTGCGCGCAGGGCAGCAATTGATACCATTGCCTTTTCGGGGGCTCTCATGGATACGTCGCTGCGCACTCCTGCGACCTTGTGCCACCCGGCGTTACATTGTGCGACGGTGCCTCTGACGGGCCACAGAGACTTTACGGCCTTCTCACCCTTTTCGCACCACTCGGGAACCTCTTGCTGGTATTCAGCCACTTCCCGTTTTACTCCCGGGATTAACCAACCTGGGCTGTTCAATATCCTTGTACCCTAAGCCAGGGTGATGCTGAATTCAAGGAGGTGCTGAGATGAGAGGGGTGACCGCCAATTTACTGCGGAGAGGTTTGTGCATTATGGTTGCGGTAGGCATGGTCGTACTTCCGCCATCCGGGCCGGTGGCGAGCCAGAGCGCCGTCATCCATCCACCTCTTCGTGCTGCGGAGTCAACCTACAGCCGAGTGGCCACTTTGGCCGCTGAGGGTAAGGTAGAATTCATCGGGCATACGTGCCAGGGGATTGAGGACTTGGGTGCACTCTTCCCCTCACAGACGCTCTCATCCTTTCAGGCTCCCTATACGACGGGCGTGTTTAGCGATACGCTCACGGCGGATGGGCGGTTGCAGCCAGTCGTCTTGCCAGAGATGCCGGAAGCGCTAAGGCGTGCCTCTTTGGGACTTGCTCAGACACGGGTTACGGTCTATGTGCGCGATCAGTCTGGCAGCGCGGTAAGGGACGCCTGTGTCTATGCTGTTTCGGCCGACTGGGGTGTGGTTATGCCTAACCGCTGGCCGGGGGCATGCGGTAGTTCCTCTGGTATTGTGAGTATAGACTTACCGGAGGGGAGATGGTCCTTCTTCGCTGTGGCGCCGGGGTATTTCGTATCTTTGGCAGCGCAGCCTATTGCCGGAATGACCATAACCCTGACGTTACGCGCTACCACGGCGATGAACCTTGAGGTTCGCGACTTTGACGGGCGTCTGATGAGTGACGTGGAAGTGTATGGGGTGGATCCAGATAAAAAGCCAACATTGCCGGCGATGTATGTGGGGAAAACTGCTGGCGGGATGTTGAGGATCGCCACTACTGCAGGGGCAAAGGTTGATGTTCTGCTTGTGCGCCAACCGGTTGCTGGCACTTCCGATGGGACCGCCTTTTTCGTCTATGCTGGCATGGTAAACGCTGGCGGTACGCTTCGGTATCGGTTCACGAGGGACCAACTGGCCAGGATTCGGTTTAATCTCACCAGCCCCAGCGGTTCCCCCGGTCCTCATAGCTGCCTCGTAGTGCAATACAAGACGCTTTCTTGGGATTACTGGCCTTGGTTTTGCAGAGGTTGGGGCTCGTGGTGGAACGAATTGCAGTTGTGGGTTTCGCCATCGCCAATTGAAATCATCGCCGAGGAGTTTGCGAACGAGTGGAGTTTTGGTTTCGCCCCGGTTGTAATTGAACCGCGGGCCGGAAGTACGTACGAGATGCAGTTTGGAGGTCCACTGCAAATCCGAACCTGGTTTTATCCTCTCTTGGATAACGGACGCCAGGTTTTCGTCCAAGTGCAGGATGGCGCTGCTCACCAACTCGTATACGTTTCGCAGCCGGGCGGATCGTTTGCGAGTCCGATCACTCTGCGCGATGAAGAAGGCAACATCGTATATGAGGGTTCGCTAGACCATTCCAATCTGACAGGTTTCTTGCAAGTTGAGCCAGCCGGCAAGAGATATGAAATCTATCTTGATCTGGGTTTCTTTGGCAGTTACATCCTCTCGGGCGTGGCACTAGATGAGGCGTCAACGTGGCGACTGGAAACACTGGAGACTCCGCACTTCCGGATATTCTGGCCGCGGTCGTTGCATGATCAGTCGGCCGCCATTGCGGCGTTTGCAGAGCGGTCCTACCAGGCTACTGCTTCGCAGGTTGGGCATGAGACTACATCTTTCCATAGTCATGGCAAGATTGAAGTCCACTTTCCCTTCTATTGTAACTGCGCGGGGTGGGCTGGCGGCTCTACGATGGCAGTGATGGTGGAGTACCTGAGTTATGGTGGCCTGCTTGCTCCATGGAAGCGGGGGGTTGTGGAGGGAATATGGTCGCATGAACTAGCGCATGTATTCCAGTTCACAGGAACGGGATTGGGCGGTTACTACATTACCGGATGGTTTGGCGAACCATTTGCGAGTTTTGTAGGCGGCCTCGCACTTGAGGAGATCTTCGGTGGCAATGTGGGATTGGATTGGCTCGCGCGTGATCTTGAGGGATTCTTCTGGAATCTCTCAAAAGACGCTGATATGATGGGCTCTTCTTGTTACGTTATCAATGCAGTGCGGAGGTTTTACACTATGAGTGCCCATCAAGGATGGATTCGGTTTTGGGCTGGGCCTGACTTCCCCAACCGCCGATGCGTTAGCCCTCTCGGACTGCCTGTTGAGAGCGAAATTGCGGTCGCATATTCTCACGTAGTTCAGGAGAATTTGGGTTGGCTGTTTCGCGAATCCCGCCAAGACATTTCGGACGCGACCATTGCTGCAGGGCTGGAGGCTATTAACGTGTGCCATCGTCCTGCCTTTACGGATGTAACGGTCTTGGCTAGAGCACGGAGCCAAGGAGGGTTTCACGGAGCGGCCTGGGGCGATTATGACCGCGATGGCGACTTGGATATCTATGCCACGTCCTTCAATGCAATGGATGTGCTCTTCCGGAATGATGGGGATGGAACTTTCACCAACGTCACGGATACAGCCGGCTTGGGCAATCCTGGCCATGCGCGGTCGGCCATTTGGGGCGACTACAACAACGACGGCTGGCTGGATTTGTATGTTACGCGTGAGGCGGCGGGTCTTTCTGCTCAGCTTTGGCGGAACAATGCTGATGGCACTTTCACAGATGTAACGCCCACGGCGGGCGTGGGTACTACCTCGGGCATGTCTGCCGCGTGGGGGGATTACGATGGGGATGGCTTGTTGGATATCCTTGTGGCGAGGTGGTGCGACACGCCGCGTTTGTATCGTAATCAAGGCAATGGCACATTCATGGATGTCGCGTGGTCTGCAGGGCTTCTTAGGGGTGGTTGCGGAGTAGGGGCAATGTTCGGCGACTATGATTTGGACGGTGATCTTGATGTCTTCTACTCCTTGGGCTGGTCATTGAACGCGCTATATCGTAACGATGGGAATGGGACGTTCACTGACGTGACAGTCGCTTCAGGCCTAGTCGGGAACATGCAAGGGGGTGCTGCTGCTTGGGGAGACTATGATAACGATGGTGATTTGGACTTGCTGCAGTCGGGCGATCAAGTGCGGTGTTGGCTATACCGGAACAATGGTGATGGGACTTTCACGGAGGTGGGAGAGTCCGCAGGCATTGAAGGGGACCTGATAGGCCGGGGCGTTGCATGGGCTGACTATGATAATGATGGTTGGCTGGATTTCGCGTGGTTGGGCTGGGATGGCTTGCGTCTATTCCGGAACAATCAGAATGGCACCTTCTCCGATGTAACTGACTTGGAGGGCTTGGATCGCCACTGGGGTGGAAATGGCCTTGCCTGGGGAGACTATGATGGCGATGGGGACGTGGACCTATACGTAACCGGATGGGAAGGAAATGCCTTGTACCGCAATTCTTCCGGGGGCAACTGGCTCACAGTGGATCTGGTGGGGAGAAGAAGTAACAAGGCTGGCGTGGGGGCCAGGGTAATCGTGGCAAGCCCGACTGGCATCCAGGTCCGCGAGGTCAGTGGAGGATCTGGCTACCATGGGCAGGATAGTTTGCCAGTTGAGTTTGGGCTGGGGTCCGTAACCGATCCTCTAACTGTTATCATCCGTTGGCCAAGTGGGCTGACGCAAGAACTGCGGAACGTCGGAGTGAACCAACACCTGTCCATTGTAGAAGGCTGGTACACTGTGGGTTTGCCCGTAATCATGCGGTCTCTGCGCCGCTGACACAGTGCGCTCAGATGGGTTCTGTGCTGTCTGACGCGCGACCGCACAACAGCATTGGCGCAGGAGACAGTTTGTATCCGGGCCGAGTGTAGCAGCCCAGACGGCGGTTGGTAGAATCTGCTAGAGAGTTGGCTTCTTGCGGCGCTCGGCGTGGTTGTCAGCGTCCAACTTGTCTATCCCAGCGCCTGCAGGAGCGCCTCAATGTCGTCGGGCGTGTTGTAGAAGTGCGGCGACACGCGGATGACCTCGCCCCGCAACGATACGACCACGTTCGCCGCCGTCAGCCTCTCGTGAATCTCCGCCGCCTTCAGCGTCGGGTGCTTGAAGCACAGGATGCCGGAGCGCTCCGCGGTGTACTCCATGGGCGTGGTTACGACGTATCCCCGCGCCCTCAGCCCCTCCGCCAGGGCGTCCGTGAGTCGCAGCAGGTGCGCCCGAATCCGCTCCAGCCCGGCCTCGGCGAGCAGGTTCATGCTGGCCTGCAGGCCCAGGAGGCCGGGGATGTTGAGGGTGGCTTCCTCAAACCGCCGGGCGGTGGGGTGCCAGGGCATGTCGTAGCGGTAGTAGTCGTTGGGGTCTGTGGTGCTGCGCCAGCCCATGAACACGGGCGCCAACCGCTCAATCAGCGGCTTGCGGCAGTAGAAGATGCCGGTGCCCAGCGGGGCCATGAGCCATTTGGGGCCGCCGGCGGACAGGAAGTCCACCTGGGGGTCGTTGACGTTGAACGGCATTTGCCCCAGCGCCTGGATGCCGTCCACGCACAGGAGCACGCCGTGCGCCCGACACAGGGCGGCGATGGCGTGGAGGTCGCACCGGAAGCCGCTGCCGAACTGCACGGCGCTGATGGCGACCAGGCGCGTGCGGGCGTCCATCTGCGCCTCAATGTCCTCGGGCAGGATGCGGTGATCCCGCACGGGCGCGAAGCGCACCTCCACGCCCCTGCCGCGCAGCGTGAGCCAGGGGTACACGTTGGCGGTGAATTCCTCCTGCGGGACGATGAGGTTGTCGCCGGCGCGCCAGGGGAGGCCATTGGCCACCAGCAGCAGGCCGTGGCTGGTGTTGCGGGTGAGGGCCACTTCGTCCTCGGACGCGCCGATGAACCGCGCCGCTGTCTTGCGAATCTGCTCCACCAAGCCCGACCAGCCGTGCGAGTAGCGGCAGCCGTACAGGTGCTGCTCCTCCAGCAGGGTTTGCGTCGCCTGGATGGTGGGGGTGGGCAGAGGGGAGCAGGCGGCATGGTTCAGGTAAACCTGGTTCGCCACGGACGGGAAAAGGCTTCGGTATTCGTGCAGTTCCACAGCATCCTCCTATTGAATCTCGCTACTCCAATAGAACACTCGCATCTTCAGTTCGGCCCGTCAGAACAGGGGGCCGCTAGACGTAGGGCAAATTGCCAATTTGCCCTACGATGGCCGCCGAGAGAGCAGCGC
>Ga0123519_10008240_pt1 | contig 15932 bp, 11 predicted proteins | sample YelNatPaOPRAMG02_FD_87396 | JGI IMG/M metagenome (GOLD analysis project Ga0123519, IMG submission 87396) | Hot spring microbial communities from Yellowstone National Park - Yellowstone National Park OP-RAMG-02 (version 2) | ecosystem: Environmental > Aquatic > Thermal springs > Hot (42-90C) ...
TCTCTACATACTTAGGAAGTATTGCAGATGCCCCATGAAGTACTATCGGAAATCCTGGAAGCCTTTTTTCAATTTCATCAAGAATGTCAAATCTTAAGGTAGGCATAGATTCTCCTTCTTTTATTTTTATTTTAACTACCCCATGGGATGTTCCTATTGAAATGGCAAGACTATCTACACCAGTTTTTTTAACGAAATCTTCCACTAATAGTGGATCGGTATAATAAGATTCAGTATGAGTTACTTCATCTTCAGTCCCTGACAGAACACCTAACTCCCCTTCAACTGTAACATCGTATTTATGTGCATATTCAACAACTTTTGAAGTAATTTCGATATTTTTTTCATAAGAAAGAGAAGAACCATCAATCATTACTGAAGAAAAACCCGAGTCTACACATGATTTGCAGTCTTCAAACGTTAAACCGTGATCAAGATTTAATGCCATGGGAATTTGTTTTTCATTTTGCTTTATGATTTCAACACATGCTTGAGCCATTCTCTGAACCATAATTGGTCCAATATATTTACGAACATTTGCAGAAGCTTGTAATATAAAAGGCGAGTTTGTTTCTATGCAAGCTTCAAGTATTGCAAGCATTTGCTCAAGACATACAAAATTAAAAGCAGGTATAGCGTATTTTTCATTATATGCCTTTTTAAACATTTCTTTTGTATTTACAAAACCATATTCCTCATATTTTCTCATAATTTTTAACTCCGATTAATCTTGTCTATTATTAATTTTTTATTTACTTAATTAAGAATTTTTTATAAATAAAACTGCTCTGATATAAATTCTTTTAGGAAAATTTATAAAAATATTTTTAATTTTTTTGTTTTTTTGGATAATTTTTTTAAGTATTTTTATATCATTTATGCTTCTATAAGACAAGAATTAATGTGGGATATAAACCTCGTCAATTTTAGTATTAAGATTATTAACATTTTTTAATTAGAATATTAGTTTTAATTCTTTAGAAATTATTGTTTTCCTATTATAAGCTTTGTATTTATTTTTTAATGTGATTTTAATGTGATTAATTATATTATAAATCCTACATTCCTTTATATTCTCTTATTGCAATTTCTTATTGCAAATTTAAGTTCTTCTAATTTATGTATTTATTGGATTGAATTTATAAAGTTTAATTTTGCCTTTATTGTATTGTATTGTACGGTAAAAGAGGTCCATTAAAATTTGATAATTTTAACTTAGCTTAAAATTACCTGTATCCACCCATTCATTTTCAATTATTGTCCACCAGTCAACAGCAAGACCTTTTAAAACATAGTCATAAGGTAGCCAGCCATATCCACTATCACCCCATTCTGTTCCCCATGAATTTCTAATTAAAATTGCACCTTTAGTTTTTATATTATTTTCAATATTAGTTATTGTAACTTCATCATCATATCCAACAGCAACAACGGCATGCCCTCCTTCTACTTTATCCGATTCAGAAGGGAAAGGGATTTTGCCTTCCTGCCTGTCTGCATCAGTAATTGAACTATAAACAGTAAAGCCAAACATTGAAGGAACTGAGGCTGCAAGATTTATTTTTATCTGTTTTAGTAATTCATCTTTTTTTATTCCATCTGGATCAAGCCTAAAATATTGGGCTGTTTGATAATTTTGAGCATAAGAATAACAAAAAGCATCTGGTTCATCATCAAATTTTTCTATATCATATTTCCAATATTTTTCAGGAACTGCTCCAAATAAAACCATTGCCATCATAGTTGTCCTTATATAAGCACCATAATCTCCTCTTTTTTGAAGAAGGTTTCTTGTAGCTTTATATAAAAATAATCTTGAACAATTTATATAAGTACCAAAAGCCTTTTTTTCAAAATACTCTATTAAGCCAGCTGCTGCATTTGCTGTGCAAGAATTAAGTTGTTCCTGATTTTTTATTGGAGAGCACCATTGCCTTAAATCAACTACCTTTGGTAATTTTTTTTGTTCTTTTCCTATAAGTCCTATCTTTTCAGCAATTTGGTTAACTGAATTTTTAACGCCTGATTTTAAACTTTTTAATGAAATATTTGTATTATAAACAGTATAATCTCTAAAATCAGGATAATCAGGCAGCCAGCCAAAATACTTAATATTATTTTTGCTTTTAATATTATTTTTATTATTTTCTAAAGCCATTTTTCCTCCTTTAATTCTTTAACTTAGATGAATTAAATTTTAAAAAGCTTAATTAATATAATTAACATAATATTAAATAAATACTACATAATTATATTAATATAATATTTTAATAAAATATAATTAATTTTACAAATATTATTTTAATAAATTTATTAAAATATTTATAAATTTTTGTGAATCTTGGTAGGATGAAATTAGTTAAAATCGTGTGGCATCCCAACTATCATCTAAAGCAAAAGTATCGTCCCATTAGATAGCTAAGCTTTTTCTTATAAAAGACTAAGATATACTAGCGCTAGCGCAATTTACTAACTAATAACATAGAAAAAAATTGTGCATAAATTGTATTATTAATTATAAATAAATTGATAAAGAGTGATGCGCAAATTTTGATAAACAGTAATGCGTATATTAATTTAAGAATTATAAATCTTACGGTTTAAGAATTATATTTAAGAATTATAAATTTGATTCATTTTTAATAAAGTAGCACATATATCATTTTTAAGCTCGGCAGGTTCAAGCACCTCAACATTTTCACCAAATCCAAGAATCCAAATTTTTATTTCACTTAACCCTGAAACCTTATATTCAGCCAAAAGATTTCCATCGGAATCCATGAAAAGTTTTTGAGAAGGATGCCATTTTATTTCTTTAATAAAATCTGCTATTTTATTTGAAAATTTCAGCTTAACAATATATCTATCTCCATGCTGAATCCCCCAACTATCTTCAAAAAATTTATCAAAATTAAAATCTTGTGGTATTTTAAATGATTGTTCCTGTATTTCTATATATCTTATCCTATCAATTCTAAATGTTCTTATCTCTTCCCTCATGTGACAATAACCTATAAGATACCATATGCCAAACCATAGTTTAAAACCATAAGGATCAACAATTCTTTCAGTTTCTCTTTTATTTTCAAAGCTAAAATATTTTATAAAAACAGATTTTTTTTCCATATATGCTTGATTAGCAATATCAAAAATTTCATCAAGTCTTTTATAATCAATTTTACTATCAATACCAAAATCTATAGAAAATTTTGGGTTATCCTCATTAAAAAATTTTATTAAACTATCAGGTAATATATTTAATATTTTTTCAAAAGCCGAGTTTAAATATTGATAATATGGAGTACCTTTTTGAGATTTTATTGAATTTAGCAATAAATAAATTATTAATACTTCTGGAAGTTCAAAATTTATTTTTGGCATATAAAAATCTTCAATAATCCCATAACCATTTTTATCAGAAAAAATAGGAATACCTGCAGCTTTAAGACAATTTATATCACGATATGTTTGCCTAATTGAAATCTCAATTTCATTTGCAATATCAATTGCTTTTATTCTTTTTCTTCTTGAAAAAAGTAATAAAATTTTAAAAAGCCGCCATATATTTGAGGTCTTCAATTATTAAAATCCTTAATTATTTTGCTTAATACTTAAATTTAAAATTTATATTTTTATATTTTAGTAAATAATTATATATCATTTTTTTTAAAATTTTTAATATATTTAAAAATTAATAAATAAAATTTTAATATTAAATTAAAATAAAAAACTCACTTTGGAAAAATTTTGAAGAAAGTAATTAAAAACTAAAAAATAATAAAATAGCTACAAATTAAATATAAAAAATAATTTATTTTAATTTATTTTGAAACAATTTATTTTAAATTTTAAAATTTGAATGAGTTTTTGAATGTGTTTTTAAAAATTATATATAAAATAAAGCCAGTCTTTTTATTGCGTTTACTTTATCATTTAAACCAATCTTACTTTCTTTTAAAGCATTGTGGAGAATGTCTATTGATTTATTATATGTTTCCTTATCAACAGGATAAGGAATACCATCCTTTCCGCCATGAGCAAAGCTAAACCGAACTGGATCTTTAATGCTATATGGGGTCGAATAAATTAACTCTGAAATTAATGCAAGAGAGCGAACAGTTTTGGGTCCAACACCTGGCATTGCAATTAATTTTTCAAAATTTTCTGGCTTTCTTTCATATGTTGATTGGAAGATTTTCGAAAGTCTATTTAATTCAATATCACTAGTTTTAATGTAATGCCTTTTTGGATAAGTAATAATATTTTTTTGCTTAATTTCATCAATATAATTATTTATTTTTTGAATTTCTTTTATTGTTTTCTCAGGTTTTTGCTCAGAAATTTGAGTAATTATCTCTTGAGCTTTTTGGCTTTCAAAAGCTACAAGATTTAATACTTCCGAAGTAACATCACATGATATGGCATTATGCGGTTCACAAATAAAACTATCAACTTTATCACTTAACCATTGATATCTTCTTGCATATTTTGTATCTTCATTCATTCCTTGTTGAATAACAGCCCATTTCTTCCCATCCTTTGTAAATAAGAAACAATGATGATAAAGCTGATAACCATCTTGAAGGGCAGTGCTGTCAACTTTTGCAACGATTTTACTTGAATAAACAAGATTCTCAAAATCTTTGCTTTCCTTTTCTGCAGCTGCCATTATTTCTAAAGGAGTTTTTCTTGAAGTTCCACCTTTACCTCCAGCAATATAAAAACCAATATCATTTTCAATCCCTTTTGATGCTTCCTTTATTGCTCCACACACAGTAGTTGTAACACCACTTGAATGCCAATCAAAACCTAAAACACATCCAAGAGCTTGAAACCATATTGGATCTGCTATCTTATTTAAAAATTCTTCAGGCCCAAATTCAGATGAAATAAAAAGCATTATCTCTCTTGAAAGTCGCTTCATTTTTTCAAAAAGCCAATATGGAGCCTTACCACCATGAAGAGGTAAATTTGTAATACCAGTACGCATAATTTTTTAACTTATAATTTAAAATGTTTTTAAGATAAAAATTTTTGCTTCATCATTGAAACAAGATGTTGTGCCATTTCAGTTACAAATTCAGGATTATTTATATCTAGCTGTCTTACGTGTATCGGAATGTCTTTTCTTAATTCTTTTTTTAAGGTTTCAAGATATGCCTCATCTGCTTCAGGATTATATAATGGTCCCCCTTCAACAGAATATTGGCAGAAACCTTTCATAGGAATAAACCATTCTATAGGACCTTTTGATGAATTCACTCTTTTTGCTTGTTCTTTTGCTAAAGCTATAAGTTCCTCTTTATTAGTTCTAACATTTGTAAACATTGGACTATGTATTGCAATTTGTCTGCCTCTAAATTTCTCAGGGATACTTTCAACAGGTCCAAATGTATTGCATGAAATTGCACCAGGAGCAATTACAACAGGTATTTGCATATCTACAGCAGCAGTCATTCTGTCAGGAGAAGCTGCAAGATACCCTCCAAGCATTTGTTGAACAACTTCTATCGTTGCAAGATCAAATAATCCATCTATAAAACCTTCTCTAATAAGATTTTCCATAGCATTTCCACCAGAACCTACAGCATGAAAAACTATCGTATCAAATCCATTCTTTATAAATATTTCTTTTGCCTTCATTGCTCCAGGAGTTGTAATCCCAACAGTAGTAATAGCAATAACAGGTTTTTCTTGCTTTTCATCTTTTTCAGCTTCCATTTTAACCATACCTGAGATTGCTCCTGAAGCTTCAGCCAAAATTGTCCTCGTTATTTTATTTAATCCCATTATATCTGCAACAGATGGAATCATGACAATATCTTTTATCCCAACTAAATTTGCAGTATTACCTGCAGCCATAGTTGATACCATTACTTTTGGAAAACCAATTGGAAGTGCTCTCATTACAAAAGTTGCAAGAGTGGTTCCCTGAGTCCCACCACAAGAAATAATACCATGAACCTTTTTCTTATCTATAAGATCTTTTACTATTATTTTTGCACCTTCAGCCATAATAGGAGCAATTTTTTCACGAGTGGGATTATCTTTTTTTAACGTAACTAAATCTACTCCTGCTGCTTTTGCAACATCAATATTTGTTATATCTGGCTTTATAACTGGCTCTCCTATTACTCCTACATCAATAACTATAGTATTAAGATTTTCTTTTTCAACATGTTTCTTAATAAAACCATATTCCTCGCCTTTAGTATCCATACAACCAAGGATAATAATGGTCTTTTTCATTTAAATCTCCCCTCAAAAAATACTTTTTTAAAAAATAATGCTATAACATAATATTCGTCACATTACTTAAAAAGCTATCAAATCCAAAACTATTTCATTTTTAAATTTACAAATTTTCCAGCAACTTCCATTATTGCTTTTTCAATAGGAATTCTTTCCGTTGCTGAGCCAGTCCATATCCCATGGCTTGTAGTGTTATCTAAAATATATTGCCCATCTTCAGGAGTTACAAGCGCAGCTCCATGAGTTAGAAGAATTAAATCTTTTTTAATTTTAGTAACTTCATTAAATGCTTCTTGAGATCTTCTTGCTGTATCCTCTATAGTATATGGGGTATCAAAACCAATTAATCCTCCTTTAGTTGTTCCTGCATGAAAACAAAAAATATGAGGTTGCGCTTCTTTTACTATCTTTATGCTGTCTTCAAGATTATATGGCATTGTAGCTGTTACAAAACCCATCTCTTTTGCTAGTTTAAGCATTTCTATTTCATTCTCAAGCGTTATACCGCTTTGAACAAGTACCTGATAAATATGACTATCTTTATCATAATCTCCAATTGAAGGAATATTACAAACACACAAGACACCAATTGATTTAAGCTGTTCAAGTATAATATACATATCTCTAAGTGGATCATTTGCATTTATCATAGCACATACAAATGCATCTCCTTTTATTGCAGTTATAACATCTTTACTCGTTGTTTCAAGCATTTGTGCGTTTGAATCAAGAATAGGCCAAAGCATTGACATTGAACCCCATCCATCACTTCTAAGTCTTCCGCCTGAAAAAGTATTAACACAATCATATCCAGCTTTTTCAAGTAGTTTTGCTACAAGACCAGTCCCACAGCTTGCAAATGCAAGAGGTCTTTTTTGTTCAATTTTTTTAAAAAGTTTTTCAAGTATAGCTTCCTTAGTCCATCTTTTAACAATCATATTTCCCTCCAATTTTAATTATTAACAATAACTAATTACTATCAATTTTTTTATTTTTATATTTTTTTATTTTTTTATATGTTTTTTCTTCATTTAACTATCTCTAAAACTTTTTTAAAATTTTTATTATTAATTATTCTTTTATATTTCTATCTATTTTAATAATCCTTAATAATTCTTTCGATGCTTTGTGCAATTTTTTCTGGTTGAGGTATATAATTTTTTTCAAGAGCAGGTGAGCATGGAGCAGGTGTATTTGGAGCAGCTATTCTTATTATTGGGGCAAGTAAGTAATCTGGGATTCTTTCTGATATTTGTGCAGCAATTTCTGCACCAACGCCACCTTGTTTTGGAGACTCTTCCACAATAAAAAGTCTGCCTGTTTTTTTTACCGAGTTAATAATCAGTTCAATATCTAAAGGCCAAATACTTCTAAGATCTATTACTTCCGTAGATATATTTTTTTCTTCAAGCTTTTTTGAGGCAATAAGAGAAAAATGCATCATCAACAAACTTGACACAATTGTTGCATCTTTGCCTTCCCTCCTTATTATACCCTTACCTATTGGGACTAAGTAATCATAATCTAAAATATCAGAGCTTGAATCAACAAAGGCTGATTCGTCTCTAACCCCTTTTGAACCATATAATAATTTATGTTCCACAACTAATACTGGATCATCATCTCTAATTGCTGACTTCATTAACCCATAAGCATCATAAGCAGTTGAAGGTGCAACAATTTTTATACCAGGACAACTTAGAAAAAAAGTTTCAATAAGTTGGGAATGCTGTGCACCTCTGCCTGTTACTCCAACAGGCGCTCTCATTACAAGTGGAATTTTTAATTTACCACCAGACATGTATCTTAATTTTGCTATCTGATTAACAACCTGGTCCATTGCACAAAAAATAAAATCTCCATATTGTACTTCTGCAATTGGCCTCATGCCCATCATCGCAGCACCACAAGCAGTACCAAAAATACCTGTTTCTGAAATTGGTGTATCTATCATTCTATCTCGGAATTCTTTTTCTAACCCTAATGTTACAGTAAATGGTCCTCCCCAGCCCCTTTCAATTCCGATATCTTCCCCGATACAAAATACATTTGGATCCCTTTTCATTTCATCGTGTATTGCTTTTCTTATAGCTTCTACAATACTTAGTCTCATTTTAATACCCCTAAAAAAATTTTAATATTTTTAATATTTTTAAAAATTTCAGACTTAATTTTTTAAATAAAATTTAAAAAAAATTTTAAAATAACTATATTAATTAAATTCCTTATTTTATTTTTATAATTTCTTTTATTTTAAATTTCTTACTTTGGAACTACTAAGTTTACATAACAATCTGTAAATACTTCTTCAGGACTTGGATAAGGGCTTTTTTCAGCAAATTTCACAGAATTTTCAATTTCTATATCAATTTCTTCTTTTATTTTATTTATTATATCAATATTAATTTGTGCTTCATTTATAAGATAGCTTTCAAAATTAATTATTGGGTCTTTTGACTTCCAATAAATTTTTTCTTCTTCACTCATATAAGTATTTGGATCTCTTCTGCTATGTCCACAAAATCTAAATGTTTTTAATTCAAGCAAAGTGGGACCTTTTTTATTTCTAGCATCATCAATAGCTTTTTTTGCTTTTTTGTAAACATCTAAAACATTCATGCCATCTGCAATAAAACTCTGCATCCCATATGAAGAAGCTCTGTCCGCAATATTTTCAATTTTTAATGTTTTCTTTATTGATGTTGAAGCAGAATATCCATTATTTTCACAAACAAATACTGCTGGAAGATTAAATACTGCAGCAATATTTAATGCTTCATGAAAAGCTCCTTCATTTGATGCTCCATCACCAAAAAAACTAACAGCTACTCTATTTTCATTTCTCATTTTAAACGAAAGAGCTACTCCAGTAATTATTGGAATATTACCTCCAACCACAGCAATTGCAGGAATCATCCCTTTATTTAAATCTCCTAAATGCATTGCACCTCCCTTGCCTTTACAGCATCCCGTAACCTTTCCGTATAACTCTGCCATTAATTCATTAGCTGTTAAACCTCTTGCAAGGGCATGACCAACAGGTCTATGAGTTGAAGCTATAATATCGTTTTCTTCAAGAGCCATGCATACTCCTGTTGCACAGGCTTCCATTCCAATATATTGATGAATAGTACCAGGCATTTTCCCTTCCAGAAAAAGAAACTTTACCTTTTCTTCAAAAGCTCTAATTTCATACATTTTTTTATACATTTGTAAAAGCTTTTCGTAATCATTTTCTATTTTATAATTTTTATAATCTTCATTTTTTTCAATATCTCTATTAATATTGGTCTCTACATTTTTATCAAATTTATTTACATTAACTTTATTTTCATTTCTAAAATTTTTAATGCCATTTTCACTTACGGTATTCTTTATGTTAGAATTTTGAGGCTTGTTTTCTTTAACAATATTTGCTTTCTTAATGAATCTCTCAGACTGACTTATTTTTTTAATATATTCATTGATATCTTCACCTAAATTACCGACTATGGCTAAAATTGACCCTACAGCTACCAAGGAATCATCATTATAAAAAATTTTTAGAATTGTTCCTTCAGCATAGCATTCAATTTCAACCACTGCTTTATCAGTTTCAACTTCACAAAGAATATCCCCTTTTTTCACATATTGACCCTCTTTAACCTTCCAGCTAATAATACGAACTTCATCTGTAGTCGTCCCAACTGAAGGCATTTTAATTTCAGTTGCCATAAAAACTCCTTAACATTACAAATTAATTTTAATTAATTTTTTAATAGCTTAATTTTGAAAAATTTTTAAATTTAAAACTTATAATATTTCAAGCTTTCCCTGAACATCCAAGAATATCAATAGTTTTTTCAACAAATTTTTGTACATTAATATTTGCTTTAGTTATTATATCTTCTTTAAAACCTGAACCAATAATAATGTATGGATTATAATTTTGACCAATTTTTTTACATTCTTCTTTTATGGTTTTAAAATAAATTTGCCTCATTTTACTGCTTACATTTATTTTGGTTATTCCATGTTTTATAGCCTCTTTTATATCCTCTTCTGCAATAGAACTCATTCCATGGAGAACAAGAGGTATATCTATTAATTTTTTAATTTCATCAAGTTTTCTTATATCAAGATGCATTTTTTTTCTTCCATGCATATGAGCTTGTCCTAAATTAACAGCAAGAAAATCAATATTTGTATCTTCAACAAATTTTTTAGCTATCTTAGGTTCAGTAATTTTAACATCTTCAGGAATATCTAAAATATAGTTCCCCGCACCAATAAGAGTATTTACCTCCCCTTCAACCTTTACTCCTTTTTCATGAGCACTTTTTACTAATTTCTTTATTTTCTTTATAAGTTCATCATATTCTAAATTTTCATCGGTAAACATAACTAAGTCGTAACCATAATTAATACTTTCAATGACTGATTCATAAAAAGGGGATTCATTAAAAATTGTAGCTGCTGGCACTTTAATTTCAGTTGCAATATTATTTACTATATCAGCATAAAGTTTTAATGAACTTTTATATATTCTTAATGGATTTGGTAAGTAGATTCCTGAAAATCCAAGTATGACTGGGGAATTCATTTTTTCTGCAGCTTTTGCAATAGCAAGTGTCGATTCAATATCCCAACTTTCAAAATAACCTATAGCGTATTTTTTTTGTTTTGCATCCTCAATGAGTTCTGATATTTTTATTCTTGCCATAATTAAATATTTTATATATAATATATTATTAATTGCACAATTGTGCAGTAATTGCACATATACTATTTTAATATTATTATATATGATAAAAGTTGTCAAATAAAATAAATATAAGGTTTATATTAATATTTAATTATTTTCATATTAAAAATTTGGGGAATTATTAAATTAAATGGTTAAGGAAAAATTATTATTAAAAATTGCACACCTTTATTATGTTGAAAACCTTACTCAGCAAGAAATTGCTAATAAAGTTAATATTTCAAGGTCTAATATTTCCCGTTATCTTGATAAAGCAAAAAAAGAAAAAATATTTGAAATAAAAATTAACTACCCAAAAGAAAATTTCAATGAAATTGAACTTGCTATTGAAAACAAATATAAAATAAAAGAATGCATAATTGTACCAACTTCAGAGTTAATAGAAAATATTTTAAAAAATATGGCAATTGAGCTTAGTGAGCTTCTAGATAGAGTATTAAAACCATCAGATTTTATTGGAGTAAACTGGGGTAATACTTTAAAAGATGTAATTAGTAAAATTAAAGTTCAAAAAAAACCTGGGATTAAAGTCATACCAATGATGGGCGGCTTAGGTAAAATAGATACTGGAATTCAAACAAATATAATATCGAGAATGCTTGCAGAAAAACTCGGTGGAATAAGTTATCAAATCCATTTTCCTGCTTTTCTTGACAATACTGAAATAAAGAAAACCTTGGAAAAAGATAGTAATATTAAAGAAATATTTGAGCTTTCAGAAAAAATTAGCATTGCTATTCTTGGAATGAGCTCTACAACAGGAGAAAATACTTTATTAAAAATAAATGAGTTAAATCAAGATAATATCAACTATCTTAAATCATTGGGTATAGTTGGCGATATTAATTTAAACTGGGTTAACAAAAATGGGCAATTTGTTCCAAATGAAATTTATGATCGTACTTTAACTATTACATATGATAGAATAAAAAAAATACAAAATGTCATAGGGGTAGCTTTTGGAAAAAATAAAGTAGAAATCATAAAAGCTTCTTTAATTGGTAAATTAATAAATATTTTAATAACAGATAAAGAAACGGCGGATTTTTTAATTTAATCTTTTAAATTTTAATTTAATCTTTTAAATATTATAAAATAATTAGATAATAGCCAATATAAATAATATTCAAAATAATATAATAATATTATGTATTATAATATATTTTTATTGATTAAAAAAACATTCTTTTATTTACAAAAGCTACCTTTAATAACTGGCACTTCAAAAAATATTTAAGCCAAATTACTTAACTTAAATGGGGATATTTTATTGCAAAACTGATTTAAGATATTATTGGCAAGGATGTATTACTGTCTGGCCACCTTACATAATGTTAGAATCAGATTGTTGAGCTTAAGTAGAGATATTCCTATATCAGAATTTAATATTTAAATAACGTTTGAAATATTTTACACATATTTAATTTTTGATATTTCAAAATCTCAATTTAACTATAGAAAGTTTTGTACCCATATGTTATACTTTCATTTGTTTAAGATATATTAATATTTGAAGAAAAGTAAATGAAAAAAATTTTATTTATTGTCTTGGCCGCTACCTTTATGATTACCCTATCTTTGGCAGGTTGTGACAAATCATTAACCACCACCAAGGTCTCAAAAACTGAAACAACCGAAACTGTTTCAACTGAAACGGCAATCGAGGTAACTGATACAACGGGAACCACAGCAGCTGAAACAACGACATCAATATCCAGTACAACAGAGGCAACTACAGCCGTAGCTCCTGAAATAATATTTTCTTCTTTAAGCGGTGATAAAGGCATAATATATATTTGTAACCCTGATGGAAGTAATCTGCAAAAACTTATAGAGGGCGGAATAAATACTTCTCCTTCTTGGAACAGTCAACATTCAAAAATTGTTTTTAATTCAACAGACCCGGCAAGTGGTATTGGGGGCCTTTATATTTATGATATACAAACCAAAAGCAAAACCCTACTTCTTAATAGGTTTTCCCCAAGAGATCCCAGTTTTAGCCCGGATGGAAATACTATAGTGTTTGCAGATTTTGTACAAGATGGTTCTGAAAATGCAGAAATTTATACAGTAGACATTGATGGCAGCAATCTAACCAGACTTACCGTTAATCCTGCAAGGGACTATTTTCCAAAATATTCTCCGGATGGGAAAACAATAGTCTTTTCAAGTGAGAGAGATGGAAATATCCAGCTTTATACAATGGATAGCAATGGTGAAAATGTAAAAAGGCTTATGAATAACAAATTCACAGATAATGTTGGTAGTTTTTCTCCTGACGGCTTAAGCATAATCTTCAATTCTGATAGAGGTGGTAGTTCTAACATTTATTCTGTAAGTTCTGATGGAACGGGAGAGGCAAAAAATATTACGAACAATTCCGCAGACAATTATGAGGCTTGCTGCTCACCTGATGGCGCTATGATAGTTTACAGATCAAATAAGGGATTATCAGACAATATGTCATATGATATATTCGTTATGTCAATAGATGGTAGCAACCAGATAGATATAACACCTAATTTAAAAGATACTAATGAGTTTAATCCTTCATGGTAAATGAAGTTTGCCTTTTAAGATTAACCTTATTTAATTATTCCCTTATGAATAAATCACCTTTTTTATTAAATTAAATATTTCTCTAAATTAAATTTTTATAATTTAAAAAACTTTGATAAATAATAAAATTATTATTATTTTTATTTTTTTCTTACCCTGTAAATTTTAATATAAGTTCAGGAATTTTTACAATATCTCTAAGTAGCTTTCTTATGTTTAATGCCATTATAGACAAAGCTGCCCACATCCTGTCTCCATTGTAACCTTTGTAGTAAGATTTGTTTAAGCCGCATGTCCTTTTTCCTTCACTAATTTTGGCTTGGGTAGCTGCTCTTCTGTCATAGAGATCCTGCATAAAAGGCTTCATTTTAATATCTCTGTTTTTCTTGTGCGGTACTAGAAGATCTATTACAAGTTTTTTCTCAAGTACTTTTATTAAATCCTCATCATAGTAAGCCCTATCAGCTGCTGCCCCCAAAAAGTCTTTACCGAAAGTTTTACTGTGTTTAATAACTGCTTGTTTTAAAGTTGACACATCAGCAATATTACTATCATATAGTTTATGAGCTGTAATATATCCGTTAGCACTCATGCTAAGAGAGAGTTTTGTTCCAAACTTACATATCTTACCAACTTTTCCTTTGGGAAGAGCTTTTGTGTGGGGCTCATGACATGAGACTATTCTATCACGCACTTTTAAATCTTTAAGCCCCTTCTGTGTCTGTTTTATTATCTTTACTCCAACATCTTTTAATTTTTCATATCTTTTAATATTTTCATTACTTATAGTCTCTGCCATTTGTGTTGCAGCAACTCTTGCAGCAGACAGCTGGGCCTTTGCAATGCAGGTAAGAGCTTTTGACGTTTTATTTAAAAGATCTTTTGTTTTCTTAGAAGATGAGTAGTAAATCTTAGATAATATTTTTGCTTTCCTGGTCGCATCTAAGATAACTGCATTTTTTTTAAGTTTTACGTTTTGTATTATATAATCAGCTTCTTTAATTACTCTTGATAGTAAACTTACATCTGTTGGATAAGCTATATTTTTTTTAAGGTTTGTGGTATCAGTAAAAAGATATTTTCCGTCTATTATCTTATTTTTAATTAGCTCAGCTGTAAAGAGAGAGTATTTTTTCTATTTTTTCTGTTCCTAGTGTTTATGTTAATCTAAATATACCCCACTATTTCAGTTGAAAGATCCCCCACTATTTAAGTAATATCCTCTGTGTAAATAAGATTATAAATAAGGCTACATAGAGGGAGACAGAAGGGATGATAAAATTGATAGATAAACAAAGAATAATAATAATGCATACAAATGAAGGAAAATCTCAAAGGCAGATATCAAGAGAACTGGGTATTGACAGAAAAACAATAAGAAGATACTTAAGAGAATATGATAAGAAGAAAAATGAGCTACTTAATTCAAAAACTAAAGAAAATGTAGTATTAGCCTCAGATATTTGTAATAAGCCCAAATACAATTCTTCCTTGCGAAAAAAGCTAAAACTAACTGATGAAATAATTTCTAAGATTAAGTTTTATCTTGATGAAAACAATAAAAAAAGAGCAACAGGAAGATCAAAACAGCAAAAAGCTAAAATTGATATATGGCAAGCACTAATAGATGATAGCTATGATATAGGATATACCACTATATGTAATGCAATAAGAGATATTGAAAGGGAAGAAAAAGAGGCATACATAAGGGCTGAATACACCCCAGGCAAAATTGCTGAATTTGATTGGGGCCAGGTTAAGTTAATAATTGCAGGCAAACTTGAAACATTTGAAATGTCTGCATTTACTGCAGCAAAATCAAACTACCGGGATGCTGATATTTATTACAGCCAGAAAACAGAATCTTTTTTAGATGCCCATGCAAATTTCTTTGAAAATGTTGGTGGAGTATTTAGTGAAATTGTTTATGATAATACAAAAGTAGCAGTTGCTAAATTTGTAGGAAAAAATGAAAGGCAGATAACTGATGATCTTTTAAAACTATCTATCTATTATGGATTTTGTCCAAGATTTACAAATATAGCTAAACCAAATGAAAAAGGTCATGTTGAAAAAAGTGTAGAATTCATTAGAAGAAAGATATTTTCAAAGTGTGATGAATTTTCCTCATATGAAGAGGCAAGAGAATATTTAAAAAAAGAGCTTGTAAAGTTAAACTTAATGCCCCAAAATCTTGCCAATGGAAGGTCTGCTGCTGATATGTTAAGTGATGAAAAGACTTATCTTCTTCCAAAACCTCCAAGATATGATAGCGCAAGAATATCAGAACCAAGAGTAAACAAGTACTCCTGTATTTCCATAGATACTTGCTACTATTCTGTTCCAGACGATTTAGTAGGTGAATTTATACTTGCAA
>Ga0123519_10008243_pt1 | contig 15928 bp, 8 predicted proteins | sample YelNatPaOPRAMG02_FD_87396 | JGI IMG/M metagenome (GOLD analysis project Ga0123519, IMG submission 87396) | Hot spring microbial communities from Yellowstone National Park - Yellowstone National Park OP-RAMG-02 (version 2) | ecosystem: Environmental > Aquatic > Thermal springs > Hot (42-90C) ...
TATTATACAATGGCGTACCATAGAAAAGATGGATCTCCCTCTGTGGAGTTCCTACTCTTCCTCTCATTGTAATTCATACTCCTTCTCTATAGTAGTAGTCTCACATGTTTAATAACTTATGCAAAAAAAAACCACTAGTTAAAGAGACTTTTGTGCCTTGCAGCCTGAGGTAGTAGAAGTATAAATATTATGGCTTTAAATATAAGGTGTTCCCCATATAAGCCAGCTTTATTATACTCCAACCTTTGGGATGTCTATAATCTACCTCTATACTACAACTACTATTGGGTGCACAATAGAAATTAAACCTTTCAGATAAGTTCCCGAAGGAAAACTCTTCTACCAGATCTTCTCCCCATAGTTCTATAGGGGTTCCCAGGATAATCTCCCCTTCTACCTCAAACTGATTAGGATTGTAGATAGATATCAACCCATCCTTTAGTGAAACATCCAATGAGTTTATCTTCCCTAAGATAAATGTATCTTTGTAACTCTGCCCTCCATATTCCCATAGGGACTCAATGATACCAGAAGTTTCTCCCCTAAAAGTAGCAATCTCATGCCTAATATATGCTCCAGGTGAGAGAGTAAACTCTACCTTATCTCTATCTAATCCTATTCCAAAGGCTCTAAGGAGGATCTCTCCAGAGACATCCTTATCAAGAAGGTCATTAGCTATATACAAGACTATCTTTTCTTCCTCTTTTCTCAATGATGCTACTATAGGAAGATTTCCTATCGGTGAAGCCCCCGCATTATTCCTCCAGTATCTTACATATACAGGCTGGTGAGGCTCGGCAGTTATATCATAATCTACATAACCTAGTATCCTCTTCTTAAGTGAAAGACTATAAGTTTCGATAGAAAATGGCGTAAGATTGAATCTCTTGATGAGAGCAATATTTTTCTCTGTAAGATCCATCTGATACATCCTTAAGATAGGGAAACAAGACTGAATCTCAAAAGAAGCTTCTCTTCCAGCAGGCTCATAGACCCTTATTATAACATCTTCATCCTTTTTGCTATCTATCGGTCCTGCTACAGGTGTTCCTCTAAACTTTAAGGCAGTAAGGATGATATCACTATCTCCTAAGTCTATAAAACTATAAGCTTGAGGAAGTTGTCCATTGTGTTGTGAGGTGACTATACCATCTAGGATAAAGTTAAACTCAATCGCTTTTCTATACGATCTAGCCTTTGCCCAGGTATCCTCGTGGGGATATAAGGCATATACAAATCTATGAGTTCCCTCCTCAGGGATAAGGTCAAAATCAAAATGCTTTCCAGACCATCTAGCAGTATGTTGTAAAAGCATTACCATTGTCCCATCATTTTCTACAGTATTACTTATATTACCTTTGTTTATTAGGGTCAACCCATAGGATGGAACCTCTCTACAAGATATATATCCCTCCTCAGGTGAGAGGTCTATAATCCTATCTTCTAAGTCTTTGCCTATTCTCTCAATAGCATCTGTAAGAGAATGGATATCCTTCCCAGAGACTATAAGAACTGGTATACTATTTTCCTCTGTCAAGAGAATTCCATAACCTTTCTTCTTTATGTCTTCCTTAAATCTCTCAGCTGCATCTTTCGGTAGCTCAGATAAGAGTCTATCTATATAGATATTATCTGGAAGTCCAATAGAGATTTTGAACGTTGCAAAGATGTCTTCCTCAAATGGAGGTAGGGTGCTGTCTTCACTTAAGAGTTTACTTCTCCTTCCACTATCATTGTCATCATACATAATAGAGGCAGTTATACCTTTATTTGCCAAAAATTTTAGCAGTAAGGGAACAAGGTCCTCTAATTCCCTACGGTGAGGTATTATTATATCAGTAATACCTACTGATACACTAGTTGTACCTACCCTTACTGTCACAGATGGACCTAGATCCATCCACCTATATGCTGGATATATACCACATTCAGAGTAATTTCTCCACTGCCAAGTCCTAAAATCCAGATAGCCCTTACTTTTTCTCCTCGTTAATGCTCCAAATCTATCCTCAAATGTAGGGAGTGCTCTATCTAGAGTGGTAGGAAAGATAACGGCGAACATATCATCTTTTGGGTCTCTCTTCTTATAATCTATAATATCAGTTACAAATCCTATTCTCTCTATACCCTTATAGAGAGTGATAGTCTGTCTATACTCACATACATTGCTTATCTTCCCTTTTATAGTAAGTCTCTCATAAAGACGATTCTTCTCCCTCTCTACTTCTGCAGGGAATTCACTGGAACTTATCTTTTTACCTGTAGTATAAACTTCCCAAGAGGGTTCTTTTCTCTCTGGATCCTCTTTAAGAATAAGGATTTCATTCATCCCCCTCTCCTCTTTTACAAACTCTCTACCCTTATAGATCAGACTCTTTATTACACCTCCCTTACTTGGTTCAATCTCTATCCTATAGAATTCATTCTCAATGATTGTGCCTTTATCCTTAATTATCTCTTCTTTCTCTCCAGTCGGTATAGCAAAAAATACCCTATAGCCTAATGGGGGAATATTATCTCCTCTAAATATGACCTCTGTCTTATTCCCCTTTTCTATCTCAAAAGAAGGATGGACATCCCCTTTATTATCTACCATCTTATATGTCCCTTTAGGGAGAGAGACCTTACATACATCTGAGCGTCTCCAGTTAAGGCTATTAAATACAACTATAGGGATACCTTTCCCTTTTGTATTTATGAGAGATACAAGATACTGAAGAGAACCATCTAGAACTAGTTTTGATAGCCTTAAGGACTCTCTATATCCCATCATAAGATCCACATAAGGTTTATCGCCAGAAGTTCCTGTAATAGCATCATGATGCTGATTAAAGAGTAACTGCCTCCAGGCTTTATCCAGAGCTTTATGAGGATACTCAGCACCAAATAAGGATGCTATGGTAGCAAATCTCTCTCCCTTTAGTAGATTTATCTCTCCTAATCTGTTCGCTATCTTCAACTCTATCCTAGAGAGAGATGTACCTATATGATAGAAAGCCATATCTCTAGAACTATAAGGAATGCGAAATCTTCCAGCATCAAGCTTATTCCTAAGCATACTGATGTATCTAGCTGGACCAGAGAGAATAATTGGGATTTTATTTTCCTTTAGCTCCTTTATCTTTTCTGTAAGCCATTGTGTTGGGGGATCAGAATCTCCTCCTATAAATCTTAGATCTATATCTATCCTCATACTCTTCAGTTCCTCGAATCTTAATGATAGATCCTCTTTAAGCACATCTATATTCTGGAAATGTCCTCCATAATCTACCCTCCTATGAGGTAAAGTGCTTCCATCTAAGGACATATGACTAAACACAGGAGGGAGTCCAATTACACGTTTTGACCATACACACCCACTGAATTCACTCTTTCTCAGAATCTGCGAGAGCTGAATAGTATGTCCAAAGACATCTAGAGGAAGATAGACTGTTGGATTTGCACCAAGTTGAAGCTGGTGGAATATCCTACCATAAAGGATGTTTCTAACTAGAGCTTCTTCTCCTATACTGTTTTCGTTAGGCTCACTGTAAGATCCACCTAAGTCAAGTCTTCCCCTTGCTACAAGATACCTTATAAAGGACCTATCCTCTGGATATATATCCCAATATGGTTTTAGGTAGTCTAACTCTGATAGTAGGATCGCATATTCTTCGTCTTTTTTACAACAATCCAGATAAGCTCTTACAAGATCAAGAAAGCCCAATGGGTGACGTGTCATCTTGGGGAGTTCATCTCCCCCCTCTTGGTACATATTCTGATCAGCTATCCAAACAGGGTCACAGTGAAAATGTGGAACAAGATATATCTCTGCCATATTTTACCTCCTATACTAGGATTAACTTTATTCCAAGTCTATGTATCTCTTCTCCGATATCTTCTTTCAGACTCGTATCTGTTATTATTGTCCCAACCTCTGTAAGTGGAGCAACAAAGGCATATTCAACCTCTTCAAACTTGCTAGAATCAGCCACTAGAATGACCTCTCTTGCTGATCGCATCATTACCTGCTTAAGATGGGCAATCTGAATATTTATCTCTGTTAGTCCCTTTACTACATCTACCCCATGAATAGCAAGGAAAAACTTGTCAGCATTAATCTTTAGAAAGAATTCCTCTGTCTGAGGACCATAGAGAGAATACCCAAGAGGGTTAAACACTCCTCCAGGCATAATAACTGTTACCCCTTCCTTGCCTCCGAGTTCTGAGGCGACCTTCAGGGAAGGGGTAATGGCGGTAAGATTTCTAGCTGTACGAATGCTTCTTGCTATATAAGGAGTAGTAGTCCCTGCGTCAAGGATAACTGTATCTCCATCCTTTATCAATTCTGCTGCAGCCATTCCTATATGTCTCTTCTGCACGGCATGCTCTCTTGCCCTTTTGCTAAAGGCTATATCAATAATAGACTCTCTATTTAGTATTGCTCCTCCATGTTCCTTAATTATCATCCCCTCTTTTTCGAGGGAAAGAAGATCCTGTCTAATAGTCTCTCTACTTACACCGAAAAGTTTACTCAACATAGAGACCCTGACATTATTGTTCTCTATAAGTAATTCAAGAATCTTCTCTCTTCTTTCTTTAGTAAGCAAGTCCCGCATCTTTCACCTCAGAGTTTTGTTTATATTCTATCATATGATAGAATATAATGCAAGAATATAAAGGATATATACTTGACATTTAGTTTAAATTAGTATATTATTTTATGGGAGATATTTGACATATAGAATTTTGTCTTTTATAATAATAGAAGTAAGAGCAAGATTAAGGGAGAAAGGTAGAAAGAATTATTAGTGAGGAGGAAGACTAAACATGGGAGAGACAGAACAAACAAATGATATGTGCCTAGTATTTGGGGATAAGCGGGCGGTTATTGTTACCGGTAGTAAGTCTACATCGCTGGAGCAGCTGGAGCAGCATGCTGCACATGAACTGCAAAACTACTTACAGCGTATAAGCGGTATACAGCTTAAGATCGTAAAGGAATCAGAATTGCCGCCATCTGCGGAATACATAATATTAGTTGGGCGGAGGGAAAGCTGCGAGTTGCTCCAAGTTTTTACTGATAAAGGTGTTATAAACCTATCTCAAGATTTCCCTGGCGGTGATGGGTTTATTTTAAAGACCCTATTCTATAAGAGTAAACATTATCTAATAATGGGCGGTAGCAATGACCGCGGCGTTATATATGCAGTTTATCATTTTCTGGAGAATGTCCTTCATTGTGGTTTTTTTGAGGATGGCGAGTATATACCATCTATGAAGCAGGTCGTTGTTAAGAATGTTAATCTCATAGAACGCCCATATTTCCCCTATCGTAGTTTTCTGCAAGGCTGTGCTCAGTCATATACCACGCCTTATTGGAGTCTCGAGGAGTGGCAACGTGAGATCGACTGGTTGGTGAAAAAGAAAATAAACATGATGTATTTCTCTATAGGGTTAGTTCGAGGTCCTCGAGTAAATTCGGTAAAACCTGATATAGTAGCTCGGCGGACATGGAAGGCATTTGGTCTCGATTACAATATTGAGGAGGACGAAGAAACACGACTGGCACAGAATATTATCCAATATGCGCGCCAAAGAGGTATTCAGATCGTCAATGTTCCAAGCTTTAACGGTGGGGTACCTGATGAATTCAAAGAGAAATATCCGCAATGCAAATATATAACAACGCAATGGGAAGAAACAGAACCTGTCCTAAATCTTGATCCCAGTGACCCAATGTTTGCAAAAGTAGTTGAAACTCACCTGTGCGAGTATAACCGTCTTTTTGACACAGATCATCGCTATGAATTTTCTATGTACGCTGAAGTGGAGCCAGGATCATCTCGTGATGAAGGGATGCGATTGAGGATCGATTTTGCCCGGTCGGTTATTAAAGGTATGAAGTCTGCTGATCCTGATGGCATATGGCAACTACAGAGCTGGTGTTTTCGTGGTCACCCAAACCTAACTCCAAGAGAGGTACAAGATTTGCTGTCAGTTATTCCTGATGACAGTGTATATGTCTGTGATACTTGGGCTGACGCCTCCCCTTTGTATAAGGAATATAAGTATTTTTACGGAAAAACTTGGGGTTTTTCCGTGCTTCATGCTATGGGAGGCAATACTACACTACACGGCGATATGAAGGGAATTATAGAAAAAGTAAAAGACATAATTGTAGACCCACAGGCTAACTTGTGCAAGTATTTTACCATCATCCCAGAGGTTATCAGACATAATCCACTGTATTATGAATTACTTATGAAATTGAGTTGGAATCCAATGAAAGTAGATTTAGATTCATTTCTATATGATTATGCCTTACGCCGTTATGGAGAAGTTTCATTAGACAATATGAATATATTTTTGAATTGTTTGGCAGAAAGTGTATATAGTGTCGAAGATTGGACTGGACCACAATACCAATGGGCACCAGGATTAGAACGTCCCACTAATTTGGATACTCGTTTTCCTTTTATCCCATATATGTATAAAGCTTTAAGGATAGCATTGAAAGAGAAAGATAATCAAGGGGGTAATCCATTATACCAACGCGATCTATTAGATGTATGCCGCCAATATTTAGGGGATTTGTTTAATTACCATTGGGTTAAATTGGATAAAGCATATTATTACAATAAAGAGGCTGACGTAGAACATGAAGGGAATGTGATGTGCGATATATTGCGAAAACAGGCCGAGCTGTTATCACTACATCCTGATTATCGATTAGATACTGAGATTCAACGGGCAATTGCAGCAGGCTTTAAACCTAAAGTAGCAGAAAGAATAGTGAAAGCTCGCTTCACTTATCTAGGTATACTGGTTGGTTTAACTTGGGATAAATATCCTTTTTTATTGGATTATGCAAGACGTGATTTGGCTGAGCTTATACAGTATTATTATCTACCAAGGATATGTGTATATATTAACAGTATGAAACATAACTTAGCTAGAGCAAAAGCCTTTCCATTTTACCCAATTTATCCTACTAATGATTTGGTAAAACATAATAAGGATATAGCTTACGATTTCGTCGAAAAACCATTGCCCGAGAGTGTTGAATGTCAGTGGAAGTCCATTGCTGAGGCAGTAGAGGGGATTTTAGCGGAATTATAATTTGATAAGACTGTAATCTATAAGTTAAAAAGGAGAAGGGCAGAAAGATTTGGAGTTAGATGAAATTAAGTGAAATTTGGTAGATTTTTAGATACTGAGCGATTAGAGGATGATAGATTGCCCTTATGGATGTTAACACTATATTAAGCAGGTCAAGACTGGAGTGATGTATAGGGAGAATAAGGATATGAAAGTTTACAAAGATTTGAAAGATATTACAGTCAAGTTAACCTGAAAAGGTGAGTTTTAGATAGCAGTCTTAAGTAAATGCACTTTGAAAGTTTAATAGAGAGGGCTAAGTAGGCTCTCGGAAACCCTCTGACAATTTTCTGGGGGGTAGAATATAGATAATTTATAGAGGATTGGGTTGTAGAAGTAGACTATAAGTAGAAGTGAGGTTAAAGGGGGCTTAAAAATTTACGTAAATGAAAGGAGAGTGGTGACTGGGAGAAAGAATATGACAATCCTAAAGATTTGAGAAGCAATTCAGTCAAGTAACCCAAAAGGGTAGTATTAGATAGCAGTCTTAAGTAAATGCACTTTGAAAGTTTAATAGAGAGGGCTAAAACAGTGGGGGTGAAGTTTAAGATTGCTATCTAAGAAGTTAAGATTAGAAAAGAGTTTAGAGTTTCCGAAAATCTTAAAATTTTTAGAAGGAGGAGATAAAATGGTCAGAAAGTTAGCGTTATTTTTACTGATGATAGTCTTAATAGTGGGTAGTCTTTGGGGAGGAATTGTCTATTCAAAGCCTTTGGTTGATAAGCCAGTTACTTTGACATTTATGCGTGCAGACTCTGAAGTTCCTCCACATAGCCTTACTAAGGAAATCCCTCTTGTATGGCAGTGGTGGGAAGAAGCTACAGGTATTACTGTTAAGCCTGTTGATGTAGTATTACAGCAGGATTATAAGCAAATCTTTCAATTAAAAGCAGCTGCCGGACAGATTAATGCTGATATAATCCAGATGGAAGGAGATAATCAAGGGACTTATATTGCTCAATACGTAAGAGATGGTCTAATACTACCTCTAAATGATCTTATCGATAAGTATGCCCCTAACATAAAAGCTCTTTTAAAGAAATACCCAGAGTATAAAAAAGCTCTTACTTTACCTGATGGTAAGATATATTGTATAGGTGATATGAATGTATCAAGATATCAGTTTATGGGATTTCTTATTAGGAAAGACTGGTTAGACAAGTTGGGCTTAAAGATGCCAAATACTTTGGATGATTGGTATAAGACAGCAATAGCCTTTGCTAAGAACGACCCTAATGGTAATGGCAGAGCTGACGAAGTGGGGATGATGTCATCAGACGGACTATGGGGTCTAAATAACTTTGGTGTCGCTTGGGATTTACGTCTTTGTACTGGTGCTGGCTGGCATTTGAGGGAAGGGAAGATAGGATATGATTTTATAAGGCCAGAAGCAAAAGAATTACTTAAATTTTTGAACAAATGTGTAAAGGATGGTGCATTCCCTCCAGACTACAATGACCCAAACCTTGGGTTTGGGAGTGTTAAATCAAGGGTAGTCAATGGACAACTTGGTATATGGGTAAGAATGAGCCCTGTACTGGCTGGATATCTGAATGACCCAGAAGGAGATCTAAAGAAAGCCGATCCCAAGGCAAGATGGACAGCTGCTTTACCTCCTCTAACACCAGATGGGAAGAGAATAAATGTTCTAGAAGACATCGCTTACAGGGGGAGGACATATGCTATTACCAGAAAGTGCAAGGACCCTGTAGCAGCAATTAAGTGGTTGGACTTTGTATTTGCATCAAAGGAGGGACGTGAGATCGCTGGTTATGGTAAAGAGGGAGTAACATATAAACGTAATCCAGATGGTAGTATAGAACGTCTAGTCAAATTTAACTCTCAGGACGAAATTATTAGTGGACCACTTGCAGGGAAGTGGTGGGGAGGCGGAGTAACAATGCCTACAATCACAGACGACACAGCACATATTACACAACTTAAGACATGGAAGACCCCCCAGTGGGTAATGAATGACATAAAGGCTAACCTTAAATACACAGTCCGTTCTCTCCAGATTCCTATACTTTCACCTGAAGAAGCAAATGAGGTAAATAAATTAGTAACTGACATTACAACCTATAAGGATGAAATGTGGGCAAAATTTGTAGCAGGAGATATCCCAATTACGGACGAGAATTTCAATAAGTATGTTGAAACTATAAAAAATTTAGGACTTGATAGAGTGCTTCAGATATATCAAAGTGCATGGGATAGGAGTAAGTAATAACTGTTCAGGGCTAGGGGGTCCTTGCCTGACCTCTTAGCCCTGATAGAGAGGAGCGAGAGATGATTTCGAAGAACTCGAAATTTATTGGGAGATTTAACAGAGAAAAATTTTTACATCTCTTAATATTACCTACCTTAATTAATATTTTTATTTTTTCTTACATACCTATGTATGGGATAGTAGTAGCCTTTCAAGACTATTCGCCAGTAGGTGGATTTTTTCATAGCCCCTGGGTAGGTTTAAAATATTTTAAAGATTTCCTCAATTCTCCTTATTTTTATAGGCTATTAAGGAATACATTTCTACTAAGTTTCTATTCTCTCTTATGGGGTTTCCCCGTTCCTATAATATTTGCTCTCCTGCTAAATGAGGTAAGAAATCAGAAATTTAAAAAAATAGTCCAGAGTGTAAGTTATTTTCCTACCTTTGTCTCTATAGTAATAGTAGTTAGCTTACTTAATATTTTCTTATCTCCTGTTGATGGATTAGTTAATCTTCTCTTAGTTAGATTTGGGCATGCTCCAATAGATTTTTTGGGGGAAGCCAAATGGTTTAGAACCCTCTATATTGGCTCAGGGATATGGCAAGGTTTTGGGTGGGGATCTATTATATATCTTGCCGCTTTGAGTAGTGTTTCTCCTGAGTTATATGAATCGGCTATAATTGATGGGGCAAATCGTTTTCAACAGGCAATTTATATCTCGATCCCTAGTTTAATGCCAACAATTGTTCTTCTCCTTATATTGAATATAGGAGGTCTACTGAGTGTTGGACCTGACAAGATAATACTTATGTATAATCCTAGAACTTATGAAGTGGCAGATGTAATTTCAACATATGTATATAGAAGGGGTTTATTAGGTGGTGAATTTAGTTTTGGAGCAGCAGTAGGTTTATTCAACAGTATAGTTAATTTAGTATTACTACTTATTGCTAACTCTATAGCTAAACGTATAAGTGAATATGCCTTATGGTAGAGGGGAGGGACTTAAATGATTTACCGTAAATCTATAGGAGAAAGAATATTTGATATCTTTAATGTGATAATACTTACCTTATTAGCAGCTTCTACTGTATATCCATTTATATATATCATAAGCGCATCAGTAAGTTCTGAGAGTGCGTTGGCAAGACAACAGGTAGTTTTGTGGCCAGTAGGGTTCACTCTAGACTCATATAGATTGGTTTTTTCAGATAAAGGGATATTGACAGCGTACTATAATAGTATCTGGTACACTGTTGTAGGTACATTAGTTAATGTAATAATGACGACTGCTGCTGCATACCCTCTCTCTCGTAAAGGATATTCTTTAAGAAGCCCTATTATGATATATATCCTTATTACAATGTTTTTTAGTGGAGGAATGATACCATCCTTCTTATTAATAAATCGATTAGGATTATATAATACTAGATGGGTAATGGTAATCCCTGGTTGGGTAAGTCCTTGGAACTTAATGATGGCTAGAGTTTTCTTCCAGACAACAATCCCTGAAGATCTGACAGATGCAGCAAAAATCGATGGGGCTAATGATGTAACGATACTTTTTAGGATTGTTCTCCCGTTATCAACTCCAATTCTTGCTGTCTTAGCCTTATACTATGGTATTGGACATTGGAATGATTTTATGGGTCCATTAATATATTTGCCTGACCCTGCTCTACAGCCATTATCTCTATACCTGAGGAAGGTACTACTAATGGCACAAGCGTATGGAGGGCAATTACAGGGCACTCAAGAGGTATTACGAGCCTGGGCGAATTTAGCACTTGTAGAAAGGGTTAAGTATGCTACTATTGTAGTAGCACTCCTTCCTATAATGATGAGTTATCCTTTTCTACAGAAATACTTTGTAAAGGGGGTTATGATCGGAGCTTTAAAAGAATAGAGGAAGGAGTGAAAGGACACCATGGTAGAAACCAAAGGATCTATCATCAAGAAGGCAGATATCGTGAATGGGCTAAGGGCTCTGGGCCTCAAGGAAGGGGATCTTGTTGTGGTCCACAGCTCGCTTAGTAGTTTCGGCTATGTAGAAGGTGGGGCGGATGCGGTTATAGACGCACTGATCGACACGGTCGGCGAAAATGGAACCGTGGTTATGCCTACGTTTCCGGATGGGAGATGGTATAAACCGCCCTACAATCCCCAAAAGGTGCCGTCCAACCTCGGCCGCATAAGCGATATATTTCGTCAAAGGCCAGGGGTTATGAGAAGTATCGACTGTTTTATGGCGGCAGTAGGCCCGAAGGCACTTGAAATTTTGACTTACAATCCGTTGCCTCCAGGCAGACCTAGGCACAATCGCTTCTACAAGATAGCTGAGCTGGGTGGGTATATTCTCCTGATAGGGGTCGGACAAAACCGCAACTCCACACTTCACACAGCACAGGCGCTGGCCATCGAGGAAGTTGAAGGAGTTGAGATAGACATTTATGAAGCCGGAGGCGGATATGAGTTTCTTGATTTTGATAGCTTTGACGAGCCACTCAGGGAAAGTGGATTAATGCAGATCAATAGGATAGGGGGATCTTCGATCCGCCTCATTGACAGCAGGGGTCTCTATGAACTTGTAAGGAAGATGTACGAGCAGAGCGATGATTTCAGGATGCATACAAAGGAGTACCTACGAAAAATAAGTGAATACCGGCTAGATGTCCTCAGCCAGATTCTGAATCTGAGTGAGGCACAAATCCAAGAGGCTGTAAAGATGTACCACAGGATACAGTCCCTTCGATGGGCGTTATCCAGTGTCTCCGACAGGTTATCTTCCACAGACAGAGTAAGGCTTAAGAAATTGACTCAAAGCGATGATCTACAAGCATTTGCCGACCAGTTGCAGGGTAGCCTAGAGAACCGATTTGGGGAGACTATGAAAGCACTTAGAAACATTGAAGGCATCCTTAAGAAGTACTTTTGATGTAATTTAATGATCGGAAGAGGACAGGAGAAATGTGAAATGTCTTTGTCCACTTTTTAAGTTTAGCTCTAAGTTTTTTAGAAGAAACATAAATATGGCAATGTTAAGAGAGAAATAGATTTGAAGAGTTTAATAGCACATAAGAAAAATCTAAAAGGAAACTAGAAAGGAGATGGAAGAGAATGAGGCATGCTAGCCATTTTTGCAAGGATAACATGGAGGATATGTTTTCTTCCCGAGAGAGAGGAAAGTCTTCTGTTCCATTTACTTATTGCATAGATTACTCTGCAGATCATGTCGGTAATCCGAAATTTATTGAAATGATAAAGGCGGCGCCACCAACATTGCTGCATGTAGGTAGTAGGGACTACCCCAAGCCAGCGATCCTAGCTGCCGATGTTACAGACGCTGATAACTGGGATAAGCTCATAACTCCTGCAGAGATCAGGAGAGAAATGGAGCGAGTAAGGGATTATGTAGATCAGTTACACAAAGCTGGAGTCAGTATAGTTATCCCTTACATTTGTGACTATACCATTATTGGCGATCATGAAAGACGATTGGGTTTTTGGGAGTTTTATGACAAGTGGGATGAATATGAGGACCTTGGGTTTGGGCCAAAACCACCAGTAGATCCTATAGAATGGATGAGTCAGGAAAGATATCCACGAGGCAGTTCATACTATCGACATGTAAGAGAGATGTTCCGGTATTCAGAATACTATGGTAGGTTTCTGTATGTCTACCATCCTTGCCTTAACAATGAATACTGGAGAGAGTATCTGAAAAGCCTCACAAAGCTCATAGCAAGACTTGGATATGATGGTGTCTTTGTTGATAACAACTGTATGAGCTGTTTTTGTCCAATTTGCCAGAGAAAGTTTAAAGAATACTTGAGGGGTAAATACACCCCTGGGGAACTTCAGGAGCAGTTTGGAACATCAAATGTTGAGGATTTGGAACTAGTGGAAAAGCCAACACCACTATACGGAGAAAAGGAGGCATCCCCGCGAGATCAGCAATTTGAAAGACGCATAAGATGGCGGCTTTGGGCAGAGACTCAAATGTTCTGGTCCTCCAGCGTCAGCGATATCCTTAATATAATAAAAGACGCGGGGGAGGAGGTTAGAAAGGGATTTATGCTCTGTGCTAATCTGGGTCCTATGGCTACTCTTGACGGCACTTTAAGCAGGAAAGCAGATGGTAAAGATGTGGAAGAGTGGAGTAGAGGGACGACTTTTCTGCTTTACGAGGAGATGCAGTCGCCGGGGGTTTTTGCTGGCAAGATAACGTATGATTATGCACTCCAATATAAGCTAGCACTTGCAGCCGGTGTCCAACCTGTCAACCTTGCCTATCTTGCTCAGGGCATAGGGCCTCTTAACGGAGATGCCTATGCTCTAGCTTGCGCCGAAGCCAGTGCCTATGGAGGAGGAGCTTTTGTACAGGCCGCCTACAGTCCTTCCAGATCAAAGGACGAATGTATTTCTAGGTTTCCCGTTCCCGAGCTGCGCAACAGCTATAGGCAGTTTTTTGAAGAACACAAAGACCTTTTATATGGTTTCAGATCATACGCAGACGTAGGTGTAGTGTTTTTCTATAAGCAGCTTTACTATGAAAATCCTCTCCACATGGTGGCCTTGTACAGAATATGTAGGTCCCTGATGGACGGCCATATTCCCTTTGACTTCATCCTTGAATCCAGTTTTAGTGACGAAACGTTAGACAAGTATAAAATAATAGTCCTCGCGGATGTACTCTATATGAGCGATGAGGAAATATCAGTTGTGAAATCATATGTGAAAAATGGAGGAGCACTTGTCTTGATAGGTGAGAATGGTTCGTACAGACTGAACGGCATAAAGCGAGAACAAGCCCCCTTTGATGATCTGCAAAAAGGAGCCAAGATCCAGTCAACTGGTATTTCTATAGGGAGTTACGGAAAGGGAGACTTCGTCTTCGGGAAGCTGGACTACATTGTTCCCAGAAGAATTTTTGAGCTGTATGAATTGAAAGAGTCGGAGATAAACAACCTCGATACAATCCGTAATAAGATCCTAGAGATAAAGAAGCAGGTGGGAGAAGCTGTGTTAGAGATCGCACCGCTCGTAGGATATGTGAAGTCCTTGGGTGGAGGTCAGATTATCGAAGTCTCTGAAGATCTCCCTCATACCTTACGCCTTGTGCCATATATTGGTGGAGATGAGGACTCGACAATCATACTTCACGTAATAAACTATGACCTACCAATAGAATCTGAAGAAGCTGTAAAAGTAAGGGAAGTAGAAAAAACCGAGTTTGATATCCGGATACCGGAAGGCTTTAAAGTCGAGAGTGTATTAGTCTATACTCCTGGCAAGTGCAATCCTGAAGAGATCTGGTGGGAACAAAGGGATCATGCAGTGAAGGTGATATTAAGTCAAATAGGCATTTATAAGGTGGTCAGGTTCTCTTTAAGAAAAACCTGAAGAGATAACGTATGGAGATATTGCTGGGTATGAGATATCTTACAAAAATCAGGGTGGTCTGACGCAAAAGGCAAGTATTATTCCTGAAAACATATGTGTTCTTGGTGAATCTAGTAATCAATAATTTAGATCTAGGTACGATAAAGAGATATGAGATAATCAGCCGGGAGGAAGTTATTTGGCATAGACGATTATATTAATGATGGTCCTCTGTTTGACAGCGGGAATCATTCCGAAGATTCCGATACAGGATGTATGCTCGGCATGGGTGGTAACTATGAGTTAAAAGTCCGGAGCGATAGTTGGTAGCATCGACTGCTAGCTAAAGACAAGAGTACTCTCAGCAAGGTGGAATCTAAAAGAAGCCAGAGGCAAACTTTCAGCTCAAGGAATACGAACCTTATAAATTTTCGGAAACTATAAAATTAAGGAGTGATAGATATTTAAGAGACAGAGGAAAGTTATAAAAAGAGTTGAAAGATATTACAGTCAAGTAAACCTAAAAGAGTAGTTTTAGGTAGCGGTCTTAGAGAAGTGTACCTTGAAAAGTTTATAAGGAAGAGGTCTAAATAGAGGGGGGGTTAAGTATTAGATTGCTATCTAGAGAGTTGGATTTAGAAGAGGTTTTAGAGTTTTCGAAAATCTTAAGTGATAAAATTTATGACGAGGGAAGACATGGATGGATATTTAAAGCTTATAGAATCCCCAGAACTTGCCTATAAGAAAAGCGAAATAAATAGTATAAAAGTTATAAGGGTTCCAGAGAATCCGGATGATTACTTCCATCGCTCAGCATTATATTTTACTATTGGAGATGATTTTACTCGCAGTGTTGATAAGGTATTCTTAATACTAACATATGTAGATGCAAACATTGGTCTTATTCAAGTTGAATTTGATGCCCAACGCAAGCCAAATTCAGATATTGCAGGAGATAATCCGGCTTATACTCCGGCAACTAAAGGTGTTGGATATACTTGTATCGGATCAGGTAAAACGAGACGAACTGCTTTCCGTCTAGAAAGACCAGCTTTTAAACATAGACAGAAATACGGAGCAGATATAAGAATTTCTGGAGTATCAGCTCTAGTAGATATTCAATTGAGTTTATCTTTAAGTGATGAAGAATGGGATAGGATTAGAGAAGAGATACCAACCAATGTGAGTCCTAA
>Ga0123519_10008244_pt1 | contig 15928 bp, 15 predicted proteins | sample YelNatPaOPRAMG02_FD_87396 | JGI IMG/M metagenome (GOLD analysis project Ga0123519, IMG submission 87396) | Hot spring microbial communities from Yellowstone National Park - Yellowstone National Park OP-RAMG-02 (version 2) | ecosystem: Environmental > Aquatic > Thermal springs > Hot (42-90C) ...
CGATCGTACAATGTGTGAGATTCATGTTTGTCTTTAAGATAATCGGGTGGATACAAGCCCGGGATACTCTCATCAGTGGGCATGGGATTGACGAAGGCCATGCCGCACTCGCACTCTACCAGCGTGAAATCCTGCCCCGTTATCACGTCCGTTTTGGTGTAAAGGACGCGCTGGTCTTCCGAGCCGCATAAATCGCAGCTTACATACCTGGTGGAGATTTTGGAATGCGCCACCTCACGCCCCTTGCTTTATTGAGAAAGACTACGACAGCGCCGCAACGTCTGCGGCGGCGCCATGCATGTCCGACAGGAGTTTTGGGCTGACGCTGCGTTTCGGACACGCGCTCAACCCAAGATGCTCCGCGCAGCCCCACAATTCAAGGCCTCGGGAGGCCGCTTTTGGTCCTCGCCCTGTCCACGACCCGGTGGACATCGGCAAGGCATCACTTGCCCTTGGGATTTTTCGTCGCGCATTCACAGCCGTTGGCTTTTTTGGCTGCTGCAATCTTCTCAACGATGGTAGATCGACCGTTTGCCAGAAAATCGCGTTCTATGTCTTCAGCAGTATATTCATGGCAATAACACACATATTCTTCGGGATACTGTGACACATCCTCTCCTTCAGCGTCTCATTTTTTTTGTTGGCTCAGCATGCAGCGGCGCGCAGCCAAGACGTGGACGTGCAGTCATCAGCAAAAAACGTCCCCGCGGCTAGGGAATGTGCTGACCATCAAGTACACGTTGGCGACAGTCTCGGACTGGCGCAATAGCTGTGGGAAATGCGCCTGGATTTTTTGTCACAGACCGCCGCGAATGGCAAGCGGCCCGAGCGACGAGATTGACGCTTGACATTAAAGGATACTTATGACATTAAAAAATACTTATTAAGCGCCCCTCACTTGGTACGGTTCCGTTATGGCCATCGAATCAACTATCGGTCTCCGCATCAGGCAGCTCCGAAAGCAGCAAAAACTTACCCTCAAACAGCTTTCGGAGATAGTGGGATGCACTGACGCGTACCTCTCCCAAGTGGAAAATGGGAAAGTATCCCCTTCTATTTCCAGTTTGAAGAAGATTGCCGACGCCCTCCGCACCAAGATTACTGATTTTTTCGTGGAGCAGCGCGACAACGAGCCGGTAGTGCTTTCGCCAGACCGCCGCGTGACGTTGTCGCTTTCCCGGTGGAATGCCAAGATAGAGTCACTGGTGTTAAATCCGAGCGGCAAGCGCATGCACCCATTTTTCACGACTATACGACCGGGGGGAGGTTCTCACGGTCTTTACAGCCATGTGGGTGAAGAATTTGGCCTTGTGCTTCAGGGCGAGCTCGAGATCGAGTTGGATGGAAAGACTCACCTGGTGCGCCAGGGGGAGAGCTTTTACTACAACTCGACGCAGCCTCACAGTTGGACCAACACGGGTAAAACAGATACCGTTGTGGTGTGGGTGATCAGCCCCCCTACATTTTAGGCCGGGTTGATCGGGAATGGTTCGGCGTTTTTCACATCATCCGTATGAAGGAGGTAGTGGCATGAAGTTCAAGGGATTTGGATTATTGGCAATCATGGCCGTCGCGGTTTTTTTGATGGGCGCAATAGTCCAGGCTGCTGATCAGAAACCGTGGAGAATCGGCGTAGCGGTTTCTCTTACCGGTATCTTTGGGAAGGACGGCAATTTGGTGAAGGATGCGTACACCCTTTGGAAAGATACCGTGAACGCGAAAGGCGGCATCAACGGTCATCCTGTGGAGCTCATTTTTTATGATGACAAGAGCGATTCAGCCACGAGCGCAAAACTCGTCGAGCAGCTCATCGTCAGCGACAAGGTGGATCTCATTTTAGGGGGCTTTGGCAGCGACGCGGTATTTGCCGGCAGCGCAGTGGCCGAGAAATATCAGTATCCCATGATAAGCGGCGGCGCGAGCTCCAACAAGCTGTTCGAGCGGGGTTTCAAGTACTACTTCTCCACGTTGGGAAAGGCTACTGAGGAAGTGAGGGGCTGCGTGGACCTGGTGAAGGCCCTCGATCCAAAACCCAAGACTGCCGCCATTGTGGGGGCTGACATCCTCTTCACGTCGCTTGCCTGCGAAGGGTACAAGAAGTATTGCGCGGAGAATGGCATCGAGGTTGTCCATTTCGAGCTGTTCCCTATGTCCCTACAGGATTACAATTCGCTGCTCATGAAGGTGAAGAACAAAAATCCTGACATGCTTTTGGTTGGCTCGCATCTGCTTGTGGCCATGAGGACGATAAAGGCGCTGAAGGAGATCGACTTTAGCCCGAAACTCGTGGCGTTCAGCTATGGTCCCACGGTCCCCAAATTCGTCGAGGACCTGAAGGGCGATGCGGAGTATGTGGTGGCGGCCTCCGAATGGACCCATAACATGCCGTACAAGGGGTCGGTGTTCGGTACGGCTCAAGATTTTTACAATGCGTACATGGCCAAATTCAACAGGGCGCCGGACTATGTCGAGGCTGCTGCCGCGGGAGGCGCGGTGGCTCAGCAGCTCGCGTTGACTGACCTCGGTTTCAAACCGCCCCTCAAAAAAGAGCAGCGGGTAGCCCTCATGGAAAAACTTCATTCAACAACGTTCGATACATTTTACGGGAAGATTCAGTTCGACAAAGACGGCGCGAACGTCGCGCACCCGCCTGTGGCGGTGCAGATTCAGAATGGAAAGCTGATGAACGTTTTTCCGCTCGAATATGCGGAAGCAAAGATTTGGTATCCATTTAAACCATGGAAAGATAGGTAGCGAGGCATGGAAATACGGAAGATAGTCACCGTCGTCGAAGAGACGTTGCGAGAGATGGGACGGTCAGTGGAGCCTCCCACGAGGAAGTGCGCATCCATTGCGGTACTAAAAAATCCTTTTGCCGGTAGGTACCAAGAGGATTTGACGGAGCTCATGGACATCGGCGAACAACTGGGGAAGCTGCTTGCCGAGAGATGTCTCCAGGGGCTGGGGATTGGTCCCGACAAGGCAGAGAGCTACGCCAAAGGATGCATCGTTGGGCTGGACGGGGAGCTCGAGCATGCTGCAGCGATTCTGCACCCGAAGTTGGGGAAGCCGTTTCGTGAAGTACTCGGCAGAGGCTTGGCTCTCATCCCGTCAGTAAAGAAGAGGGGACCGGCGGGTTGCACCATCGATGTTCCCTTGAATCACAAGGATGCAGCGTTTATTCGGTCCCACTTCGACGGGATGACTGTATCCGTCCAGGATGCGCCGCGTTCTGACGAACTATTGGTGGTGTTGGTCGTCACGGATTCAGGGAGACCCCTCCCCCGAATAGGCGGCCTCACAAAAGAACAGGCCAAGTTCGAGGACGGGCTTCGTTAACAAAAACGGTACACACTCTTGATCGGGCAGCGAGACGCCTGCCCGATCAGCCCTGAGGTGGAGGAGTCACAAGAGATATGGGAATTTTGCCAGAGGTCAGCAGGCATTACGGAACATTAAAAAACCTTATCGGCGGTGAATGGGTGGCATCGCATTCGTCCAAGATTGCGGATGTGACGAATCCCGCGACAGGGGAAGTGATAGCTCATCTCCCTGCATCGACGACAGATGAGGCGCTTGCGGCTGTTCGTGCTGCACAAAAAGGGTTTGAAGAATGGAGCCGCGTGCCTCTGCGCGAACGGGCAAGGATGCTCTTTGATTTGCGGCAGAGGTTTGAGGAAGACTTTGACGTGCTGTGCCGCGTGCTCACCCAAGATCACGGGAGGACCATCGCCGAGTCTCGGGGCTCTGTTCGCCGGTGTATCGAGAACATCGAGTCGGCATGTTCCGCAGCGTACGGTCTCGCCCAGCGCAATGAACACATCGATTCCCTGGCCAATGGCATTGATATGTGGCTGACGTGGGAACCCCTCGGCGCGTTTCTCATCGTAACGCCTGGAAACATCCCCATGCATGCATGGTCTTCGTTCGTGCCCTATGCCCTGGCAGCCGGCTGCTCTGTGGTGATCAGCCCCAGTAGGCAGGACCCTGTTGCAGCGGAATACATAAATCGCACAGCCATGAAATGCGGTTTTCCCAAGGGGACCATCAACATGGTCCACGGCGGACGAGAGATTAACAAATTCATCCTTTCCCAGCCGGAGATTCAGGGCCTAGGATTCATAGGCTCCACCAAGGCAGGGAAAGAACTATTTGAACTGTGTGGAAAGCTCGGCAAAAACTCTTCCATCAACGGCAACGGCAAAAATCACGTGGTGGTCATGCCCGACGCCAACCTCGATCAGGGGGTTGTCTATCTCAGGCAGGGCTGCTTTGGTATGACGGGCCAGCGGTGCCTCGGTTCAGACAATGTGGTGGTGGTTGGCGATATCTACGATGAACTCAAAGAGAAGTTCATCGGAATTGCGCGGGCCATGAAACTCGGGTACGGCCTCGACGAATCGGTGACCCTCGGACCTTACACCACCCTAGCGGGGAGAGAAAAAGTACAGGCTTGGATCGACCTCGCTGTTTCAGAGGGCGCAACAATAGCCCTGGATGGCCGCGCCGCCGTCCCTCGCGATCTCGAAAGGGGATACTTCATGGGGCCTACTATCCTCGAGAACATGCACATCGACATGAAGGCCGCCAAACAAGAGGCCTTCGGCGCGGTGGCGGGCTTGATGCGGGCTGAAAAATTAGATGACGTCATAGAATGGATCAACACCAAGACAAACCTCGGCCATTCTGCCTGCATCCTCACAGAGAACGGCAGGACGGCTCGCAAATTTGCCCGAGAGGTGAATGTGGGCAATGTGGGCATCAATGTAGGCGTCCCGCAGCCGTACGCCTTCTTTCCCCTCGGTTCCAAAAGAGATTCTTTCATGGGCGGCGCAAAATCCCGGATGGCCTCCATGAGACTTTTTTTGGATGAAAAAACCGTGACCGCGCGTTGGGCGTAGCCCGGTCCCTAGGCAACGGAGCGACGTCCCCAAAAGAGATTCTCGGGTAGAGGCCTTTTTTTCGACAACAAGACCCAGCGGCAGAGACGAAACGGACGATCGAAGTGGACGCAGTGCTTATACAATCGATTCTCAACGGATTCCTCCTCGGCGGGGTATATGCGGCATATTCGGCAGGTTTTTCCCTTATCTTTGGCGTGATGGGGGTCGTGAACCTCGCTCACGGCGAGCTCATCATGCTTGGCGCATTTACCTCGTATTGGCTCTTTGAATTGCTCGGGATCGATCCTTATCTGAGCCTCCCCTTTGGGTTTGTCTTCCTCTTTGTTTTCGGGTACGTGATCCAGAAATTCATCATCAACAGGGTGATCGAACTGCCCCACATCATGAGTTATATCTTAACGTTTGGCATCCATTTGATGGTGGCCAACGTGGCCCTCCAGATATGGACTCATGATTTCAGGTCGATTACCACTAGCTATTCCGGCGCAAACGCGGCGTTTGCCGGGCTGAATATCCCCTACTCGAGGCTCTCGACCTTTGTGCTCGCGCTGATCATCATCGCTTTGCTCTGGCTTTTCCTCGAACGGACAGAGACCGGCCGCGCCATTCGGGCGACTGCCATGGACAAGGAAGTGGCTCGAATCATGGGCGTCAACATACGGGAGATATACGCGATCACATTCGGGTTGGGCGCGGGCGTGACGGGGCTTGCCGGCGCCTCCATAAGTCCGTTTGAGATCATTTCTCCTGAAATGGGGCTTCAGTACACCATTTCAGCCTTCTGTGTCGTGGTGTTGGGCGGTATGGGGTATATGCCCGGCGTCCTTTGGGGCGGCTTTATCCTGGGCATCGCCCAGTCGCTCGCAGTAACCTACTTGAACGCAGGCATATCGATAGCCGTGACCTTTTTGTTGCTCTTCGTGATGCTGGTGGTGCGACCGACCGGCATCGTAGGGAAAGGGCTGGTTGCGTGAAAACATTGGTCGTGAAGCGCATAAGACAATGAACAAACGTTTCAACACATTCTTGTTTGCATTCATAGGTTTATCATGCGGAGTTATCGCTGTTCTCCCCTTCGTTACGTCGTCAGAGTACACTCTGAGGGTTGCCACCGTCATTATTTTTTGGATAGGAATGGCGGGATGTTGGAATATCACCAGCGGCTACACGGGGTACATCGATTTTGGCCCGGTAGTGTACTTTGGTATCGGCTCGTACGCTACAGCCATTGCGATGACCAAGTACGGAATATCATTTTTCCCAGCCGCGTTATTAGCCGGGTTAGCCTCGGGCTTGATTGCCTTCCCCATAGGACTTACCACGCTGCGGCTGCGGGGAGCCTATTTTGCCATAGCCACCTTCGCGTTTGCCGAAACCATGAAACAAGTTGTGTTGGAATTCGACAGGACTTTTGGCGTCTCTTTCTTCCAGGGGAGTCACGGCATCACGCTGCCCATTGGCGGACATGAAAACACCTTTTTCCTCTATTCATTTGGTCTGGTGACCCTTTGCATCATCCTCGTCCAGGGCCGCATCGAGAATTCCAAGTTCGGGTATGGGTTGAAAGCCATTCATGAAGCGGAGGGGTCGGCCGAGATATCAGGGGTCAACACCACTGGCGTGAAGCTGCAGGCCTATATGACGAGCGCCATTTTCCTGGGCATCCTCGGCGGCATCCAATCGTACTGGATTACCTACATCACGCCGGCTGATGTGTTCAATGTCCACAAGACCGTGCAGATGGTCATCATGACGCTTCTCGGCGGCATGGGAACCTTTCTGGGACCTGTCGTAGGAGCGGCATTTTTGACGCTGTTGTCTGAAATCCTCGGTACAGCCTTTGTCGAGTATTACCTTATCATGGTGGGCGCGATCATCATCGCCATCATCCTCGTGATGCCTCGCGGGATCATCGGGACCCTCAAAGAGGCAACAGGGATTCGATTTTTTTGAGCAAGGAACCATTCGTATTATGGCCCAGTTGGAATGTGTAAATATAGGCAAGAACTTCGGAGCGCTCGCGGCATTGGAAGGCGTGAGTTTCCAGCTCCACGACCAAGAGATCCTGGGCCTCATTGGTCCAAACGGCGCGGGGAAGACGACTCTTTTCAATTGCATCATCGGACTGGAAAAGCCGACTCGAGGCAAAGTGATGTTTAACGGGACCAACATCACAGGGCTGAAACCGCATCGTATCTGCCGCCTTGGGCTGGTAAAAACGTCTCAAATCATGGAGCCGTTCAAGGCATTGACCGTTGGCGAAAACGTCCTCGTCGGCGCCTTGTACGGGGGCATGCTCCCCATGAAAAAAGCTTTTGCCGAAACAGAGAGAATACTCGATTTCGTTGGGTTGACGCCGGAGAAGGACAAGTTGTCTTCAGCTATTTCCGTGCCTGCCCGACGCAGACTCGAATTGGCTCGCGCGCTGGCCACAGGGGCAAAGGTCCTGCTGCTCGACGAGAACATGGCCGGACTGAACCCTCATGAGATAGATGACGCGCTGCGGCTTTTAGGCAAAATTCGAGACCTGGGCAAATCTCTTATCGTGGTGGAACATATCATGCGCGCGGTCATGGGCATATCTGACAGAATTATTGTCCTGAACTACGGCGTAAAGATCGCCGAGGGTCTCCCAAAAGATATTGCCACCGACAACACAGTCATCGAGGCATACTTTGGAGACAAAAAATCATTTCTCGGGCGCAGCGAGAGGCAAATATCTCATGGATGACGTCATCCTGAGCATAGAAGGCATCGATGTCTCATACCGGGACGTGCAGGTGCTTCATGATGTGAGTCTCGTGGTCAGACAAGGCGAAATCGTCACTGTCATAGGCCCCAACGGCGCAGGCAAAAGCACGTTGCTGGGCGCCATCGTGGGGTTTAACCATCCGTCCAAAGGTTTCATCCGGTTCCAGGGAAGGCCCATCGAGAAACTTCCCCCTGAAGAAGTCGTGCAGCTCGGGCTCACCATCGTGCCTGAAGGCGCCCGGGTATTTTCGGAGATGACGGTGTTGGACAACCTGAAGATGGGGTCTTATGTCAAAACAGCTCGAAAATTCAGGGAAGAGACGCTCCAGGAGGTATTCTCTTTTTTCCCGCGACTTCATGAGCGGATGAAGCAGAAGGCGGGAACGCTTAGCGGCGGCGAACGCCAGATGCTCGCCATCGGGAGGGCGTTGATGTCCAAACCTCGGCTTCTCCTTTTGGATGAGCCATCCTTGGGACTTGCGCCGATCCTGGTTTCCAAGGTCTTCGAGGCCGTCGCCAATATAGCGGCCACAGGCATTACGGTGCTGCTCGTCGAACAAAACGTACACTATTCGTTGGAAATAGCCCACAGGGGATATGTCCTGGAAAACGGCCGCGCCTGTATGGAGGGATTGAGCTCGGAACTCATGACCAATGATCATGTGCGGAAAGCATATTTAGCGATTTGACCACAAAGGAACGACGACAACATGCCACAGAGCCCTTCTCCTATAAAAATCTCCTTTGAGCTCAATGGGATCACGCAAGAAGTCGAAGTTATGCCATGGGATACCGCCCTGGCAGCGCTGCGGGAGCGCCTCGGTTTGACAGGGGTAAAGGAGGGGTGCGGCATTGGCGAATGCGGAGCATGCACCATCATTGTCAATGGACGAGCGGTGGATTCCTGCCTCATGTTGGCCGCGCAACTCGACGGGTGCATAGTGGAAACCATAGAAGGATTGGCGAAGGACGGCCGCGCGCATCCTATTCAGAAGGCTTTTCTCGATGCAGGCGCTGTCCAGTGCGGCTACTGTACGCCTGGTATGATTATGTCGGCCAAGGCCTTGCTCGACAAACATCCCAAGCCAGGGCGCGAAGAGATCATACGATTCATGTCGGGGAACCTGTGTAGATGCACTGGGTACCAACAGATTATTGAAGCCGTCGATCGAGCGGCAGGCCGCGACGCAAAACTCGAAGACGCTGAGGACGGGTCATGAGATCGGTCTTCCAATACGTCAGACCCGCGTCTCTTGAGGAGGCTATACAATGGCTGGCCGCAAACGCCTCGGAGACCGTCGTCTTCGCAGGCGGTACAGACTTGATGCCCGCCATGAGGAAGGGCGAGATTTCTTGCTCATACGTCCTGGATATTTCTCGACTCGATGAGCTGAAAGTCATTGGCCTCGAGAACGACCGCCTTGTCATCGGCGCTGGGGTCACCTACACCGATATAGTGGAAAACGATGTCATCCGTGAACAAGCGCCGACCATTGCCGCCGCGGCGCGCTGCGTGGGGAGTGAACAAATTCGCAATGTGGGCACACTGGGCGGCAATGTTGGAAACGCGTCGCCGGCTGCTGACAGCATCCCTGCCCTCATGGTACACAACGCAACGGTAGAAATTGTCCGCACCGGCGTAATTCAGACGAGGCCCCTGGCAGAGATTATCCTTGGCCCGTACCACACGTCGCTCATGCCAGGCGACCTCATCACCAAATTTTACCTCGAGCCTTTACCGGCGCCGTATCGAACCGTGTATCAACGTATTGGCCGGCGTCGCGCAATGGCCATTTCCCGTATCAATCTTGCGGCGGCCGTATTAATCGATTCCCAAGGCGCTATCTCCGATTTCCGCATGTGCATCGGGTCCATGACCCCGCAGCCGTATCGCGCCTCGTCAGTGGAAACAATGCTTGTTGGCAAAACGCCCAATCGAACCATTATTGTCGATGCGGCCCGGCTGGCGTCGCAAGACATGATAAAACGCAGCGGCGTACGCTCCTCAACAGAGTACAAAAAGCCGGCTGCAGAAGGCCTGATCATTCGGAGCCTTTGTGAATTATTCGCAGTTGACATGGGAGAGGACGAAAAGCAGTGCGAACCATAGGGAAAAATATTCCTCGAATCGGAGCATTGGAGCGAGTCCTGGGGACAGCCCGTTTTGCATCAGATTTTGCATCCGATGAGATGATTACACTTATGGTCCTGCGAAGCGATCGTCATCATGCCCTGATCAAAAAAATCGACGTCAGCCCCGCGTATGAGGTACCCGGGTGTGTGAGAGTCTTCACGCACGAGGACATCCCGGGCGTCAACAGGTTCGGGATCATTACCAAGGATCAGCGGCTTCTGGCAGACGGGAAAGTTCGCTGTATAGGCGACCCTGTATGCCTTGTCGCGGCGGAAAACCAGGAAGCTGCTGAAAAGGCGTTAAGAGCCGTCAAAGTGGTTTATGAAGACCTCCCGCCGGTCTTTGATCCGGAAGAGGCCCTCAGAGACGGCGCGCCCCTCATACACGAAAAAGGAAACGAACTAGGACGCCGCATCGTTCACAAAGGCAATCCTGCCAAGGCATTCGAACGTGCTGACGTCGTGATCGAGCGCGTGTACAAGACGCATCACCTCGAACACGCGTATCTCGAACCGGATGGGGGCGTAGCCTATCTCGATGACAACGGTGTCTTGGTCATCATCGCTTCCACCCAAAATCCTCACTATGACAGAAAAGAAGTGGCCGAACTCCTCGGTTTGGAGGAAGAAAGTGTCCGTATCATCCAGGCGGCGACAGGCGGGGGATTTGGCTCGAAGCTCGACCTCAATGTCCAAGGCTTCGTGGGGCTCGCAACGCTCCTGCTCCGTCGCCCATCCAAGATGATCTACTCTCGGGAAGAGGCTTTTCTGGCCACGGCAAAGCGCCATCCGTTAAAAATGTACTATAAGAGCGGCGCGGACCGCGAAGGGCGGCTGTGCGCCGTGGAGGTGAAGATTATAGGGGATACGGGCGCGTACGCTTCCTATGGTCTGGCTGTGGTTTCTCGAAGCGCGGTGCATGCAACGGGGCCGTACGAAGCGCCAAACGTCCATATCGAGTCCATATTTGCTTATACAAACAATCCGTATTCCGGCGCAATGAGAGGGTTTGGCGTGCCGCAAATTGCATTTGCCCACGAATCTCAAATGGACCTCATCGCCCAGGCGCTCGGGTTGGAGCCACTGGAGATCAGAAAACGGAACTGTTTGCGGGTCGGTTCATTGACGGCTACGGGGCAAGAATTAGACGCTTCGGTGGGCATAGGCGCGACCCTTGACGCGGTTGCAGACCGCTATCGAGAGTTTTCGGCCCGCAAGCGCCCCTCTCGGTCCCACAAGAGACGGGGCGTAGGTCTGGCCTCGATGATGTACGGCATTGGCAATACCGGCATACAGAATCCATCCACAGCCCAGGTGGAGCTCACGCCGGAGGGAAAGATCAAGGTGTTTACGGGCGCTGCGGACATAGGGCAGGGCTCCTCCACGGTGCTTATGCAGATCGCCGCCGAGATCCTTGGTCAAGACATTCAAGACATTGACCTTGTCGTCGCAGACACCCTGTACACGACGTCGGCAGGCGCGACGTCCGCAAGCCGCCAGACATATATCTCCGGAAACGCGGTGAAAGACGCCGCAGAAAAACTCAGGGATATCTTGCTCACTCAGGCGTCGAGCATCCTGAAGGTCAATAGGACGCAGCTCGCGCTCGAAAACGGCTTGGCGCGTGCCTTACCTGATCCGTCGCGAACGGTGTCATTAAAGAAAATAGCCGAGTATTCATTGAAGAACGGCGTCCCGCTGAAATGGCAGGGCTTTTTCGATCCCCCGACCACGCCTTTGGATCCACAAACAGGTCAGGGCGTCCCATACGCCACCTATGCCTTCGCATCCCATGTGGTTGAAGTCGAGGTGGACACCCTCACCGGAGAAGTCGAGGTCTTGAGGGTCGTTGCGGCCCATGACGTGGGCAAGGCCATCAACCCCGAAAACGTGCGCGGCCAGATCCTTGGGGGAGTCGCCATGGGGGTGGGGTTCGCGCTCATGGAAGAATTCGTCCCGAATCGAACGGAATCCCTCAAAGACTATCATATCCCTACTTTTGCAGACATGCCCGTTGTGGAACCGTTGATCGTGGAAGATTCGGAACCCACGGGGCCGTATGGCGCCAAGGGCGTAGGGGAGCCCGCGTTGATCCCCACGGCGCCTGCCATCCTCAACGCGATCGCCGACGCCCTGGGCGCTCGCATTTATGAACTCCCGGCGAGCCTCGAGGTCGTCATGAAGGCAGCCCTGGTGAGGTCAAACCCAAAAAACGGAAACCGATCAACATAGGAGGATATAACAAAAATATGGCAAAGACGTTGATTGTGAACATTGGGACGCTCATCAGTGGGGATATCGCCAACCCCGTGCTGAGCGCCGATTCCCTCTACATCGCGGATGGGCAAATCAACCGCATCGGAAGACGCGCAGATCTCGAGTCGCTCCCCGCCGACGCTGTCATAGACGCGAAGGGGAGCACGGTGACGCCGGGATTGATCGATTCCCACTGTCACGTGGTCTTGGGGGATTACACGCCGAGGCAGAACCAGATCGGGTTTATCGACAGCGAAGTCCACGGCGGGGTTACCTCGGTCATCTCTGCCGGCGAGGTGCATCTCCCTGGCAGACCGAAAGACCCGGCAGGGACCAAGGCGCTGGCGATCCTTGCAGCCAAGTCTTTCCAAGCCTTTCGGCCCGGCGGCGCGAAAGTGCTCGGCGGCGCGGTGATCTTGGAAAAAGGACTCGTTGAAGCGGACTTCGAAGAAATGGCGCGAGAAGGGGTGCGCCTTGTCGGAGAGATCGGACTTGGGTCCGTGAAATTCCCGCAAGACGCCGCGCCCATGACCGCGTGGGCAAAAAAGAACGGCATGATCGTCCTTATGCACACCGGCGGCACATCCATCCCCGGGAGCGACACCGTCACCGCGGATCAAATTATGGCCACGGACCCTCATGTGGCGTGTCACGTGAACGGCGGCCCCACCGCGCTGCCGCCTGCCGAGATCGAAAAATTGATCCGAGACACCAGCTACGCCATAGAAATTGTCCACTGTGGAAACGTCAAGGCCATGGTCACAGCCCTCACATTCGGGAAAAAATACAAGGCCCTTTCCAGGTTTATTATTGGAAATGACGCTCCCTCAGGAACCGGCGTCGTCCCATTGGGCATCCTGCGGGTCATCGCGTCCGCGGCTTCACTCTCCGATGTTTCGGCGGCGGACGCCGTGTGCATGGCCACGGGCAACACTGCGCGGACCTTCGGCCTGGCAACAGGGTTTATTCGTGAGGGTCTTCCCGCAGACCTCGTTGCCATGGACGCGCCCATGGGCTCCATCGGCGCGGACGCGCTCAGCGCACTGGAGGCCGGCGATGTCCCCGGAATCTCCATGGTAATGATCGACGGCAAGGTGCAGGTATGGACCAGCCGGAATACCCCGCCGGCCAAGCGAAAGGCCCAAGTTGTAGAAAAGACGTCATAACCCCAACGAGCCGAGCAAGCCAATGAAGGTCATTGTCGAGAGATGCAAAGGGTGCGGCGCCTGCACCGCGGTGTGTCCGCAGAACGCCCTTAGTGTGGCGAAGAAAAAGGCAACGATTACCGATGCGTGCTGCGAGTGCAAGGCGTGTATGCGGGTGTGCCCTGAAGGGGCTCTTCAGCCAGAGGAATCTGCCATTCCAGGGACGGTGGTGTGTGATGCGTGCCCGGTGAGGTGCCAGATCAAGGAAGGCTTTGTGGGCGCGTGCCAACGTTTCGTCAACAAGGGCGGCGTCCTCGAGAGAACCATTCCCCTGCTGACGTTTGAGGACGTGCGCGCCATAGTGGGGCCTGATTGGCGGCCGGAGATTCGAGAACCCCTCATCACCGGCATCGGCGCGGGCACCACCTATCCTGACTGCAAGCCCGCCCCCCGCATCGTGCAAGGCTCCGTGCAAGGCGTGGACGTTGTGACGGTGGTGACTGAAGCCCCCTTAAGTTATTCAGGCATCAAACTGAAGATCGATACGGATCGTACTATCGGCGAGGAGGGGGCTCCTGTTTTTTACCGCCGCAAAAAAGTGGGGCATCTCACCACCGAAGAATACGGCTCCAAGATAGTTTCATTGGGAGGCGTGAATCTTCTCACCGGTCCCGATGGACTGGTGGTAGCCCGACTCATCTCCGAACTGGCAAACCGTCAAAGAGTTCGCCTGAGGATCCGGGATGGCAGTTCCCTGGAAGTGCAGGTCGGCCGGCAGCCTTTCATTGACGGCGCCTTGGACGAGGTCATGAGAGTGGGATGCGGCAGCGCAACCCTCGGCCTCTTTGCGCCGTTGTTCAAACAGGCCGCTGACGAAGCCATCGTCATAGACTCGCATTTGACGGGGCTCATGAGCGAGCACGCGGCTGGCATATTTGTGGGGGCGAAACCGACGGGCGTTCACCTCGTCTTTCCCCAGAGTACGCCAGGCCGCTATTTTGGCGACCACGGACAAGGCTGGGGCGGCACCTCCATCACTGATCCCAAGACCATCATCCGTGACATTGACCTCAACGTGGCGTGGCCTGGTATGAAAATACTCATCACTGAGACCACAGGACGCAACTTCATCTTGCTCGAATTGCAGTCAGACGGCTCTCTTGCAGAGATACCAGCGACAACCGAGGCGACCACCGCGATCAGAGAGCTCGCTCAGTCCTGTCAAGAAGCCAAAGTTTCTGCGGTTTACTGCGGCGGTTCCGGCGGCAGCGCGCGGGCGGGCGTCACGCGTTATCCCATTCGGTTGACCCGTGCTGTGCATGCCATGAAGGCGCGGCTCACCATCGGCGGCGCGCCTGCCTTTGTATTGCCCGGCGGCGGAATCAATTTTATGGTGGACGTAGAAAAGGTCATGCCAGGAGCCTTCACGTGGGTCCCCACGCCTGCCACAGTGTGCCCCATCGAATACACCATGACCTTGGAAGACTACAAGGCCATGGGAGGGCATGAGGAGGCCATCAAGCCTTTCAAGATCAGGAGCTGAGAGCTGCCAGCATGGGAACATTCCATATTTGTTTTGGATGACGCCTCAGTATTTGTGGAATGCGGCCCCATGCGGATGCTTATCCAGGCATGGAGACGCGGACAACCGCAAGGACAGCAGTGCATATCTGCGGCCAACCGATCGATTGGGTTCCTGGAAGAAGCAGCCGCCTATCTCCCTACATGCAAAGCCCCTGCATGGACTTTGGCAGAACCGCATAAGAACATGACTATTGCTCACGCCATGTGGGAGGCCGCGAGGTCCGCGGCTGCGCCGGACCTTACCCCCATGGCGGCCGTGGCAGGCGCCATCGCAGATGCTGTGGCTGATGAACTGAGGCGCCAGGCCATGACCAAGATCATCGTAAACAACGGCGGCGATATAGCTGTTCGTCTGGAAGATTCCGAATCGATCCGTGTTGCGATCAGGCCGCACGTGGATAGCGCCCATGTCTCACATACGATAGACCTCACAGACGCCATGTCCATAGGGGGCGTCTGCACAAGCGGACTGGGAGGCAGAAGTTTTACCCGAGGAATAGCATCTGCGGTGACCGCGTTTGCTCATCGAGCTTCCGTGGCGGATGCAGCAGCCACAGCCATTGCCAATGCCGCGAACATTGAAAGCCCCTCGATCCAAAGGGCGCCAGCCTCCTCCATCGATCCCAACTCAGACCTCAATGACCTCCTTGTCACCACGCACGTGGGTCCGCTCACGGAAAGGGAAATACGCCTCGCCCTCGATCAAGCCCTGTCGTACGCGGAACAACTTGTAAAAAAGGGAACAATCAGCGGCGCTGTGATAACCGTCCAGGAACACACGGTGTGGACTCACAGCATGAGCCATGTGATGAGGTAGCCGCTCTATATAGCGATTCTCGGAAATAAACGGGAAAAAGAACGCGACTTTTTTATCGGGATGTGATTGAAGAGGGGCATGTCACGGAAACACAACATGCCCAACCAGGAAAATTGTACATTGGAGGAGTTGGATACCGCAGTCAAAGCTGCTCCGATCCAACGAACCAACCTTCGTCTCATGGCCATCAAGGCCTTGACGATGGGGCTGTCCCTTATACGGGTTCTCGAAATTTCTGTCGGCATGAGGGCCGCCTAGTCGAGCGTGTGGCCGCTTTCGGAACCCCCCTCACAGTCGCCAAAGGTCAACCTTTGTCATTTCGAAGGAGCGAGTCTCGA
>Ga0123519_10008247_pt1 | contig 15925 bp, 24 predicted proteins | sample YelNatPaOPRAMG02_FD_87396 | JGI IMG/M metagenome (GOLD analysis project Ga0123519, IMG submission 87396) | Hot spring microbial communities from Yellowstone National Park - Yellowstone National Park OP-RAMG-02 (version 2) | ecosystem: Environmental > Aquatic > Thermal springs > Hot (42-90C) ...
ACTTCACTACAGACAGAAGAGCTTAATTTATAATTACAGACATAACAATTCTCGCAACCACAACCAACGTAAAGTGTTCGAGTTTCAGACTGACCAATACTATTTGTTGTATTATTCGCCCAAGCATAATAAGTATAAGTGCCATCATTAAGATTTGTATTATTAATGTAAAATCGATATTCAGAAGCGTTATATTTTGCCATTTCAGTTAAATAATGCATTTTTATTTCATCCGCCGATAAAGCTCGACTATAAACTCGAGCCTCATCAATTATACCGTTAAAACGGAGAATTGGATAACTTGCACGGCTTCCTATCCAAAAAGCATATTGCGGACAATTTACTAATGTTTGAGAACCAGAATTATTTAATGCACCATTAATGTATAATCTTGTTGTTGTGCCGTCATTTGTAGCGACTACATGATACCATTTATTAATTGATAAGGGTGCTGTAGAAAAGACAGCTGTAGAGCCATTGTAAAGAAAAAGACTTCCCTTATTAGCACCATTTGACGTTCCACCAACACCAAAACCAATTCCACAATTGTTGTCAGCTACTCCTTTCGTCATAAAATAAAGAACTCCTGCCGTGTCAAATGACTTCGGATAAATCCATGCTTCATACGTTAATGGTGGATTTAAGTTCAAACTCGACGCATTCCCGCAATCAACATGATCATCAACACCATCAAAATTCAAGCCCATACCAAATTTTCCGTTTACATAATATGGCGGTATATTTCCATCAGCATTACTTGTATTTTCATCTATCATCGTGCCGTTATTTCCATATCTCGAAGAATCTACTGCATAAGTGGAATTTTCCCCTATGGCAGAGTTATTATTGAAATTTAAATCTAACACAAGTGAAGAGTCGTAAAAATTATAATTTGTCCCGTTCCAATTGAAAATAAAAGTATCTAAATTTGGCTCTTGAATAGAAACATTAATTTCAGTCCAATTATTCAACGTTATAGATTGATTTACAAGCGTTGGCGGATTAAAAATCAAATTTGGAGCAGCCAAAACATTTAGCGAATATACTGCTAATGCCATTATAAATACTAATACTCTTTTCATTTAAACCTCCCTCTTTAACAAATCATAATATTTACCTTTACTTACTATCGCTCTCGCTATAAATAGCAAAAAGGCAGGGAACAATACATATGTAATGAAAAATTTAACTCTATTTGGTAAATATTGCGGAAGCAAGCTATAAATAAAGACATCAGAACTTACCAAAGCTGCATTATTTGTTGCTGTTATTCCGCTGTTCATATCAACGAGATATGGCGGCATTATTAAATCAAAAGCGAGCATAATTAAGACCATAGCTACCAAGGTTTCGATTTTATCTACTTTTAAGATAAAGTGTGAAATCATAAAACTATAAATTAAAATGAACAGAAAAAATGCCGTCATATAATTCATATTTGTCATAATTGGAATAATAACAAAAGAAATAATAGCGAAAAATAAAACTATAAAAATGAAAAATTTCCTTTCATCCTCGTCACTTAAAAAACTAAACATGCTATCCTACTCTCCATTTTATACCTTCTTGTCTTAAATACTACTTTCTATCCCTGTTAGATTTACGGCTGTATTATTACGAAGGCACTCGGAAATAGCGATGGTATAAATAGCGATAGCAACACTAATATTATTACTACGATCATAGGCAATATTATGTCACTGAAATCCTGACCTTTCGAAACACTTTGATATATAGTATAGCCAGTCATCGCTGAAAGGAACATGAACGTCACTTGTGCCAGGAACCCAAGCTTTATTGGTATAAAGCTGTTGATTACTGTCAATATTATTAGTGTCAACGCTGTCACTACAAAAATTCCCCAAGGATTCCTAACTATGTTCCCGACATCTATTTTTCCCATTTTTACCTCCTCTTAAACTTCATTTTGATATACCCAATACGCACCGACAAGTTGCAGTATTCCTATTACATAGCCAATCCATGTTGCTGACGGCAGTATTGTCGCTAAATTTACCAACCCGAAGGAAGTCAAACCTCCGAGCAGTAATACAAGTGCCGTTAAGTTTCTCTTTGCTTTTGTATCTATGTTCATCTTTATCCCTCCATCTCTTTTTTTCGAGGTTTACGGTTAACCTCAAACCTTTTGTCCTTACTAAAAGCCTTTTAGATACTTTAATGAGCATTAGTTATCTTGGCAAATAGTTCACTTAGCCAATCCCATAACTTATATATTAAATCGTTGATATTTAAAGTTAATCCTTGTGTATTTGGTTTCTGAATAGTAGTATTTTGACATTTAGATAAATCATCTGTCCATATATCAGGATTAGGCATCATAGATTCATGACATGTATCAAATGTCCAATTTGCAAGCTCATGAGTTTGAAGATTACAAAATGTTATATTATATTTATTGCATGAATTACATGAGCTTAAATCTTCTGTCCAACCCATTTTTTTGGCAATCGCTATATCACAACTATTCGTAAATGTCTGCTTTGTATGTGTTGTCGGATCACATAAAGTTTCCACTACCTGAAGACACACCGAATTTCCATCAAATAAATCCTTATATGTGCTAAATGGTTTAACAGCATATATCAATACTAATATGATACTCACAATTAATAATGCCTTAACAAATCCCATTTATGTCCACCTCTTTCTTTTAAACCTTTTCCGCCCCATATAATATCTTGGCTCATAGCCATACATAGCCCACGCAAACATTCTTCTATCTTCACGCATTTGTCGTGTTGTCACTTCTTCATAAGGATCTCTCATATTTTAACACCACAAAAAGCCTTTTAGATGAACTTGCAAAAGGCTTTTATGCCAAAAAACATACAAAAAGCCTTTTAGATGAGCACGCAAAAGGCTTTTATGCCAAAAACTTTGTTTTTGCATATTTTAACACCACATATGGAACCATGAGCAAAATAGTCCTTTCAACCATGATATCAAGCTATCGATGAGACTTGATGTCGACGGCTTTGCTATTGAACTAATGTCAATAGCCTTCAATTTTGTTTTAATTGAAATACCTTCTTTTGCTATGATGTCCTGTTTTGCTATGCTCCAATCCTGTTTTGTCGTATTATATACCATATCATATTGATAAACAACAGCAACGAGCATATAATTTTCAGGATTCGAAGGATATGTTATTGTTGCTGTATCGACATAAGTATCCACAACATCTTTCCAATCGCTTTCCACTAAAACGCTTCTATCGTTCTTAACAACAAACCACTTCGCTGTTCTATATTGATAAGTGCCGTCGCTATAATTTGTATCCGCCGGCGGTAATGCTATCGATATTTGATAAGTTTCTGTTGAACCAACGAGTGGCTCCTGAACACCCGTAATTGAATGCGGCAACTGTAATAATTTATTCCATAAATCTAATAACCACTGCCAAATACTATCCAATATGCCTGTCAAGGACGGTTTAGATATTTTAGTATTGTCTGGTAAATTAATCGGTTTCGCTACTATCTTACATGTATGTGTCGTATCATTTACCTCATAACCTTGCGGACAATATGCTATACATGTTAATGTATCAGTCTTTAAATAATAATCATTCGGACAAGATGAACCTTTATATGGCATTTCATAAGGATAGTAATCTATTGAAAAAGATAAATTAACTCTTGGAACTCTATCATAAGAAGTAGTTTGCGAACTACCTGAACACATCGAATAACCATGCAACATAGTTAATGTTGTATCCTTATATTTATTATATAAAGCTATAAAATCATGATTATTACTTGTCTGACCATTATTATCGATTAAATTCCATTTACGGAATTTATATAAATCACTCCGATTTTGCCACATCCATCCCGCAGCACTTGTTGACATATCTTCATATGTAATAGCAGGAAGTTCACCAGATGCTAACGCAGAATTTTCACAATAATTTGGATTACTCGGTGTAGAAATACAACCGCCATTACAAAATCTAATATCATACACTGTTATACTTGGATCTGTAGAATGAACATCAAAATAAGAACGCTTAACCTGTTTAGGATTTATACCTGCATTTTCAATAGAACTTAACTTAAATGATGTCGTATATAAAGAATTCGAAAAAGCATTACATGTATAAATACTGGCTACTTGCCTCTCTGCTACATTATAAGTTTTCACATATTCGGCATAAGGATCAACTGCTTCAAAAGGTTTTATTATTCCCGTTAAAAACAATATAGCAACTGCTATAATTACTAAACCCCAAATATCATTCTTTTTTGCCATCTCTATCACCCTTTATGTTTTGGTTTATGTAATCGTCCTCTAATATATATTCTGCTATGTGGCTTTCTTCCGAACTTTCCTTTCAAATGTATGTGTCCATATGCCAACCACTTTCTATAAGCTTCTTTTGAACGGAAATTTAAAGTTCTTGCCATATTACCACCTCTAATGACTTCCAGATACGACTATAATCGGCTGTTACTTTCTACCACCTGCAAACATTAGTATAAACAATATGCCAATTCCGAGCATAACAACCACTAATGCTTTCTGTCTATCGCTCAATCCTAATGCTTCTTTTATTTTATCGAGTGCTTCATCTAAAATGGAATTACCTGTTGAATATTCATTACTTTGATTATTTGTTTTATTATTATATAATTTTGTTTCACCTTCACATATTCTATCTTCTGTATATGATTCTTGACAACCATTAAGGTCTACACACTGCGCTTTCCAGATATGTCCTACTACACAATTCGAAGGCTGCGTTTCTGTGCATTTCCAGTTTGATACACATGCTGTTCCACCCGTGCCACCTCCCTCGCCTCCACCACCTCCACCACCTGTGCTACCTCCACCACCTGTACTACCTCCACTACCCGTGCCACCTGTAGAAGATACAATACATTGATATGACTTCATTTCGGTCTTTCCGCAACCATCTGTGCATTCCTGATACCATAATTCACCTGCTCGACATGTTGATGGCTGACTCTCTGGAATGCAGTGCCAACTTGGAGTGCATACATGTGTATCCTGAACACACTTAACACAATAAGGATTTTTATAAGGACAATTAGAATTATGCGTCACAGTATATTCGCACATATCATAACCAGAGATTGCGCCAACAGTATTATAACATCCAGACAGTTGCGCTGATTCTTGATGAAAACCTGGCGCACATTTTAGCTGTAACGTAGCGAATGGACTTTTAAACATCAATTTCAAAATATATTCAAACGGATTTTTAATTTTATAACTATCATAATCTATCGCCTTTACCGTTCCGTCCGAACTCACTTGAACAATTCCGATATCTTCCGCATACACGATACTTGACATCAAAAATATCATTATTAACCCAAAGACTATTACATTTTTCATTCTCATTACCTCCTTAATAGCACTACTAATACTACCAATACAAATATGCCAACAATTATCCAAAACATATCGCTATGTGTAGTTGGTGCTGGATTTGGCGTTGGCACGGGCGTAGGTGGTGTTGGTTCAGGATTTGGCATTCCTCCACCTTGCTGAACACATCGTGTATTACCTATTGCTTGATCTATTACACAAACCTCTGAAATCTTACACTGACTGCATACTGTCTGTTTAACATTATATACTATTTTATGGTCTATACAAACACCTTGAATAACTTTTGTATGCCCACTATCTCCGAAAGTCCATCCAAACATCAACGTTCCATTTGGTAGTGAGCAATATTTATCTTTTTGTATATCTTCAGATAGCTTATAATCTGCTGTGCAATATGAAGTTGTTGACGGACAACACTCTACATGTCTTATAACTTTTGTTGCGTCAGGATAAATATATGTTGTTCCATCATAAGCAACATATTCAGACGTGCCATATAATGTTAACGTTGCAGGATCACAATAAGTTCCTTTTGCATTATCAAAGTTTACAGCTAAATTACTTGGCACTACACTATAAGATGAAATATATGATACCGTATCATAAGGTTGTAATGCCAAGTTATGCGTCATATTACAATTTCCTGCTTTACAAATCTTCGAATAATCAAAACCTTCACCTAAAAAGCAATTCCTACCATTTATTACCATTCCTGAAGCCGTATCTCTCAAACCAAACTGCTTATATCTTTTGATTATATAACCATTACAGTTTGTCGTTATATGTAAATATTCACCTACCGTTATTTTATCTATAAAAAATTTCTTTGGTAAATCTAATTTAGACATTACTATTGTTTCATTAGGACCGCACATATTTGTTTCATAATTACATTTACTAAACCATGTTCTATCAACTTGCTGTATGCCAGGAAAACTTTCACAATAAACATAAACTTCCGCTTCATCTGTAAATTCATAAGTGCCAAGACTTACTGTTACATCTTGATAAGTTGGTATAAATAAAAATAATTGACCTTTTAAGTCTTGCGATCTATAATCATCTGGCTTCTTAATCGGCTCGCATTTATAATTATCCCAGTGCATCTGCATAACATATTTTGTCCCACCACTACCCATCGTAGCAAACGGCATTACATTCGCATATTTTAAAATTACAATCATTAAAATACCCAAAATTACAACGGTCATTAAACTCATTTTCTTTTTTGCCATTAAACCACCCCAAGTATACTAAATAGCAAGCCTGATACTATGCTTGCATTCGCTATTATATGGAATATTAATGCATACGTCAAATTCTTAAACTTCAATACCATTAATGTTGAAATAAACGCAAACACAAATGTCGAGACTAATGCGTATTGCGTTGAATATTGGACCGCTAAATGAAATATAGTCATAAATGACGCAACCGCTACTGCAAGGATTAACCAATCCCGCTTACTATTTACATTCAAATTTAATGCCTGAACCAAATATGATAGGATAACTCCAAAAAAGAATAGCGTTTCAGCGATTGGTATGGCAACAGCAGTTATAAAGAAACTTAAATACTTATTTTGCGAAATAAACGGCGGCGAAGTATTTGACGCTAAAATTTTGAAAATAGAATAATAGTTCGCACCCGCTCCAAAATAATTAGAAATAGCTATAACGGCAGTTATCCAAACAACAAATATTACAGAAACTATAACAATCATTTTTGCAACATTAACATTTTTTATCGATAAAGTATATTGTCCAACATCTTTATCTAAAATAAACATATAATAGAAAAATATGAACGCCGTATAAACTATACCTAAAATTTGTGGCGAGAAATTCACAGATAGAAATAGGAAAAATATACCCGTCAATATGATTATTAGCTTATCAATATCGTATGACACCATTACCATGACCTCTAATAAATGTAAGTTAAAGAGGCAGCTTTTTAAAGCCGCCCCTTCAACTCAAACTCACTTAAACTCAAATTTCTCGATCATTCAGATTTTAAGTCAAGTTAATTGTCACATATCTATCTGTTTGTCCAATAGCTCCATTTGCGTCATTTCCAATTCCTGCTTTTATTGAACCGTCAGCTCCCTGATAGTAGTTTCCGTCATAGAATTGTATTTTGACGTCATCCGTGTCGCCTGGATCACCAAGGTCTGCCTTTAATGACAAAGTAAACGTTACCGTTCCTTCACTTGACTTAATTGGTTTAATCTTGTAACATTTGTCCATACCCTGTGCGTATGCATATGCCGGACATGTTACCTCACTGATTACATGATCTCCAGTTATAACAACACCGTTTGCACTCGAAAACTTCGCTGTATTATAGTCAATTCCAATATAGTTATCGACTTCATCCGAACCAAATTGCGCTGAACCTTTTGCAGTCTGAACTTTCATTGTATATGTCTTTGAATCACCACTGTTGAATGTTATTGCTGTCGCTGGAACAGTTACATCTTTATAATACGTTGTTGAACCGTTTATTTCCTGATATGCATCATTATATATCAAGAATTGCAGATCACTGCTCCTTGGTGCTGTTATATATTTTTCAACAGACGCTCCAAGCAAATTAATGCCCTTTAGCGACGCTGAAACTACATTTGTATCACCAAGAATGTATAAATCCGCTGTCTTTCCGCATGTAAACGATACTGCACTTCCAAGACCTGTTGCTGCTCCTGTCACTGTCCCAACAGGCATGCTATCACCTTGATATACAACATAACCTGTTGCGCCAAGATAGTCGAGCGTGCTATTTAGCGGATTACGCACAGCAATTTTCAAATTTGTCTGACCACTGTCAGGACAATTCGAACCTTGCGTTGTTGTTGTCGCTGCCCTACCACCTCCTGTCACTCCGGAAGCAGCGAATGGATTTGGTATCACACCCGCCACCAAGAGGACAACGAGGATGACAGCAACCCACAATAGTGTTGAATTACCTTTCATCTAACCACCTCGTTTTTTTTCATTACACTGTTTTATTGGCAACTTGCACTAAATACTGATAAATATACTATGTTCTTGTTCTTGCCACAGTGCAACTCATTATACTAAATAATTGTAAATGCCTATTTATAAAGATTTCTATTGTATATTTTGCAACTTACTTACTGTGCTTTTTATATACTTACCGTCAACATCCCTTTTAATTTCTTTAACACCAAATACCCTAAATTTAGCGAGTATAAATTCAAGCATATCTTCTTTATCCCGTGTAGTCATAATAATAATATCATTAAATTTTTCAAAAAGTAAGGTCGCAGTATAGATATATTTTTCCGGTGCCTTATTGCCAAGTATCATTTCATTCTCTTTCAAAACAACTTTAGACATTCTCACCACCTTCCTGCAGTATCTTTTTAGCCTCTTCCTTTATCTCTTTCCTAATATTTCCTCGCCAGTGTCCTGAATTATATTCTTTTATTAACTCAACTAAAAACAAAAGAATAACAAATATAGCAAACATATCAAACTTTTTCACAACAATACTATACAACATTAATGCCAAAATTAAAGTGTTAGCGACCGTATAGTTAAAATATTTCTTTAAGTCTGTCCACTCATAAATTTTATATTTAATAAAATCTTTAATGTCATTTAAAATATACTTTATCTTATTCATGCATATCACCTTTACTTTTCGCATAAAAGCCTTTTATATATTCTTCTAAAAGGCTTTTTCATCTATTCTCACCCTCCGGCATTTCTTTATTACTTGCCTCAAAACCTTCAAACTCTAAAAATATATTCTCGTCATCAAGCGACCAACCAGCAAACTTCTCACGATTTTCAAGTATTCGTATAGGTTTATAGGCAGTTATATACATGCAATATTCTAAAACACCATATGTGCATGTAATCCTATAACCAACAAGCCACCTGAAAGGTTCGAGTGTTCCGTCCGATCTCGCAAAATATTGCAAACCTGTATCTTCAGTAAGTTCGATCTGTCCATTCGGCAATTCATTATCTTTTATCATCCTTTCAACACTTTCCTTAACAAATTCACGTGCTTCCTCAAAGGTGACAAGTTCTAATTGTCCACTTCTTAAAAGTAATAATAAGATTACGACAAGTATAGCAATACCGACATACATAGATTTATCATCTATGTAATTATAATACCTTAATGCTACTAATACAATTATAGCTATTACTACTATTGTAATCTTATCGCTTAAAATCTTTTTCAAATTCATTTTACTTACTCTCCTCTACTGGTCTTTGTTGCGGCACGACACCAATATTCCTCAATATTTCGATTACATCCGCATTTCCGTAAATTAATCTATTAATACGCTTATACTTCGCAAAAGATGATGTTATGATAGCAAGCTGATTTCGCAAACTATTAACTTCATTTCGTAAAAATGCATTTTCAGATTCTAAACTCGCCATTTTATTTCGCATATCAAACAAAAACTGCATTTCTTTACTTATAGACGGCATAGAATAACCCATTAAATGGCATAATCCTATCCACCTCGGACGTTCAGGATTATTAGATAGAGATATTATATCAGAACGCCTATACTCAAAATCTATAACGCCCTCGGGATAGCCAGGAAAATCCTTAAATTGCGAAGATTTAAGTTTGTATTGCTTTCGAACACTTTCAGGCAGTGCTAATGTTAGTTTAACGGTCGGTATATTTCGTTTCATGTATTCAACAGACCTTACTACTACTGCATCATCGCCCGACATGAATAGTATTATTGGTTGCGATGGTTGTCCTTCCGGCATTACATCTACCTCCTATTCACCTATTCTTGGTTTTCCAATTTTTTCTCTTATCTTATCTTCAGGTCTCTTTCTCGATAAAATGAAATGATAAACACCCAAACCAACAATAAAACCAACAATCAAGTATGTTGACTTCTCGGATTCTTTTGTTAGTAATTGTTGGTTTAAACTTGAAATTTGAGTATTTAATCCAGTTATCTGATTTTTCAGATCATTTGTCTGATTATATAAACTAATTTTGTCGCTTAAACACATATCAAATTTATTCTTGATATCTGTTAAGTTCGCATTCTGTTCCCTTAAAGCTTTGTTATCCTCTGCACAAACATTTAATGCCATGGATTTCTGTGTTAAATAGTCATAATAGCTACTATTCCAGTTTGCTAAATAACTAGAAATTAACGTAATATTTACATTCTCTTCACAGCTTATGTTAACGACATAGCAGTAATGAAAAGTCTGATTATTTATATTAATATCACTACAGTTCAATGTAGGACTACACGTAAATGCAAATACCCCACATACCATCAATAGCATTGCAATAAATATTCCTATTGTTTTCATATTTATCATACCTCCTTCCTTATGTCAATACCTTCTTCTAACAATTGTGTAGCATTAATAATTTCATCTATTTCAGTTTTAGCAAACAGCGATCCATACCTTAATAGCAAATAAGTCCGTTTCTCCCGTCTTGGCAATGACATAAATTCTTTATTCTTTACGAGTTCCTCCGCTATGTTAATGTATGTCTCATATCTTGTTATGAAATTTAAATTAAGATTAGACGCTATAAATTTCGCTTTTCTTTCCTCATAAGCCTCAACCATTTTTTTATTCTCTGGAAAGCCAACTTCTATATATCCAAGAGGAATGCCATCCGCACTATGCACAATAGCAAGATTACGCATTAATTTATCATTTCTTGCTATTACTTTTAAATAGTAATGATGTTCATGCAATCGTAATTCAGGCGATATATAAATAAAGTTAACCTGAAACTTCCGCACAATCTCTTCTATACTCGCTAAAGCATCTATTTCACGCCTCGCACCAATACCATAAGCTTCGATACCACGCTGCTCATCCTTAATAAATGTCACAACGCCATGTTTCTTTATGTATTCGAACACTTGCTTTAAAACATCTTTCTTTGGATCGATAAAATGAAATATCTTCTGAATTCTACCCAACAACGCCGTATTATCAAATTGCAAATTTTCAACATCATTAAAGTTCATGTATTTCTCGGCAATTCGAAGCCCCGTCATGGATTTCCCAGAACCCGTAAATCCCGTAATCGACAAAATAACATTAGCGCCATGTTTTAGTCTATCCTGAATCCAACCGAAAAATTTTTTATTATAACAACGCCTCAACGCTTTCTGATATAAAATATTTTCACACATATATTCAAATTCTCCTGGCAATCCAACATATCTATATCCAGCAGGAAGCGAAATTACTACCATCACACTCCCTCCTCGACTGGTTCAGGCAATTCCTCAATCATCGTGAATATATAGTCAAGAATTTCACCTCGAATGATGTCAAGCCGTTCTTTCAGATCCTTAACATTTGTTATTAATTTTATCTTTGCATTCTTATATCTAGAATTAAATGTCGTTGCAAGCATGTTCAAAAAAGAAATAGTCTCATGATTAATAGCATCCACATCCTCGAGCGTATAAAGTATCTCGCCATTATACGCAACTTTCCCTATATCCTCGTGAGTATAGATTTTAAGTGCCATTAATCTGTTGACAAGTCTATCAATCGCTTTTGCCCTACTACTTAATACTTCCTCATTTATCATTTATTACACCTTTTTTTCTAATCTACTGATTTCAAGATTATTTTTCATAGCAAAAATAAAAAACACTAAAGAAATAACAAAAAACACACTTGTAATCAGAATATCATGCCAAATAGCATCCACAATACACGTTAACACAATACAAATATATCCAAACAAACTATAAGTCATTTCCCCTACTTTAAGTAATATTCGCTCTTCTAAATTTTCTGCTTTCATACTTACTCACTCATTAATCTTTTCAATAACAAACCTTTTACTTTATAGAAACTTTTCTCATCATTCGCTTCTTCGATGCCGAATGCAACCGCAAAACTATTCAACCGCATGACATCGCTTTCATCTATGTATTCCATTTTAGAAATTGTCTTAATGATTTGACTTACAACACTCTTACTTACCATATTTATCGCCTCCTTACTAAAAGCCTTTTTAGAAGAGCATAAACTCTTCTAAAGGTTTTGGGGTCTTGCCAAGAAAGGGGTGAAATGCGCACGAGGAAGACCTTACATACCCTCGGCAAGACCTAACTAATTAATTAACTCACCTATTTATAAAGATTTCGCTTCTTTAATTTATACTTTAGAAAATGCCATCTAAAAAATATATTTTATGAAATATATTCTACAAAATATATATTGCAAAGTATATTCTTCAAAATATATATTGTAAAGTATATTCTCCAAAATATATTTCTCTTATTCAAATAAAACATAAATAGACACTACAAAATATATTTTACAAAATATACTTGCAAGCATAAAAATCTTTTTAAATAAGGCATAACAATACTTAAATAAGCGGGTGAAAGTTATGAAACTAAATAATCAAAGCTATATTTTAAAAAATGGCATATTAGTTAAAGACCTTTTCGATATCTATAGTTATGAAGACATTAAAAATATCGAAAAATCAGAAAAAGTCTTTGCTAATGATTTACGGCTTTCAACAACCAGCCATTTAATAAAAACAATTCACGAAGGTAGAATGAGCCAGAACGACATCAGATATATCATACGTTCACAATTCATTAAATACTATATAGATTATGATGCCGAAGTAGAATTTAACGGCAAAATACGGAAAGAACTTTTTGTTGATAGTAGCGTAATAACTTCTAAAACAATAAAAGATATAATTAAAAGAAGAAATAAAATATTAATAAAAGGCAATACATACGAAATAGCTGCTGCATTAGATACACAAGGCGGTTTACCCGATCCAAATTTAAATATGCTCATACCAAAAAAGATACCTTATGATATCCGTATATATCTTGCTATATTTAATTCAAACATTTTCAATTTCCTGTTAAGATTAAATGCCAATAAAAGAGAGAAAAAATACTATTATTATGTTCGCATACCAAAACTTTCAATTACAGAATCTTTGATCCCAAATGAAATTGACAAAGATACAGCAAACATAATTACAAATAATGTCAATAATCTATTCTACTTTTACGCCATATATAAAAAAATAAGAAATATTTACTATGAAAAATGTATTAAACCTTACTATGAAAAGCAAAACACAAAAAATATAGAAGAAAAACTTAAAGAACAGGAAATTAAAGAAAGCATACGTAAAAAATACTTTACACTTCAGCAAGACATTAACACAATAGAAAAAAGACTAAACATGTTAGTATATCAATTATACGGCATAGATAAAGATACTATAAATTTAATCGAAAACGAATTCATATACATGAAAAACCATCGAGTATTCAATAAAAAAGTAATTTCCACGATAGAAAAAATTATAGGTGGTTAATATGGCAATATTAAAGAATTACATCCAGTTTGTTCTCGAAGCTGCACTCTATAGCGCACGATTCGGTGAAATCATAGAAGTAGAAGAGAATTCAGAATTTAGAACACGAGCGAACACAAATGCCTTACTCATAGCACCGCCAGGTTCGGATAAAACCACAAATCTTATAAGTATTTCAAATAATAAGATATCAGTATATGCGAATGACACCACACGAGCTGGCATGATTGGTTCGATAAATGATAGAGGACAATTCACTCCCGGTCTCCTTATTCAATCGGCAGGCAGATGTTTAATTCTCGATGAATTTAGAAATATAGAACCAGAGGTTAAACTTGCCTTAAACAATTTAATAGAGCGTAATGAATTTACTCGCAATTTAGGATGGTCTGTTGCGGCACCAATCAGAATAAAAAGAAAAAATATCTCGCTAAAAGTTAAGAACGGATGGATATCTTTAAAAGTGAATAGAATTTCATGCATTACATCCACAATGTTTCAACCAAAAAAGAATATTGTCGAATTCGCATGGGTGACACGTTTTGTTCCCTTACGCTTCACGCCATCAGTTAACTATTATTTCAATCTTCTCCGTGGCGAAACAGCATTCAAAATAGAACTTACTAAAGAACCGAAAGATATCGATACCTTTATATTTAATGACCACTTAAAGGCAGTAAGTATTTACGAAAGCGTTTTAGCGAGCGAAAACTTTATAAATTCCTACTTCGAACAAAATGAAGAGGAGCGTGGTCTTGTGCCAAGGATGTATCAGAACCTCGTTCGTTTGGCAGCTTATCGAGCATTTTTAGACGATAGAAATGAAATAACAATTAATGATTTCATAGAAGTTGCCGATAATTACTTTAACACAATGTTCCTTGGTTATATTACTTCTAATTTGGATATGGTAGATATGATTATTATTCAAGGCTATGCAAACGGACTTTCACAAGAACAAATCGCTGACCACTGCCGCTCACATTTTATACCAGTCAATCAGTCAACCATTTCACGAAGAATGTCGTGGTTAAAGCAAAAAGGATTAATAGATATTAATAATTCTTTCTTAAACTTTATGAGCAGAATACAAAAAAATAACCAACCTTCAGATAAAACGTCTAATTCTGAAAATAAGGCATTTTAGGGCAGAGATTAACGAATGGTTAATCCAATTATGCATGTCCAAAATCTCCCAAACCACCCCCTTGCATAAATAGATTAACATCAACTACTATCTCTGTGAAAAAATAAAGGCTTTTAGCCGTTTTTTCCATCGGAAATGTAGGCATTTTTTTCCAATTTTCGAAAAAAATTTGGAAAATTCACTCACGACTGAAAGTTCAAAAGTGCAAAAATCTGCACTTTTTAACCACTTTTTCGAACATGCCGACCTCCATTTCCAGTGGAACACAGATAAACCATTCATTAATCCCTACTCGTCCGCATATATTATATATTATACGATAAAAATTACTTCTAAAATAAAATCGTTATTTTCGCAAAAGAAGGCGTTTTAGCCGTTTTTTTCAAATAAGACACTAAAAACATTAAAAAAAACATAAAAAACAAAAAAATACTAAAATCTCGTTCTTTTTCACTTTATATTCTTATTAAAACTCTTTAATGCCTTTAATCTCTATTCCTTGGCCTTTAACTCATTTTCTCGTCTTTGTATGTATTCTTCTAATGCAATGTTAACTGTTGCTGCTAAATTTCGTCGATCTTTCTCTGATATTTGACGTATTTTTTTCATTATATCTACATCAATCCTTATACATGTCGTAATCTTATCAGTCATTCTTATCACCTCCACATCTTTTTAGCTTATACTACTTATCCCTTTAAAATTTTTTCATTTCTTCTCACCCAATCTAAAAACTCTTCCCTTGTTACTTGTTCATATTTACACATATTTTTATTTCTTATTTCCATTCTTACCTTTTCTATTTTCAACATATACCCACCTCTTTTTATATTTTTTACACTATTTTACTCCAATCCGTATTCGAACCTTTTTTTATTTTTTTCACGCCGTAATCAAATGTATTTCCGCACCCTAGCTCATGATGAAAACATGAACTTTTATTCATGTTTTCGCTATATATTTTATTATATGAACTAATATTTAAAGCTATCGCTTGGATACTTTAATATATATTTTATAGAATATATATCA
>Ga0123519_10008257_pt1 | contig 15914 bp, 12 predicted proteins | sample YelNatPaOPRAMG02_FD_87396 | JGI IMG/M metagenome (GOLD analysis project Ga0123519, IMG submission 87396) | Hot spring microbial communities from Yellowstone National Park - Yellowstone National Park OP-RAMG-02 (version 2) | ecosystem: Environmental > Aquatic > Thermal springs > Hot (42-90C) ...
AAATAAAATACAGAGATAAAATTTATTCATTTGACATTGATGTCCTGCGTAACACATGGTATAAAACCTCTTATCTTCTGGATAAAAAACAAAGCGGACCTGAGAAAGCCGAAGAAAGGTACCGGAACTACAGCAAACAGAAACTTGATTTTGTTTTTCCTGTTCATTTTACCGGCAAAGCAAGTCAGTGTGGAGTGAATATTAACCGCAGGAATCCTTCCGGAATCAGGGCAGCAATTGTGAGGGAAAAAGGAGTGAACGGCGATCGCGAAATGGCCTGGAGCATGTACATGGCAGGATTTGATGTAAAGGATGTCCACATGACCGATTTGATCAGCGGACGGGAAACTCTCGAAGAGGTGAACCTGCTGGTTTTTGTGGGGGGCTTTTCCAATTCAGATGTACTGGGGTCGGCCAAGGGATGGGCCGGTGCTTTTCTTTACAACGAAAAAGCCAGAAAGTCGCTTGAGAAATTTTATTCAAGAAACGATACACTCAGTCTTGGCGTTTGTAATGGCTGTCAGCTGGTGATGGAACTGGGTCTCATTTATCCACAGCACCGTGAAAAACCTGCCATGCAGCATAACGATTCCCATAAATTTGAATCAGCGTTTGTGATGGTTGATATAATGCCTAACAAATCGGTGATGCTTAGTTCTTTATCAGGTTCACGACTGGGGATCTGGGTGGCTCACGGCGAGGGAAAATTTTATTTTCCTTATGAGGAAAGCCGTTATGAAATTCCCATGAAATATTCCTTTGAAGGATATCCCGGGAATCCCAATGGTTCGATGTACAATGCAGCTGCAGTGTGTTCGGCCGACGGACGTCATCTTGCCATGATGCCTCACCTTGAACGTGCCATGTATCCATGGAACTGGGCACATTATCCTGCCGGCAGGAAAAACGACGAAATCACCCCCTGGGTAGAAGCTTTTGTCAATGCCCGGAAATGGATTGAAGAAAAAATAAAGGAAAACGGCGGCAGCAACAGCCTTTTTTATTGAGCATAATAATAATACAGCCTTTTCACGTCAAGGATTTTTTTGTCGGGCGAAAGATTGTCGCGATCAATGTAGGTAATGCGCCATATTCTTCCTTTCTGGTCGTACACGGTTTTTTCTTCCGATAACAGGGCATACTGGTTGGCCGAAGGCTTAAAATCCGAATACGTTTTTATCAGAATAACTCTTCCCTGAGTGTCTGTGGTGATTTCGCTATAGGTTTTTTTCATGAAACGGTTTTCAGCGGGATGTTTTTCATACAGGGCAATTTGTCTTTTTGAATCATTCAGGTAGCTGTATTCCTCTTTTGTGGAAGGGATCCATTCATTGGAAGTATAGGTTTTTTGATATACCGCATGGGAAATTACCCTTGACTTGTCATCGTAGGCATATTCCGTTTTTCGGCCTTCGATCCATTTGCCCGAGGCAGAGTCGAGCACGGCAATCACATGCATAACAATATTTCCTTTGTCGTCGTATTGAAAAATATTTTTCTGCCTGGGTTCCCACCGGTTTGTTTTTTCGTTGTATTCAGCATTGATGGATTCGATAATATTTCCTTTGCTGTCCCATGCCGTGGCCGAATCCTGATAATATTTCCAGCATCCGTTTTTTGAATCCCAAAAGATATCGGTCATTTTCTTTTTTCTTCCCTGGTTGTCATAACGGATGCCGTTCTGGGCGGTAAGAATCCATTGTCCCTGCGACCAGGAATAATTTCTTACCAGTTCGCGCTGGCCGGATGCAGTATACTGAATTTCTTTTTTGGCGTTGTTTTCCCATTTTTTGTTTGCAGGGTTCCACAGGTAATACATTTCCAGGACCACGTTTCCTTTTGCATCGTAGGTGGTTTCTTTCCGGGTGGAGTTTATCCATGCTTTTTTATCAGGGAAAAATGTCTGTGATTCGCGGACAATTTCTTTCCCTTCTTTGTTGTAAGTGATTTTTTGTCTTTCTCCGTTGGGAATCCATGCGTTCAGGCTGTCGTCCCGGTAATACTTCACGGCACCTGTCGGCCGGCCGGCGTTGTCGTATTCAAATTCCTTTTTTTCATTCAGTTTCCACCGCCGTTCCTGCTTTTGCCAGTCGGACTGAACCGATTCAATGACTTTCCCTGCCGCATTGTATTTGTAAACATACCTTTCCATGGGAGTGGAATCGTTTTTTACCAGTGAATACAGGTACAGGATGGTGGAATCGGGCGCGGAAGCAGGCTGACCGTACACACGGGATTCTTTCTCCGCCAGGGTTAGGAAAAAAACTAAAAGGAAAATATACTGCAGAAATGTTTTCATTGGCCTTTTTTCTTTTTTACGCAGGAAAATTAAAAAAGAAAGGTTTTTGTATTTTTTTCCTGAAAAAAGGGAAAATTTTTCATTTAAACTTAGCTTTGTAAAATTCTGTAAATTACAAAATAAGGATATTTTTCTTTAAAATGGAAAAGAAATTTTTTTATAAGGGGGCAGAAAGATTTTGTAAAGGACATTGAAAATAGTGGTCTGACAGGTGGTCCTACCAGGAATCGAACCTGGATTTAAAGTTTAGGAAACTTCCGTTCTATCCATTGAACTATAGGACCTGCTGATGAAAACACTTCCGGCCAATCTGCAGCCGGAAAATTTTACGCCGGCAAAGGTATTGAAAATTAAAATAAAAAACGAAAGTCTTTTCCCTGACGGCAACAGACAAGAGGCTTATTGCCGGGCAAAAAATTTCGTTGTATCTTCGCTGCTGTTAAGCAGAGTCTTCAGGTAATTACTTGTGCACATGGGATTTCTGGATGTTGTCATCGCCCTTCCTTTTGTATGGGCTTTGTATATAGGGTTGAAAAGGGGATTTGTACGGCAGCTGGCTACCCTCGGAGCCCTGATCCTCGGCGTTTACGGGGCCGTGAAGTTTTCTTCCTGGCTGGGGGAATATTTCCACCAGCGTTTTGATGTAGCCCAGCGGCTTTCGCAGGTGGTGTCGTTTGTGGTGATTTTTATTGGCGTTCTGATCCTTGTCCATGTCCTTGGAAAAATGATTCAGAAGGCTCTTAAAGCAGGCGGGATAGGACCGGTGGACAGGATACTGGGCGTGTTGTTTGCCATGGCAAAGACATTAATCATTGTAGGTGTCGTCCTTATTTTTTTCGACATGGTAAACAGGAAAATAGTGATGGTAAGTCAGGAGCAAACACAGAAGTCACTTTTGTACACTCCTGTAATTAAACTTACGGCTACCCTTTTTCCTGCCCTGAAAATTGAATATAAACAATCCGGAGAAAACACAATAGCTCAATGACGATCATAGAAGAACTTCAATGGCGGGGCATGATTCACGACATCATGCCCGGTACGGCCGAACAACTGAATAAAGAAATGACAACGGCCTATGTGGGCATTGACCCTACTGCCGATTCGCTGCACATAGGACATCTGGTATCCATCATGTTGCTGAAACATCTCCAGCGGGCGGGTCACAAGCCGGTGGTTCTGGTGGGAGGAGCCACGGGGATGATTGGCGATCCTTCAGGGAAATCGGAAGAACGTAACCTGCTTACGGAAGAAGTGTTGAATCACAACAAAGCCTGCATCAAGGAACAGCTGCGGCGTTTTCTTGATTTTTCGGAAGACAAGCCCAACAGAGCCGAGATGGTAGACAATTACGACTGGATGAAAAATTTTTCTTTTCTCGACTTTATCCGCGATGTAGGCAAGCACATTACGGTGAATTACATGATGTCGAAGGATTCGGTGAAAAAACGCCTGTCGGGCGAAGGTCGCGAAGGAATGTCGTTTACCGAATTTTCTTACCAGCTGGTGCAGGGATATGATTTTCTTCATCTGTACCGTACCATGCACTGTAAGCTGCAGATGGGAGGTTCCGATCAATGGGGAAATATTACCACAGGCACTGAGCTCATTCGCCGCATCGAGGGAGGCGAGGCCTATGCTCTTACCTGTCCTTTGATTACCAAAGCCGACGGGGGAAAATTCGGAAAAACTGAAAAAGGCAATGTGTGGTTATCGGCCAGTTATACTTCACCTTATCAGTTTTATCAGTTCTGGCTGAATGTCTCCGACGAGGAAGCCGAACGATACATCAAAATATTTACTATGTTGCCGGTGGAAGAAATCAAAATCCTGATTGAAGAGCACAGGAAAATGCCTCATGAGCGCATTTTGCAGAAAACCCTTGCCAGAGAAGTAACTATCATGGTTCATTCTGAAAGTGATTACCAGTCGGCCGTGGAAGCTTCTCAGATCTTGTTTGGAAAAGGTACAGGAGAAGCCCTTCGTAGTCTGAGCGAAAAAGACTTTCTGGAAATTTTTGAAGGGGTGCCCATGCACGAAGTAGACAAATCGTTGTTTGACAGGGGGATATCCCTGCCCGATTTACTGGTTTCTCTGGCTCCTGTTTTCAGCTCGAAAGGCGAATTGCGGCGAATGGTGGAGAGCGGGGGATTGAGTATCAACAAGGAAAAGGTGACCGCCCTGGAGCAGGTCATTACCTCGGACAGGCTCATTAATGAACGTTATCTGGTTGTTCAGAAGGGAAAAAAGAATTACTACCTCATCAAGGCAAAGTAAAACAGCCGGGCAGGAACGCCGTTCTGAGATTGTTCCGGCATCTCATTTATTCTCATTCCCAAACGGTGTGAAGTAAAGAGAAGTAGGAAAGTCGGCTTTAGCCGTAATGCTCCGCTGCCTGAAATCGCAGCATACACCGGAATAATAGCAGACCTTCGGGAAAAGTATTACATTTTTTATGCAGAGGTTTCTTCCTCCGTGTTAAAGATTTTTTACTCATCATGCCGGAGGAAGAAAGCTGGGGGGATATTTTATTTATAAACCCTTATCAGATTAATATAATTGGTGTTAAAAGTACCTTTTACATATATTGCCCCCGTCGGATCGGAACATATGGCAGGATTACTTATTTTTGATCCCAAACCTAATCCTACCCATTTACTTCCATCCCATTTAGCCACATCAAAACCTGTACCGAAACTAATGCTCCCTGCCACATATAAGTTCCCTTGAGGGTCAACACACATACATTGTACTGTGCCACTTAAAGGCAATTTAGTCCAGTTGTTTCCATCCCATTTCCCGGCATAAAATTTTTTTGTGGTGTTATCATATAAATGCCCTGCTACATACAGGTTACCGCTGGCATCTGTACAGGAGGCACTTATATCATTATCGGTATTTGTGGTAAGAGAGGGCAATTCTTCCCAGACATCATTTTGATGAACCGCTATAACCGGTGCATAAAGAGTACCGCCATATAACATTTCATACACTTTCCCATTTCCATCTGAACAGATGCTGTTGATTGATTTATTAGGATCTATAGAACCTAAATTACTCCAGGAATTTCCACCTGCATAAGCGAAAACATCTTCTCCGCGCCCGTTGAAAGAAGTACCAAATAAATTCCCGTTTTTATCGGTTACAGACTTAATGTCCCAGGTAAAAGAGCTATGCAGCCCCAGATCAGTCCAGCTAGTTCCATCCCATTTTGCCACGTAATTATAAGTCTCTGTATTATCCACTATACCTGACGCATAAATATTTCCACTTAAGTCGGAACAAAGATGATAAATGCAATACTTTGAGGTTAAGTTGCCAACTTTACCCCATGTTGTTCCATTCCATTTTGCCACGAAATATTGGCCATTTTCATCTATAAAACTGGCCGCATAAATATTTCCGGCCGGATCAGAGCAAAGCGTTACAATGGAATAACCAACATCACTTGAACCTAAATCGTGCCATTGTTTTCCATTACTGGTATTATCTTTACTACAGCCCGGTGAAAGAATAATTAAACATAAGGCTGTTGCTGAATAGATAATTCTCTTTTTCATTTTTTTATTTTAAAGTTATTTTTTCAATGAACACCGGGCCAGTTTACCGACCTTATTTACACAATTGAAGGCACTGGTGCAATAAAATATTGTATAAAATTTTAGCGGTCTCCGGTAAAGGTATGTAAAAGAACGAGATTAAACAACATTTTTTATTACGCGACCTGATATGATGTTTTTTAAAAAAAATACTTCCAGCGATTTAATTTATCCCGGTTGTCATTCTACATGGCTGAAAATATTCTTTGCTGCGTTTTGTGGGATAGAGAGTGTTTTTTTCTCTGACGTGACATTCGGCCCAAGGGGAAATAGAACAAGAAGCGCAGGCAAGACCTCTTTCTTTTTTTGACAAAAATTTTATTTAAGTTTGGGGTTAGATATTCAAAACGGAGGAGAATCCTGATGAGAAAAGTTGGGCATCTTTTAATGACGGCATGCCTTGTTTTGTTTTCCTGTGAGAAGATGAAAGAAGAACCGCAAAAAGGTCCATTGAAAACATATCCACGGGGGGTAAGTTATGCCACGTGGGTGTATACTCTTCTTCGTAAGTGATAAAGGATGTTATTCATGTCATTCAGATAAATTCACAAGATCTTCTTCCGCTTATCTCTGGTTACAGTTCCAAGGGCTGAACAGGTTGGTTTCGCAACCTGCTGCTTCTATTGAAACCGGTTCTTCCGCCTACTGGAAGGAAGCGGACAGCTTGCTCAGGCAGAGTGCATTTTATCAATTGCTCAATTCATCGCATCGCGATAGGATAGGTAGTGCCAATAACTGATGGGAAAATATTAGAAGTCAATTATATGCGCAATTTTTCTGAATAAACAGAAAAGATGATAAATATCATAATCGTGATTCAATTATTTAGGATTAAATTGCAATATTAATTTTTAAAAAGTCGTAATATGAGACATAAGATTTTTAACTTTATTCTGACGGGGTTGTTCTTTACCCTTCCTTTGTATTCACAAACATCAGGATTATTAACTTTTGATGTGCGGAGTGAAAAACTTTTGCCGCAGTCTATATGGACTTATACTCCAAAATACATTATTGCCGCATGGATAACTGATAATAACAACAACTTTGTACGATCGCTTTATGTAAAAGCCAATGTTCGGAAACAACATTTGGTTGCATGGAATGCGGCCTCAGGGGGTAATGTAGTTGATGCTGTTACGGGAGCCACATACGATTCAGTGGGATCCCCTTCAACATGGACACGTAGTCATCATATCACATGGGATGGTAAAAATACCAGCAAAGTTCTCGTGCCTGATGGAACTTATAAGCTATGGATTGAACAGACCAGTGCAAATTCAGCTTCTGGAACAGTCCAGGATGGACCTGTATATAGCATCTCTTTTTTGAAAGGTTCAACAACTGTTCATTTGACTCCGGGCAATCAACCATATTTCACTTTGATGGATTTGGTATGGACCCCATCGGCCATTCCCGTTACTTCCGTTACTTTAGACAAAGATACAATAGTACTTGATCGCAATGACAGTGTAACTCTTGTTGCAACGGTATTACCTTCCAATGCCACCGATAAAACCATCAATTGGTTCTCCTTAAATACTTCAGTGGCAGTTGTAAGTGCTACAGGAATAGTAAAAGGTATTGGAGGTGGTACCACAAAAATTGTAGCAACTTCTGCCGATGGGAGTGTAAGTGATACTTGTTTTGTAATTGTTAACGGCGTTTCATCGTCCAGGGGAAATTTAAACAGTGATTTTTTTGATATTTATCCAAATCCTGCCTCTTCGGTTCTGACAATAAGGATTTATCCTCTTGGTTCAACATCTTTTATTGATGTATACACACTTGCCGGCATTAAAGTGATGTCGATGGAAAGCAATTCATTTAGCACAACAATTCCTGTGCATAATCTGCCTGAAGGCATGTATCTGATTTCTGTCCGGAACAGAAATCAATCTCTGTGCAGAACATTTCAAATTAATCGGTAACTGACAATCAATCAATAAATAAAAAAGAACGCAGTGCTTCTTTTTTTGAGAGAAATTTTATTTAAATTTGGGTTAAAATTAAAAACGGAGGAAAATCCTGATGAGAAAAGTTGGGCATCTTTTAATGACGGCATGCCTTGTTTTGTTTTCCTGTGAGAAGGTGAAAGAAGAACCGCAAAAAGGTCCATTGAAAACATATCCACGGGGGATAAGTTATGCCACGTGGGTGTATCCTCTTCTTGGTAGTGATAAAGGATGTTATTCATGTCATTCAGATAATTTCACAAGTTCTTCCTCCGTTTATCTCTGGTTACAGTCCCAAGGGCTGAACAAGCTGGTTTCGCAACCTGCTGTTTCTATTGAAACCGATTCTGCTGCCTACTGGAAGGAAGCGGACAGTTTGCTCAGGCAGAGCGCATTTTATCAATTGCTCAATTCATCGCATCGCGATAAGGTAGGTTTTACCTCGGCTCAGAAAGATACCTTGTACGGCTGGATCATTGAGGGTGGTGCCAATAATTGAGGAGGAGTATTAAAAATCATATATATGCGTAATCTTTTGGTAACAGGGATGATTCTTTTTGCCTCGTTTTTTCTGCAGGCACAGGATACCGTAAATACAACTGTTGCGGATAAACCGGTGCGAAATACTTTTTATGTGAATACCCTTGCTTATCAGCAAACGGTGTCTTCTCCCGTGAAAGGAGGGATGGAACTTTTCTTTTCCCACCGTTTCGGGTCAATATCCAATGGCTTTAATGATTTGTTTGGTTTATACGGGGGGGTCAACATCCGGATGTCGCTGTCGTATGGGATTACCGATTACCTGATGGCCGGCATAGGAAGCACCATGCCCAATGTGTGGGACCTCCACGGAAAGGTGGCTTTGCTTCGGCAAACGCGGTCGGGCCGCATCCCGGTGTCGGTTAGTTTTTTTGCCAACATGGCTGTAGACGCAAGGGATAAAATGGTGTACGACATCTACACCACCTATTCTTACAAGCACCGTTTTTCCTATTTTTACCAGTTGATGATTGCCCGTAAATTTGGCAATGTGGGCGCTTTGCAGGTTTCACCGGTCATAGCTTATTACAATGCAGTGGAAAAAGACAGGGAGAATTTTAACACAGGGATTGATGTGCTTGGCAGAATAAAACTGCTGGATAACCTTTTCTTCGTCGGACAGTACGGACAATCATTTACCAAAACAACTTTTAACTCCAGACCCGGGGCTGCAGGCGGTGTGGAAATCACTACGGCAACACATTCTTTTCAGGTGTTCCTGTCCAACTATCGCGAACTCCTTCAACAGGCCAATCTCACGGCCAACAGATATGAAATTGGTGATGAAAAAAATCTTTGTATAGGTTTTAACCTTACCATCAGAATGTAAAATGGAATGAGAAGAAAAGCCGGCATCATATTTTTCTTTTTTCCGGTATTTTTTTTTGTTTCTTCCGCCGGACAGCCTTTGTCTGACAGGATAAGAAAAAACAAGGAACAGTCATACGAAGACAATCTTTCCTGTTTCCGTTGTCATGGAACTGATCGCATAGACAATGATTCACAAAAGATTGTCATGAAAAAGAAAAATGTGCTGGATACCTTGTTGTATTATTCCTCTGTCCACGGAAGTTTCCGTTGCCTTGATTGTCATGCCGAAGAATACGGACAGTATCCTCATCCCGTGAGTCTTAGTGATGAGACTTTTCTTTCCTGTCTTGATTGTCATGGGGGCAATAAAAAAACGGCAGCCTATCATTTTGAACAGATAGCCGAAGCTTTTGATAAAAGCGTTCATGCCGAAAAAGGAGGAGAAGATTTTACCTGCTGGAAATGCCATTCGCCCCATGCTTATGTAAATTATATGCGAAATGCCGACAGTGTTGGATTTGCTGTAGCGATCCGTGAAGACAATGCCATGTGTCTGAAATGCCACGATACCATGCATGATGGTTCTTCAGGCAACACATTGGCCCGGATGCATAAGTGGTTACCCAATCAATCGCTTCATTTTCTTCATGTGCGTTGCCTTGATTGTCATGCCGAAGTGCCGGACACCATCCGTGTATCGCATCATATTTTTCCTGCTGCGATGGCTGTGCGCAACTGTGTGGCCTGTCATCAGGTGAACTCCCGTTTGCTTGAAACCCTTTACAAATATCACCGTTCATTGCACCGGCAGCAGAAAGGTTTTTACAATCCTGAAATTCTTAAAAACTCTTATGTCATCGGAGCCAACCGCAATTATCTTCTTAACCTGATAAGTGTAATTATCTTTGGAGTAGCCTTGCTGGGCATGGTTGTACATTTTTTTATCCGGATTTTTGTGAAAAGAAAATAACATGGCCGAAAAAGTATATCATTATCCGTTGTGGATACGTATATGGCATTTATTCAATGCCTTGTTTTGCCTTGTGCTCATTGTCTCGGGGGTGAGTATGCAGTATGCATCGCAGGGAAAAATGCTTTTGTCTTTTGAATGGGCTGTACGTCTTCATAATCTTTGTGGGGCAGGGCTTACATTGAATTATCTGTTGTTTTTTGTTGGTAATCTTGTCACTTCCAATCGCCGTCATTATTTTCATTATGAACGACCCTTTTTCGCCGCTCTTCGAAGACAGATTTATTATTACACCAAAGGCATCTTCAGAAAAGAACCACCCCCTTTCCCTGTCACCCGGCAAAGAAAATTTAACCCCCTGCAGAAAATCACCTATTGCATTGTTATGTATATCTTTGTCCCATTGGTGATTATATCGGGAGTGCTGATGTTGAATATTTCTTTGCTTGCAAATCCCCGGGCACTGCTGATAACTGACATTGTACACATTGTGGCAGGATTTTTGATATCTTTGTTCCTGCTGGTGCATCTGTATTTTTCTACCATTGGAGCCAGGCATAATTATCATGCCATTGTTACAGGTTTTCATGAAGAAGATGATAATAATCTTGATGAAAAAAATAAGGAATAATCTATGAGAAAATTTATTTTTCCTGTTATCGCAGGGTTGTTTGCTCTTTCGTGCCTGATGGCTTTCCGGACTTATGTACAGCAGCAACCGAAACCGTGGCCGGTGCCGGCTGAATACAAAAACATGAAGAATCCTGTGAAAGCCGATGCAGAATCCCTTGAACGGGGCAAGGAACTTTACAACAAGAATTGTGCTTCCTGTCATGGCAAAAAGGGACTGGGGGATGGTCCTAAAGCTAAATTGCTGGAGACTTTTTCAGGGGATTTTTCAGGACCGGAATACCAGAATCAAACCGATGGAGAACATTTTTACAAAATAAAATTCGGACGGGGGGAAATGCCTGCTTACAACAAAAAAATTTCTGACGAGGATATCTGGCATATGGTTAATTATATGCGTACCTTTAAAAAATAATTTTACCTGAGGGATGAAAGCAATTACGGGGCTGGTGAAGATTCTTTTTTTATTTCCGTTTTCTTTGTTATACGGCATGGCTGTATGGATAAGAAACCGGCTGTATGACAATGGCATTCTTCGTTCCAGAGAATATGCCCTGCCGGTGATCGGCGTGGGAAATATCACGGCGGGAGGCACGGGGAAAACCATTCATGTGGAATATCTCATCAGCATTTTGAGAGATCAATACAAAGTGGCGATGCTGAGCCGTGGGTACCGGCGTCATACCTCGGGTTTTCTTATTGCGGATGAAAAAATGGATTTTACCCACGTGGGGGATGAACCCTGCCAGATAAAACGAAAATTTCCTGAAACGGTGGTGGCAGTGGACAGTAACCGTTGCCGCGGAATTGAGAAACTCCTTGCACATGACAGAAACATTGAAGTAGTGATTCTGGATGATGCTTTTCAGCACCGGCGCATAAATCCGGGACTAACCATTCTGCTTATTGATTTTAACCGTCCTCTTGAAAAAGATTATCTTCTTCCTTTCGGGCGTCTTCGTGAACAAAGGAGTGAACGTAAACGGGCCGACATTATCATTATCACCAAAGTGCCCGGGCATGTCAAACCCATTGAACTGAGGCTGATAGAGAAAAAGGTAAAGGCAGATTCATTTCAGAAAGTCTATTTTACTACCCTTGAATACAATGTTCCCCTGCCTGTTTTTGACAGCCGGAAAGCAACGTTGAACCCTTTTTCAGGAAATCCTTCTGTACTGCTGGTTACAGGCATTGCCAATCCCCAGCCCCTCAAGGAATATGTGGGGATATTGTCCGACACGGTGAAACATATTGAATATCCTGATCATTATGCTTTTGATGCCCTGGATATGAGAGAAATTGTCAGGGAATTTGAGGCCATGCCCGGCGATAACAAGTTTATCATTACCACCGAGAAAGATGCCATGCGCTTCCGGGTTTTTGATGAGCTCGACGAAGAAATTAAGCAACGCATGTATTATGTTCCTGTAAAAATCAGTTTTATGGAAAATCAGGAACAGGCATTTAAAAATGATGTCTTTAGTTATGTGCATTTAAACAAAGCAAATAATGTTCTTCATAGAAAAATATATAAATCCGCTCCTGATTCTTCTTCCAAAAAAGAAAATACAGGTTTAAGGACAGGCTGGATTGATGAACAATACCGCCGCTAATATATTTTTCTTTTCACTATCGGTAAAGGTTTTAGGAGCCTTGTTTTTGATTTTTAATTTTCCGGAAAAAATTGTAACTTTGGGTAAACGAATTTGACTAATTAAAAAAGTAAACTTATGAAAAAACTGCTAACCTTATCTGCAGGCGTGTTTTTATTCTTGTATGGCATGCCGCAAACGGTCACCATCACCCTGAAAGATTCTGTGACATATCAGGAAATTGTGGGTTTTGGTGCTCATGGAGCAATGAATCCCTGGTGGGAAAGTAATTTTTATAATTCCACTTTTTTAGACAGGATTGTGGATGATTTAGGGCTCACTGTAACAAGGAATGAGTTTTATGATTATGACATGTCGTATTACAACAACAAACAGAAGCCCTTTTACATTGCCCTGAAGAATAAAGCTGCAGGAAGCAATGAACCAATCAAGTTTATTCACACCGTATGGTCTCCTCAGCCTCAATGGAAAGCAAATAATGATGTGACGCAAGGAACCGATCCTTCAAAGAACTATTTGTTACCCCAGTATTATGATGATTATGCCAATTTTTGTGCCGATTACATAGCCACCACATTAAAAAACGATTGCGGGATAGACCTTTATGCTTTCAGTTTGCAGAACGAACCTGCCTTTAATGAAACTTACCAGTCCTGTAAATACACTCCCCAGCAGTATAATGATTTGTTAAAGGTGGCAGGTCCTATTTTCAGAAGCAAATGTCCAAATGTAAAGTTGTTTGGGCCTGAAGATATGGGAAGTGCTGCTACCACAGGCAGCTGGACCAATGTTATTTTTAACGATCCTGTATCGGTGAATTATCTTGATGTACTGGCAGTGCATGGATATACTGATGGGGTTAATGCTTCTACCGGCGATGCACCGGGATGGACGGCAATGTACAACATTGCGGCTTCGAAAAAGAAACAGTTATGGATGACAGAAACATCAGGATATTCTGATTCGTGGACTGCTTCGCCGGGGGCTTTTGATCTAGGGAAGGCCATCTACCTGGCACTGAAATATGGAAAGGTATCTGCATGGGTATGGTGGCAGCTGGGAGGAGCAGGCAGTGAATATGAATTGATGGGAAATAACGATGGCTCTCCTACCAAACGGTATTACGTTTCCAAGAATTACTATCGTTACATTCGTCCCGGGGCAGTGCAGATAGAAAGTTCATCGCCGGACAACAGTGTGTATGTGGTTGCGTTCAAGCACAGTGGCAATTCATCGTACTCGGCGGTTAAGCCGCAGGTGACGGTGGTGTTGCTGAATACCTCCACAAGTTCGAAGACGGTGAAGCTGACAGGGCGGAACATCCCTTCGACGATGCAGGCTTACCGTACTTCGGCGACAGAGAATTGTGTTTCGGTGGGCAGTGTGAATACGTCCGGTATATCGTTGCTTGGGCAGACGATCACCACGCTGGTGTACCAGGGCACGAACAAAGGGCCGACGGTGAATACACCGGCGGATGTAGTGATTGTGAAGAACACGGCGAAGACGGTGTCGTTGACAGGGGTGACGGCCGGACAGGGAGAGACGGGGACGGTGACTGTTACGGCAGAAGCGATGGATAAGAGCCTGATACCGTCGGTAAGTGTTACGGGGAGTGCACCCAATTATACGTTGAGTTTTACACCGGCTACTGATAAAACCGGGAGTACGGTGATACGGGTGTATGTGAAGGACAACGGGTCGGATATGTTGAATATGACGGTGGTGAGTTTCAATGTGAAGGTGATAGCACAGGTCAACAAGGCGCCGACGATTGATCCGATAAAGAATTACACGGTAGGGTTGAACAACAAGACGACAAAGCATTACATTTGGTTTACGGGGGTTACGGATGGGAATGATGGGACGCAGAATATATACAAGCCGGTGTTGACGTTGTCGAATCCTTCATGTTTGCGGTTGCCGTATGTGAATTACACGCCGAACAACAGTTATGGGAATATAGAGTTTTATCCTGACAAGCTTGGGAGCACGGAGGTTGAAGTGAAGGTTCAGGACGATGGAGGGACGGATCTGGGAGGTGTGGATACGAAGACGATCAAATTTACCATCACGGTGGTAGACAATGCTCCTTTGCTGGGAATAGAGGGCAATATTGAAGAACCCATGATTATCTATCCCAATCCATCCGGGGGGATCGTTACCATTGAACTGCCTGGAAATTACTACAAAACTATCACTGTGATGGATGTGAATGGCAGGGAATGGATAAAACAACAGATAACAACCAATGTGGTAGAGATTGATATGTCTGACATGCCCAACGGAATGTATTTTGTTGTTGCTAGGGGTGAAAAAATTATTAAAGGAAAAGTCATCATTGATAGATAAAAAGATGAAACAATTTTTATTGATTGTTATTGCGGCTGTTTGCCTAAATAGTTTTTCGCAAATAAATATTGCGCTAAACGATTCTTTAGTATATCAGGAAATAACGGGTTTTGGTGCCTTTGGTGGAGACAATCAAAACAATGATGCTTTTCTTACAAATGTTGTAAACGACCTGGGGTTAACTATCTGCAGGGAAAATTTTAACTTTAGTCATAGTGATGGGACATGGTCATCTACCCAAAAGCCGTATATGCAAAACCTGCAGGCAAAAGCTTCTGCCAATAAGGAACCGCTTATTTGGATTTTTTCAGTGTGGACTCCCAACGCTTATTGGAAAGCCAACAACCAGGTTTGTGATACGACATGTTCATCAAAGTGTAATGCACAAATGGATAAAAGTTCTACCTGTAATGGAACAACCAATTATCTATTGTCCTCATATTACAATGATTTTGCAATTGAATCTGCTGCATTTTTCAAAAAAGTAATTTCTGAAACGGGAATTACTCCTTATGCATATAACATCCAGAATGAGCCGGCCTTTAATGAGCCCTATGTGTCATGTAAATATACTCCTGAACAATACAATTCTTTATTAAAGATTACTAAAAAAGAATTTATTAAGCAGGGGTTACCTGTTAAGTTCTTTGGCCCTGAAGATATGGGGAGAGCTACAACATTAAAGGAGTGGACCAATGTAATTTTCAGTGATACAGTTTCTGTAAATTATCTGGATATATGTGCAGTACACGGATATAGTGATGGAATCAATGCTGCCAAAGGTGAAGCGCCGGGATGGTCATCGATGTATTCAATTGCATCGTCAAAGAAAAAACAATTATGGATGTCCGAAACCTCAGGTTATTTAGATACATGGCTTGATCAGGAAAAGCCAGGTTCTTTCTCGCTTGCCCAGGATATTTATATGGCATTGAAATTTGGAAAGATTAATGCGTGGGTATGGTGGTCGCTTAATGATAATCAAACGAAACCAACCAACGGATTGTATGCGCTTTTGTACAATGCAGTACCCACAAAAAATTATTACGTTTCCAAGAATTACTATCGTTACATTCGTCCCGGGGCAGTGCAGATAGAAAGTTCATCGCCGGACAACAGTGTGTATGTGGTTGCGTTCAAGCACAG
>Ga0123519_10008264_pt1 | contig 15910 bp, 15 predicted proteins | sample YelNatPaOPRAMG02_FD_87396 | JGI IMG/M metagenome (GOLD analysis project Ga0123519, IMG submission 87396) | Hot spring microbial communities from Yellowstone National Park - Yellowstone National Park OP-RAMG-02 (version 2) | ecosystem: Environmental > Aquatic > Thermal springs > Hot (42-90C) ...
AAAGGTGGAGGCCGTCACCTTGCGCCTGGCCCGGATCATCACTTCGGTTGTGGCAAACTGGCTGCAGAGTGAGCCCACCTTTTCCGCATCGCCGCCCAGCTCAATCGCATCGTGGAAGATCCTGATCGTGTCGGCGATCAGCCGGCTGCCGGTCTCGGTCGCGAATTTCTTCCAACAGAGGGAGGGGGGCATCGCTGCCTTGAGCCGCCAGCCGAGCCTCTGAGTATCCGGAAGGAGGGCTGGGAATGAGCTAAGGTCCATCTGGTTGAGCGCTTCGGCGAGCGTGGTGCCCGTGGCTACCGTCATAGCGCCAAAGGAGCGGAGGAAGGGGCCGATTTCCTTGTCCTTCCGCTCGACCTCCTTGGCGGCCTGCATACTGAGAATGCCCAGCGGCAGCAGGAACAGGCCGCCGATGACCAGCACCCAACCCAACCTGACGCCGAGCACGGCGAGCAACAGGCAAACGAGGACAGCGGCAGGGGTTGTGATCTGCGCCAACAGGAGGGCCAGGCGCTGCTTGCGCGAGCCGTCGCTCCTGAAGAAAGATTCGGGCTCGCTCGGTGCGGCACGCGAGATGACCCAGGCCCCGCCTGAGCTGGATAGGATGGCGATTAGCACCAACACGATGATGATGCTGGTCCCCAAGTCATAGATCATCGTGGAAGTGAGGTTGACGATGATGATCAGGGCTGCCGAGACCATGATGGCGCCATAGGCATCGGTCCATTTGGTGAGTGAAGCCAGGTCTCGCTCCGATTGCTTTTCATACACCTCCCGCTGTACCTCAGATTCCTCGGAAAGGAAGTTCACTTCCGGGTGCCCTGAGGAGAGGGCGTCGGCAAAGCGCAGCAAGAAGGTGCGCATGGCCTCCGATCTGGATTTTTGGCCCACGACAATGCACGCGGAGGGGTAGTTGTAGCCCAGCTTCTCGCAAAGCAGATGGATGCGCCGGAAGTACTCGGCTGGGGCCCGCAGCAAGGCGGACGCCATCTGGAACAGCTTGCCCCTGGAAACCCCTGCTGAAGCGGCGGCCGACATGTAGATCAGCTGGAAGAAGAGGTCAAACTCCGAGGGGATGCTAAACGATTCCCTGTTTGCGGGCCTCGGTAATGACCTGGAAGAGCTGGTGGAAGCCATCAATGCCCCCCTTCTTGTGCAGTCTCTCTAGAATCCTGGCCCTCTTTTCGAGTTCCTGGTAGATCTCCCTTTTCCGGTTGTCCGGCAGGTTGCGCCTCTTGGCGAGCTTTTCTTCCAGAACATAGCTGTTCTGGTTTCCGGGGAACTCGAAGGTATCGTCATCTGGCCGCCAGCGAAAGACTGTGATAAACGCAAAGCTATCGGACTTGGTCTCATATTCCACAATCTCATTGATACTGAGCACGCGGCGCACGGTCTTGCCGTCGGGTCCCCGGACGGCCGACTGGATGATGACGATATCCAGGTTGTCGATGTAGGTCTTGGGCACGTTGATTGGGTTACCCGTGAGGCGCTGGATCAGCTTTTGCACCGAAGCGGCGTGGAAGGTGGCCATAACACCGTGCCCCGTCTGCATGGCCTGGAAGGCGATGTTTCCTTCGATGCCGCGGATCTCGCCGATCATGATGCGATCTGGACGTTGGCGGAGGGCGGCCCGCAGAAGGGCAAACATATCGACGGAAGCGCCCTTGTCGGAGCCGCCCATATCGCGGACGACCTCACGCAGCCAGTTGGCCTGGGGCATCTGCAGCTCGGGCGTGTCCTCGATGCTGACCACCTTCGACTCGCTGCGGATAAAGGTGGTCAGGGCGTTGAGCAGGGTTGTCTTGCCCGAGGCTGTCTCTCCACATACAAAGACATTCAGGTTTTCTTCGATGGCCATCCACAGGTACGCGGCCATGGTATAGTTCAGGCTGCCGAACTTGATCAATTGGACGATGCTGAGTGGCTCTTCGCTGAATTTGCGGATCGTAAAGTTGCTGCCGCGCTTGGCGATCTCGCGACCATAGACAATATTGATGCGGGAGCCATCGGGAAGCACCGCATCAACGATGGGGGTGCGCAGCGTGACGGGCCGTTTGATCCGCTCTCCCAGCCAGACCACATATTCGTCCAGTTCGTCCAACGATGTAAAGGCGATCGATGTCTTGACGCTCTTGAAGATCTTGTGCTCGACAAAGATGCTGCCCATGCCGCTGCAGCTGATATCCTCAATGTAGGGGTCAAGGAGCAGCGGCTCCAGGATACTGAGGCCGATCTTGTCGCGCAGCGTCAGGTAGCGTATCGCCTCCATCTGGGGGCGCGTGACGTGGAGCATGCCATTGTTCTGGCCGGGGCGGGTGGTGCAGACCTTGCTCAGGCTACGGAGGAAGATCTCGCCACGCTTTTCCTCCGGAGCCTGGCCGATCTCCTCTGCATAGTCGAGGAGCCTGAAGTCGACCTCCTGCAGCAGGCCATCCAGCTCGACCGGCAGGTCAGGCGTGATGGCGATATAGGTATCGCGAGTATTGTTGGGATCGGGACAGATGTGGATGAACAATCCCTGCTTGATCGGGTAGATCAGGTTGCGCACCGGTAGATTCTGCAGCGAACGTGAGAGCTCGGGATAGTATTGGGGAACGCCGAACTGCTCAGTTGGGAATCCTTCCAGATAGGCGCGCAGGTAGAATTTCTCCCGGGCCACTTTTTGCAGCGCCGGGGGATATTTGGAGAGCTGGCTGGCGGCTTGCGGCCGCCTCCGTGTGATCCTTTCTTTGGGAAAAGGCAGCAGGTTCTCTGGCATGCGCGGTTTATCCCTGGGCCTTGCTGAGTGGGATGATCCTCATTCCCAGCCCGGGCTCGACCTCAAAGCTGACGATGTTGCCGGTGTTCTTGCTGGCACCCCTGACCTTGGCGACTTCCATGACCTTGACCAGCTTGGAGCGCACCTCTTCGGTGCGCAGGGCCAGGTGAGCATCACACACGGCGGTGAGGCGAACCAAGAGTTCGCTCGACACGGCATGCGAATGGATGACGTTCACAATGGTCAGGCCGTCTGAGCACAGGCGTTTGCAGCCTTCGAAAAAGGCGAGCACATCGGTAGTCGGCGTGGAAAGGATGAACGGCGTGAGGGCATCCACAAACACGATGTCGCGGCTGCGGGCCTGCTCGTTCCGGATGGCCTGCAACAGGCGGTTGAGGGCGCCTTTCTTCGAGCGAGCCAACTCCATCGGGTATACCCTGAGCCGGCGCAGCAGCAAATAGTCCAGCACATCGATATTGAGGCTCTGCATCTGCTTGATCAGGCTTTTCACCGTGTTCTCAGTCGTGAAGAACGAAAGCTGGTAGCCGTCGCATAGGGAGCCCCACATCATCTGCTGGGTGAGCACCGATTTGCCAGCATGGGATTGCCCATCGACCAGGGTGAGCGAGCCAAGGGGGATGCCCCCCGCCATCTTGCTGTCGATCTCAAAGTTGCCGGTCGACACGACCAGCTTTTTCTGTTCAGCCATAGGGCCATGCCTTCCCGTTCTGGACTATGAAGTCAAGGCGATGGAGATGCTGACGCCGTTCGGCGTGGCGATTGTCGCGATGCTTGTGGTTCCCGCCTTTACCGGTTGCGCCGTCTTGATCTGGATGACCATCTCTTCCCCGGGATCCAGGATCCCCGGCTCGATGGCTTCGGGGATGGCTCGAGCGGCATCCTGGTAGATGCCCATCACCGTCCATTGACCTGGCCCGGGAGCGGAGGCCTTGACGTAGGGATACCACTCCACAGAGCGCCCGGCGGCGGTATCGTATTGCAGGAGGACGTCCCAATGCGCAAAGTCGGCCAGCCGGACGTGCCCGTCGTTCTTGACCGTGACATCCACCACGTCGCTGGCGATTGTGCCGCTGATGGGCACCACGCTGGTCCTGGCGCGCTCGCCCACGCGCTCTTGCATAGCTTGCCAGGAAACGGCAATCCCCTGTTGGGTGCTGAGCCAGGCCTGGGCCAACGAGAGAGCAGCAAAGAGGACGAGGGTCAGAATTATCAATGCTGTAACCGCTTGCTCCATCGTTTTACCCGCCCACGCTAAAATAGTACTCATCGGCCGTGCCGTTGGGCGTGACCAGTTTGAAATAGTACCGCTCGCCGGCCGTCAAGGGATAGCTGAGATCAACGGTGATTTTCAGGGTGGCGGTAGGCTTCCATGCGGAGTCATTCTCTACCGTATACTCCCAGTGCGGGACCCCGCTTCCATAGGGGATGAGCTGATAATTGCCTTCTGGCCCAAAGAAAACATCGCATCTTTCTATCGGCTTGATCGTCACCGAGCCGGTGTTCTTGACCCAGACGAGCGCCACATCGGTGTATTCGGGGGATTGGGTGGCGTGAATGACCGTGATCTGCGTGCGCAGGCCATCGTCAATGCGCGCTCCCATCCCCACCAGCGCCCCGTTGCCCTGCACGACAGCCGGAAAAACGGCATTGAACACCAGCACAGCAGCGATCACCCCTGCCACGATCATAAAGGTCGTAACGATCGCTTTATCCAACCGTTGTCTCCTCCATGAGCCGGCGGGTTGATGCCGTGTCACTCTTTATGCCGAGGGCCTCTTCCAGTTTTGTGAGGGCATCGGATATGGCCCGCAAGCTCACCCGCTCTATCTGCGGTTCCTCGTCGCTGAGCGAGATCAGCTGCAGGAGAGCATCCGTGACGCTTGGCGCCAGGTGCCCCCCCTGAGCGTACACCTGGATGGCTTTGATCGTCCGTTCCCGGCCGATTCTCTCGACGCTGCCGCTGGCCCATGCCATCAGGCGCGCAACGGTGGCATCCTGAAACGCACCCGATCCTTCGTCTGTAGATGTCTGCCCCATTGCCAGAGCCGGCATCTGCGCGAGCGCCTGCACCGCTGATGGTGCAGGCGTTGCGATTACCGGTTTGGCTGGCGCCTGCCCCACTGGCAGGGCAGGCGCTGGAGAAGGCGCTGGCGCCACCACCTGGGCCGGCGCCTGGCTTGCTGGCGTCTGCAGGGCTGTCGGCGGCGGCATTTGCATGATCATTGGCGCCAGAGGTTCGGCAGGGGTTGGAGCAGCCTCTTTCTTTGTATCCGCTGCCGTCTCTTCCAGAGCCGCGCGCTCCACTCCGGAGGCCATGCTGTCGGAAGCTTCTTTTGGCCTGGAGGGCGTGGTTACGGGGCGCGCCAGAGACTCATCCGACCTGAGATCAGGGTAGTAATGTATGAGGATTTGCTCCTGAATCTCCAGCAGCGTCTGGTGGATCTCATCTTTCAGGATGCGTAGCTCATCCTCCAGGACCTTCACTCTGTTATCCAGTGACGACATGGGCACCTCTGTTACCATTCTGAGCGGGCAATCGCCTGGCACTAACGGGCGGTTCAGCCAGGCCAGACCCGGCTGAACCGCCTCGAATTCCAGAGCACATGACAGCAGAGCAGGGCGCTTAGTTAAAGTTGATCACCTGATCAATGTAGGATGGCGTGGTCTTGTCAATGATCAGGACGCCTCCACGCGGCGGTTTGATTTCGATGGCGAACGGGGTGTCGGTGCTGAGGTTCATAGTGCTCAGATCGACGTCGATCTTGGCCAGCTCACCATCGTTCAGCAGGTTGTTGTCATCATGCCGCACCGGCCAGCTGACGGTCCAGCTGACGTTAGATTGCAGCTGCTTGGAATCGCGGTAATCGATGACGACCTTGTTTTGCCCAGCGCTGGTGTCGGTCAGGTCAATGGCCGAGCCGCCGGCGACGTTACCCACGGTGAAGACCAGGTGCCCGATCTTGCCTGTGCCGCTGATGCCGACGGTATTCGAGATGGCCATGACGCTGCCGCGCAACTCCAACGACGACTGGACTTCCTGCAGCCCGGAGTAGATGGCTTCCTTGCCTTTTTCCGTTGTGGTCGTGCCGGCCGACAGGACCGTGAACGCAAACACGGCGGCGACCACGACAAAGGCGATCAAGATGATGGCAGTCTCGAGAGCGGTAATGCCGCCCTCATCCCGCAACAGTCTCTTGAGCCGATCGAACATGTTGGACCCCTTTCGTGTGCTGTGTTGAGAGTAGGATTGTCGCTTTGAGTCCCAAGGCCAGAGTCTGCCCGTGCATCCGCCGTGGTCTTCCATCACCTCCGTTCGGCCCAGTGCAGAGGGGAGCTGCCGGGCCTGCTCCAGGCGCTTTGGGTTCACGGACCGGGAGAGATGTCTCCTCCATGGGATCCCAGCACTCTTGCTCTTTCCCCTGTTTATTGGGCGCTGTTCACCCGTGGAATCCTTCGCTTCCCGCATCTGTTGTAGCACAGTTCGGAGATTTGTGTGGTAAAGTCTCCGTAAAGCTGTAACCTGGCGCTAGCGCGGTCGCTGCCCGCAGAGGTAACCCGAGGGTTTTGGCGACTAGAGCCAGCAGAATCAACAAGCTCCTGATGCAACAGGAAGATACTGACATCTGAGGGTGACGGCCTGTCTGTGCCATGCTGTAAAGGCAAGTTGGCTGGGGCGGGCCGAGCCTTCCTGCACGACGATGATGGTGCGGTCATTGCTGGTGCTGGGCATGGCATGGTCGGCGCGCTCGATCCATGCCGGGGCAGGGACGCACGATCTGCACAGGCTGCACAGCGCAGGAGGGGTGTCAACGGATGGAACGAGATTGTCGCGATTTCCCCACAGACGAGCCGATAGATCAGTGCTATAATGGCCCAAGTGGGTCAAACAGGAGGTAGAAGATGGACGTTACAATCTATACAACGCATACCTGACCTTACTGCAACATGGCGAAAGAGTTTCTTTCGCGTCGCGGCATCAAGTTTGTCGAGCGCAATGTGGCGGCGGACCACAGCGCAGCGAATGAGATGATCCGCATCTCGGGGCAGCGCGGTGTGCCCGTGATTACCATCGACGGGCAGGTGGTGGTCGGCTTTGACCGGCCACGCCTGGAGCAACTCCTGGCTGCGGCAACCGAGGGTGCGGGATTGGGGGCCAGCGTGATCGCGGCAGCAACCTATGCGCGCAATCACAACCTCACCTTGCCTGAAGGGGCGTATGTGGGCGCCGTCAAGCCCGGCGGCTTGGCCGGGCAGGCTGGGCTGCAGGTGGGCGACGTGATCGTGGGACTGGCCGGCCGGCCGGTTCACGGCGTCGAGGACCTGAGATCGCTGCTGGGCAGCCTGCGCGGGCAGCGCGTGGCGCTGGCCTATTGGCGCAATGGTGAGACGCGATCCGTTGATGTGAGCCTGTGACGTGAGGCATTAGAGGAAAAGGGGAAAAACAGAATGGATCTCGGTGAGCGCATTCAGAAGGCGGATTGGAAGGTCGAGAAGCATGTGCCTGTGATTGAGGCGCCCGACCAGGTGAAGGCTGGTGAGGTGTTCCAGACCACGGTGACTTTGGGCAAGGAGGTTGCGCACCCCAATACGACCGAGCACCACATCGCTTGGATCTCCCTCTACTTCCAGCCGGAAGGGGACAAGTTCACCCACCAGGTGGGCCATTTCGAATTCTCGGCCCATGGCGAATCGACCGCCGGACCCAACCAGGGTCCGGTATATACGCACCATCAGGTGACGGCGGCCCTCAAGATCAGTAAGCCCGGCACCTTGTATGCTCTTTCCCTGTGCAATATCCATGGCCTTTGGCAAAGCAGCAAAGAGATCAAAGTGACAGAGTGAGCGTTTGAGGTCGAGGCAAGCGCGCGGCTGGAGCAGCTCTTAGAGTCGACTATGACGAGGCTGCAGCACTTTTGCCGTTGGGAGGACGAGGCTCCTGCCGAGTGTGGCACGCCTTGCACGGCGTGTGAACTGCCAGGAGCCTGGCCCTCCCAATGCCCTAGGGCAACCGTGAGGTTGCCCTTTCTACTTTACGAAGAAGGCAAGCGCAAGCAGGTGGCCGGTATCGAGGAGATCGTCGCTGCAGTGACAGCAATTTGACACCCCCGGTTTCAGACGCGGAGGCATTGTGGCGGATGGGTCCGCCCGGAGGAGGAAAGGGATGGACTGGCTCACCTTCTTTAAGATGATGATGCTCGATGAGCGGGGGGCGCAGGCCAAGTATCGTCTGGCGGCGGAGCGAGCTCAAGACCTGCAGGTACAGGCGACGCTGCAGAAGCTGGCCGATGAAGAAGGGGTGCATTTGGCCTTGCTGGAGCAGGAATATGCCCGGCTGGAGCAGATCCTGAAGTGGAGTGAGCGATGACCGTGACGGTGAACGACATGGCCCTGGTGATCGGCGGCGAGGCCGGCCAGGGTGTGGAATCCAGCGGCGAGGGGCTGGCGCTGGCGCTGGCGCGTGGGGGCCTGCGGGTTTTCGTGCTTTTTGATTACCATTCGCGCATCCGTGGCGGGCACAATTTCGCCCAGGTGCGCATCAGTGAGAGGGCGCTGGGCAGCCACAGCGAGCCGGCGCAGTTGGTGCTGGCATTGACGGCAGAGGCAGTACACCGGCACCTGGATCAGCTCGTGCCTGGGGGCGGCGTGCTCTATGACGATCGGCTGCCCGTGGACGCCGGTGTACTGACGGCCAGGGAGATCGATGCTTTCCCTCTGCCTCTTTTGCAGATCGCCCGTGAGGTTGGGGGCGATGAGGTCATGGCCAACACCGCAGCGCTGGGCGCCTTTGCCGGGGTGGTCGAGCTCGACCTGGCCCCGCTGCTGAGCGTAATCGAGGACAATTTCCGCAGCAAGGGGCCGGCGGTGGTCGAGGGGAACCGCAAGGTGCTCCAGGCAGCCCATGCGCTGGCGCGCGAGCGGTATGGCTCCGGGTTCCCCTGGAAGCTGCAAGTGCGCCCGGCCGGAGAGCGCTTGGTGCTGAACGGCAACCAGGCGTTTGGCCTGGGGGCGCTCTTGGGCGGCTGCCGTTTTGTGGCCGGCTATCCCATGACCCCGGCGAGCCCGGTGCTGGAGTGGATGGCGGCCCACGGGGCGCGCTATGGCGTTGTGACCAAGCATGCTGAGGATGAGATCGCGGCTGCCTGCATGATCATTGGCGCGGGGCAGGCCGGGGTGCGCGCCTTGGCCCCCACCTCGGGCGGCGGTTTTTCGTTGATGGTGGAGGCGCTTGGCCTGGCAGGCATGAACGAGGTGCCGATCGTGATCTATGAGGGGCAGCGGCCGGGGCCTTCTACGGGGCAGGCTACCCGCACCGAGCAGGGCGACCTGCAGTTCCTGTTGCACGCCTCGCAGGGCGAGTTCCCGCGCATCGTGCTGGCCCCCGGCACCATCGAGGAATCGTTTACGGCCGGCTGGCGCGCCTTTAACCTGGCTGAGCGCTACCAGTGCCCGGTGCTGGTGCTCTCGGATCACTACCTGGCCTCTTCCCTGCGCGACGTGGATGCCGAGGCGCTCGATTTCGGCGCCGTGCGCATCGACCGTGGGGAGCTCTTGACGGAGGCCGAACTCGATGCCCTGCAAGGCGAGTACAAGCGCTTTGCCCTGACCGAGTCGGGCATCTCGCCGCGCGCGCTACCCGGGCACCCGAAGGCGGTCGCGGCGCCCTCCAGCGACGAGCACGACGAATATGGGCGCATTCTGGAGGATGCCGACAACCGGCGGCGCATGATGGACAAGCGTATGCGCAAGCTGCAGGCGGCGCTGGGCGAGATGGAGGGTCCCATCCGCTATGGCCCCGAGCAGGCCGAGCTGACTTTTATCGGCTGGGGCTCGACCTATGGTCCCTTGTGTGAGGCGGTGGACCGCCTGAATGCGGGCGGCGAGCGCGCCAACATGCTGCACATCCACGACGTGTGGCCGTTCCCGGCGGCGGCGCTCGAGGACGCGCTGGCCGGTGCGCGGACCACCATCGCCGTGGAGAGCAACTATTCCGGCCAGATGGCCGACCTGATCCGCACGGCGACTGGACATCACGTGGCGAGGCGCATCCTGAAATACGACGGGCGCCCGCTGTCGCCGGAGTACATCCTGGCCCATGTGGAGGGTATGCACCATGGTTGATGTGAAGGACTATCAAAGCCCTGTGCGCCCCACCTGGTGCCCGGGCTGTGGCAATTTCGGCATCTGGAACGCCGTCAAGCGGGCGCTGGCCGGGGCCGGGGTGGCGCCGCACGAGGTGATGATCGTCTCGGGGATCGGCTGCGGCAGCAAGTTGCCCGACTATACCCGTGCCAACGGGTTCATGAGTCTGCATGGGCGCACCGTGCCGGTGGCCACGGGGGTCAAGCTGGCCAACCACGGCTTGAAGGTGCTCTGCACCCATGGCGATGGTGATGCCTATGCCGAGGGCCTGGGCCACATGCTGCATGCGGCGCGGCGCAATATCGGCTTGGTGGACCTGGTGCAGAATAACCGCATCTATGGCCTGACCAAGGGGCAGTATTCGCCCACCAGCGATCACGGCCGTGTCAGCAAGACCTCGCCGGAGGGGGCCATCGAGGACCCCGTGAACCCACTGGCGCTGGCCCTGGCCGCCGGGGCGACTTTTGTGGCCCGCAGTTGGTCGGGTGATATCCCACATCTAAGCGCTGTGATCGCGCGCGCTCTGCAGCACCGGGGCTATGCGCTGATCGATGTGCTGCAGCCCTGCGTCACTTTCGACAAAGGGCATGACTATGATTACTACCGCCCGCGGGTGGTCAATGTGAATGAGGAGCCGGGGTATGATCCGGCCGACCGCGTGGCTGCCTTTGCCCGGGCGCAGGAGTTCGGCGAGCGCATCCCCATCGGCATCCTCTACCAGACGGAGGACTGCCCGGCCTATGAGGAACAGGTCTCGGAGCTCAAGGCCGGCCCGCTGGCGCAGCAGCCCTTCCGCGTATGGAGCGAGGATGACTATGAGGCGCTAAGACGAGAGTATGGGTAGGGAGTAGACAGGCAGATATGGGGAGGCGAGGAGTTGGGGGGGACACCCCCAACTCCTCGCCTCCCCATATCTGCCTGTCTACTCCCTTTCTCCCACAGGGATGATGAGGAGCGGCTTGAGGCGTATCACGCTCGATCACGTGCATGAGCGTTACCGATGTGCGCATACATGTGGCCAGGCGGGCGGCCACGGACAGCGCTGCCTCGGCCAGGTGCGATCCATCGAGCGGCACCAGCAAGTGCTTGTACATCGCATCATGCCGGAAGTAGGAACAGCGCCAGCAGGGGGACTCAGCTACGCATTGGCATGCACATTGCTGACATCCGGATGCGTGTTGCTGGGGCTCCTTGTATGCCCCGGGCTCTGACAGGGTGCAGCAGACAACCACTCGCGGTCGAGCTCGGGCAATATGGGCACCAGTCGATCAGCCCCTGAGCACTTGCATGAAGGAGTCTGTGTGAGCAACGAAAGCGGTGCTGCGTCCAGGGGGCCCAAGAATTGGCTGGCGCTGACTGGGTTGATCTCTATGGCCCTGCTCGCGGTCGCGTATGCGTTGATCGCGAGCATCCCGGGTGCCAAAGACTCGCTGCAGACCGTGACCGCGTTCTACTCCAACCCTGCGAATATCAACAGGGTGTTGGCGGCGGCCTATCTCGTGCCGATCGCCGGTATCCTGTTCCTCTCGTTCATTGGGGTGCTGCGTGGGCGCTTCGCACCGGTACTCGAAGAAAGCGAGGAGTTCGAGTGGATCGTGGTGAACGGCAGTGCCATCCTGTTGCTCGCCTGCCTGTTCATTGCCGCGACAGCAGCGGCCACGCCGGCGGCAAGTACCGCTTTCCTGGGCGCTCCGCTACCAAATGCGGCCACGGTACTTCCCTTTGTCGAGATCGGCAACATCCTGCTGTTCGTGTTCGCCATGCGTGCTGCAGCCGCCTTTATGATCTTCGCCTCACGTCTGGGGCTCCGAGGCCGCTCGCTGCCCCGGTGGCTTGCCATAGCCGGCATCGTGCTGGGCCTGGTCTTGCTCTTCTCTATCTCATATGCGTCGGCTCTTCTGTTCTTGCTGCCGCTGTGGGTGGCGGTTCTGAGCATCTACATCTTCCTCTGGCCCAGGGCGAGCGTCCAGTAGGTGGGCTGCTCAACTCGGCCGCCACCCTACCGATGCGTCAGGCTCGGTCAGGGAACAGGGGTCTGCTCCTGCTCTGAGGCTGTTTCCATGGCGTGCTCGTCCTCGGGGGTCATCCGCTGCTCCTGCACGCCCGCCTTTTGCATGGCTGCCTGCAGCTCCTGCTCGCTCATCTGATCCACTGGCTTGCCGGCCTGCTGCTCCACCTTTTGCGTGTCCTGCTGACTCATTTTGTGGGCGACGCCGCCCACTGCAAACAACACGGCGCCTCCCACGATCAAGCGCCGGCGAAACATGCGTCTCGTGGTGCGGCGCACCATGCCTCTGCGCATCATGATCACACCTCCCTGATTGGTGCTGGACAAGCTTCTTGACCGAAGGGAAATCAACAGCGGGGGCGTTACTGGGCGCTCCCACTGGCCTTGCTCGCGAACAGTGCGCCCTTTTATGCGCCCATGCCACGCGCCACGGCGCCCTGCTGCGCTATCTCGTGCAACTGCTGCTCCACTTCCGGCTGTACGGCCGGCTGCAAGTCAAAAATCACCTTCTCGATCTTGCCGGTGAACGCGTACGGCGACCGGTCCGCGTAGCTCTGGTCGACCGGCAGGCCGTTGTCGCGGCCGATGTCCATGCCCGCGTAACCGGAGAAGCGGAGCGGCACCGTGTGCTCCATCCGCCCGCCTCCCACCGGACGGCCATTGACATAGAGTGTGACCTGGCCGCCGGTGGCTGGCTTGGACGCATCGGCCTGGAACTGCATGCGCACGTTCACCTTGCCGATGGGCAGTGGCCTGTCCGATTCCTGCCTATAGTCCCACACGGCCATCGTGCTGTACGTATGCTTCAGCCTACCGTCACGGTCGACATAGAGCGCAAAGCCCCCCAGGTAGTCCGCCTCGGCCACAATCACGCCCTCGGCACCCTCCGGCGGGATGTCGAGATCGGCGCTGATGGCATAGGAGTGGTTGTAGATGCGGGGGATCATGCCCGGGGCCACGTTCTGCACATCGCTGCCGTGGTAGGTGAATCGAATCTGCTCGCTGCGCGGCGGCGTGATGCCAAAGTAGAACGACAGGCCCGCCAGGAGCGGCGTGACCTGGTACTTGTCGGCCTCGGCCCAGAAAAGGTCCTGCATCTCTCTGAGCTTGTCGGGGTACTGCCGCGCCAGGTCGTTGGCCTGAGAAAAGTCATCCGGCAGGTAGTACAGCTCCCACGGATCCTTGTCGGGGTCATAGGCATCGGGCGCCAGCCTGGCGATCGTGGCCGGCGACATGTCCCATGGGATCCTGGGTATCTTGGCGCAGGCCCACCAGCCGTCCTTGTAGATGGCGCGGTTGCCATAGATCTCAAAGTACTGCTGTGTGTGCACTTCGGGTGCCTGGGCATCAGCGAATGTGCCGGCAAAGCTCACGCCGTGCATGGGCATCTGGGCCACGCCGTTGACTTTGCTGGGCGCTGGCAGGCCCACCGCTTCGAGAATGGTGGGGCCGATATCGATGCAGTGCGTGAACTGGCTGCGCAGCGTGCCATGGTCCTTGATGTTGGCCGGCCAGGAGACCACCAGCGGGTTGCGCGTGCCGCCGAGGTGCGAGGCGACCTGCTTGCCCCACTGGAACGGCGTGTTGCCCGCCCAGGCCCACGCAGCTGCATAGTGCGGGTTGGTCTGTTCCGTGCCCCAGGCGGGCAGGCCGCCATGCTTCTGGATAAGCTGCACCTGCTGATCAGGCGTGAGCGCGATGCCGTTGATAAACGTGAGTTCGTTGAAGGAGCCACTCGTTGTGCCCTCCAGGCTGGCGCCGTTATCGCCCCAGATGTAAAAGATGAGGGTATTGTCGAGCTGGCCCATGCCCGCGATCGCATCTAGCAGGCGGCCGACGTTCCAGTCGGCGTTTTCCTGGTAGCCCGCATAGACCTCCATCTGGCGCGCGTAGAGCGTTTTCTGGTCAGGGGGCAGGCTGTCCCAGGCTGGGAACACATCCGGCCGTGGTGTGAGCCTGGCGTCGGGTGGAATCACGCCGAGCCGCTTCTGGCTCTCGAACACCATCTCCCGGTAGCGGTCCCAGCCCATGTCGAACTGCCCTTTGTGCCGGTCGCTCCATTCGGTGGGCACGTGATGGGGTGCGTGGCTGCAGCCCGTCGAGTAGTACATGAACCACGGCTTGCCCGGGTCCTGGGCGGCCACACTGTGCAACCATTCGACGGCCTTGTCGGTCATGTCGTCGGGCAGGTAATAGTCCTTGCCTTCCGGCACGCCGATGACGGTGTTGTCCTCGACGAGCAGCGGGTCGTACTGCCCGGATTCACCGCCCAGGAAGCCCCAGAAATGGTCAAAGCCCCAGGCGTTGGGCCAGCGGTCGAACGGCCCGGCGGTGCCCTGCACGTCGTCGGGCGTCATGTGCCACTTGCCGAAAGCGGCCGTGCTGTAGCCGTTCATCTGCAAGATCTGCGGGAACGGCGCCGCGCTCTGCGGGCGGGCGGCGTTGTACCCCGGGAAAGGCCCCGGCAGCTCGCCGACCGAGCCAAAGCCGACGGCGTGGTGGTTGCGCCCGGTAAGCAGCGCCGCACGCGTGGGCGAGCACAGCGCTGTCACGTGGAAACGGTTGTACTTGAGGCCGCTATCGGCCAGGCGCGTCAGGTTCGGTGTGTTGATTGGGCCGCCGAACGTGCTGGGGTTGCCGAACCCGGCGTCGTCGATGAGGATGAGCATGACATTCGGCGCGCCCTCCGGCGGCCTGACGCTGGCCGTGATCCTCCAGTCCGGCTGCGAGCCCTTGAGCGTGCGGTTGCGGGTGCCCTGGAACCGGGGATCGGGAAGCGGAAGCTCGGTGCGATTGAGGGTTTGCCCAGACACGGGAGTTTCTCCTTTCTGTTTGCCTATCGGCACTCCTTTGCTTTTGACCAACTCACACAGGCCACATGAGCATTGGTTGTGCGGGCTGGCCCTTCTTTGTGGCGCTGCAACAGTCATGCCAGGAGCCCCTGGCACGCAGGACGGGCATCTCCTGCACGCTCATAAGGAAGACGGTGAGAGTTTCCGGTCATGCGTTAGCGAGCTCGCTCAGGATCTCCTCACGATAATTCACCAGGATCGACAGGTGGCCCTCGCCCGGGTAGAGCCTGGCCTGGCCCTGGGGCAGAGCGTGGGCCAGATTGCGGGCCATGGCGGCCGAGGCAAAACGATCGGCTTCGCCGTGCCAGATTCGCACCGGCATGGCGACGGCGCTGGGGTCAAAGCCCCAGGGGCCGGCCATTAGAGCCATGTCCACGCTCACTCCATGGGGCCCCTGGCGCACGGCTTCTCTAAAGGTAGCGATCAGGCCCTTGCGCAGCCTGGGCCGCTCCAACAACTGACGGTCCGGCTGGGGCAGGACGGCCATGGCCTGGGCGATGAGCCAATCTGGCGCACGCTGCGTCAGGGCGCCCAGGAGCCCGAGGACCATCTCGGCCGATTGGGGCCGGTCGTGGGCCAGGCGCGCCAGGAGCACGATGCTTTGTGCAACGCCTGCGGTGGCCGCGAGCGCATCGTAGGGCCCCGCCCCGCCGACGATGCTTGCGGCGGAAAGGTGCTCGGGGATCTGGAGGGCGCAGGCCAATGCATAGGGCCCTCCACCCGAATAGCCCAGGACGGCAAAGCGGCCCAGCCCCAGCCCGTCAGCAAGGGCAACGACGTCAGCAGGCCAGTCGCTGATGCGCCGGCCCGGCTGGAAATCGGACAGGCCCACGCCGGGCCGGTCGGGCGAGATCACGCGAGTGTTGAGGCGGCGAGCCAGGGCCTCGGTGCCGAAGAGATGCCATCCGTAGCGCGAGCCGGGCGTACCGTGAAAGAGCAGGACCGGCCTGCCAGATGGCGGGCCATGCTCGTCGTAGCCGAGTTCGCGGCCATCGGGCAACTTGAATTGCCGGCTCGTCTTACCCACGCTCGTCTCAGTGCGACATCACATCGATGGCCGCTGCGCTGGCCAGGATCAACGCATCGTCGGCGCCCGGCACCACTTCGACGCCATAGGTGTCGCGCACCCGG
>Ga0123519_10008270_pt1 | contig 15904 bp, 11 predicted proteins | sample YelNatPaOPRAMG02_FD_87396 | JGI IMG/M metagenome (GOLD analysis project Ga0123519, IMG submission 87396) | Hot spring microbial communities from Yellowstone National Park - Yellowstone National Park OP-RAMG-02 (version 2) | ecosystem: Environmental > Aquatic > Thermal springs > Hot (42-90C) ...
CCACCCTCACCCCGGCCCTCTCCCTGGAAGGGAGAGGGGGGCGTGCTGGCGAATGCGCGCTGATAGGTGCCGGTTTCCTCGCTGAGGATCCAGCGCTGCACGGGGCCGCTCGAGGTCGGAATTCCCCGCTCTACGATGCGCTCCTCGCCGGCAAGCGAGGCCAGCCACGCCGCCCCGCCCTCCTCGCAGCGGGCCAGCACCTCGGCGGTATCGAGGTCGCCCAACTCGCCCAGGAGGAGGGCCAGCTCCTGGGGGCTGCGGGCGCGGCGGCCGGGGGCCGTGTGCTGCAGGCGGGCCTCGACCTCGGCCAGGGCCTCGGGCCTGAGGAGCTCGGCCAGCGGCGCCCCGCCCAGAAGCCCGGCGAGGAGCTCGCGGTTGAGGAGCACCTGGTGCAGTTGGCGCTCGGCCTTGGGCTGGTCCCACTCGTACATGTAGACGCCGATGAATTGGCGCAGCAGCCCCGCTGCCGCCGGCGATGGCGTGGCCCTGCGCATGGCCAGCACGCGGATGCGGCCGGCCTGGATATCGGCCAGGACCTTGAGCAGGCCCTCCAGGTCGAGGACGTCGCGCAGGCAGTCGCGGTACGTCTCGATGGCAATGGGGAACGAGTCGAACTCCCGGGTGGCCGCCAGCAGGTCCTTGGCGCGCAGGCGCTGCAGCCAAAAGGGTGTGCGCCGGCCGCGGCGGGCACGCGGCATGAGCAGCGCCCGCGCCGCGTTCTGGCGGAACTGGGCGCCGAAGAGGGCCGAGCCGGGCAACTCGGAGAGGATGCGCTCGCGAGCCTCCTCCGGCGCCATACCGGCCACGGTATCGACCGGGGGCGCCTGGTCGGCCTCGGGGAAGCGGAGAAGGAGGGCGTCGTCGTTGGTCTGGCACTCGGGAGTGGTGTGGTAGCGCTCGCGTAGCGCACTGACCAGCGCCAGGCCCCAGGCGGCGTTGACCCGGCCGCCGAAGGGCGAATGGAGGATCAGCCGGGCATCCCCCAGGGGGTCGTGCAAGAGCTCGACGACGACGGTGCGGTCCGACGAAATGGCGCCGGCTGTCTCCACCTGATCGCGCACATAGGCAACGACGTTCCGGGCCGAGTTGTCGTCGAGGGCATAGTCGCGCTGCAGCCAGGCCAGGAGGCCGGGGTCGTGCAGCCGTTCGGCTACCTGGCGTCGGAAGCGGCCGACGGCCACACCCAGCTCGTAGGACCGCCATGGCGTGTCGCCCTTCCAGAAGGGCGTCATCGAGAGCGCGCCGGGGCTATCCTCGACGATCACGCGGTCGTCGAGGATGCGTTGGATGCGCCAGGTGCGGCTGCCCAGGGTAAAGACGTCGCCCTCGCGCCGCTCGAAGATGAACTCCTCATCCAGCTCACCGATCTTGGTGCGGCCGTCGCTCAGGTAAGCGCCGAAGGCGCCCCGGTCGGCGATGGTGCCGCCGTTGGTGGTGGCCAGGTAGGCCGAGCCGGGCAGGGCGCTCAGGCGGCCGGCGGCCCGGTCCCAATCGAGGCGCGGCCGCAGCTCGCGGACGAGTTCGCGGGGGTACTTGCCGCTGAGCATGGCCAGCACCTCGTGGTAGGCGGCCGGAGGCAGGTTGCGGTAGGGGTAGCTCTGGCGGATCAGGTCGTAGAGGGCCTCCGCTGGCCAGTCCTCCACAGCCACTGCGGCCACGATCTGCTGTGCCAAGACGTCGAGGCAGTTCTCGGGCACCCGGGTCGCTTCCACCTCGCCGCGCAGCATGGCGCCGGCCACCGCCGCCGCTTCCATCAAGTCCTCGCGGTGGGTGGCGAAGATGCGGCCCACGCTCGTCTGCCCCACCAGGTGGCCCGAGCGGCCCACCCGCTGCAGGCCCTGGGCCACACCCTTGGGCGATTGGACCTGCACCACCAAGTCCACGGCGCCGATGTCGATGCCCAGCTCGAGCGAGCTCGTGCCCACCAGGGCGGGCAGGCGGCCCTCTTTGAGGTCCGCCTCCATCTCCAGGCGCGCGCCGGCCGCCATCGAGCCGTGGTGGGCGCGGATGCGCACGCCCAGTTGCTCACCCAGGCGGCCCGCAATGCGCTCGGCCAGGCGTCGGCCGTTGGTGAAGACCAGCGTGCTCCGGTGCTCGCGGATGAGCCGGGCCACCTCCTGGTCGATGCTCGGCCAGATCGAGCCGCCCAGGCCGCGGAAATCCTCGACGACCGTGATGACCCGCAGGTCCAAGGGCTTGGCGAGGCCGGCGTCGACGATGGCCACCGGGCGCGGCACCCATTGGCCTTCCTGCAGTTCCTGGCCGCCGAGGAAGCTGGCCACCTCCTCCAAAGGGCGCTGCGTGGCCGAGAGGCCGAGGCGCTGGATGGGATGGCCGGCCAGGTGCTGCAGACGCTCGAGGGAGAGGGCCAGGTGCACGCCACGCTTGTTGCCCGCCACAGTGTGGATCTCATCGACGATCACCGTGCGCACCGTGCGCAGCATCTCGCGGGCCCGGCTGGAGGTCAGGATCAGGTAGAGCGACTCGGGGGTGGTGATGAGGATGTGGGGTGGCCTCTTGACCATGCTCGCCCGCATGCGTCCGGGGGTGTCGCCGGTGCGCACCGCCACGCGCAGCTCGGGCAGCGGCCGTCCCAGGCGCTCGGCCACCTGGCGCACCCCGGCCAGGGGCCGGCGCAGGTTGCGCTCGATGTCGTTGTTCAGCGCCTTGAGCGGCGAGACGTAGAGCAGCCGCACCCCGCCCGGCTCGCCTGCGGCCTGCAGCTCGGCAAAGAGCCGGTCGATGCCCCAGAGGAAGGCAGCCAGCGTCTTGCCCGAGCCGGTGGGCGAGAGGATCAGCGTGTGCTCCCCGGCCTGGATCGGCGGCCAGCCCTTCTCCTGCGCCGGCGTCGGCCGGCCAAAGGCCTCCTCGAACCAGGCGCGCACGGGTGGGGTGAAGCGATCGAGTGCATTCATGTTGGCCTCAGGAGTGCGGGAACGACGAGGTCTGAACCACGGAGCACACGAAGGGATGTGCCTGTTGGCTCCATGCCTCGGCTAGAGCGCTTGTTCTACAGTGTACAACCGTCCGCGCTGCAGGTCAAAGGGGCGGTTTGGCGGGAGGATATTTCCCCCGCAAGCGCTCGTCGGCGAGGCGCTCGCCACCGCGCGCGAAAACGCCCACAAGGGGCTATTCTACGCCTGGCCAGGTGCGTCTTCAGAGCAGGTCATGAGAGAATCCTCGTTCCCTTCGCGCGGCCTTGGCGCCTTTGCGCCTTGGCGGTTCAATACGCCCCGTCGGGGAACAGGGCGACAGGGCAGCGGCCGCCCACATCCTCCCGGAAGAGGGCCGGCGGCAGGGTGGGCACCCGCACCCCCGCGGCGATGAGCCGCCGGCAGAGGTGGCAGAGCGGCAGGCCGATGACGTTCTGGTAGCAGCCGCGGATGCTCGCCACCGGCCGGAAGCCGCCGTGCTGCACGGCATAGCCGCCGGCCTTGTCGAAGGGGTCGCCGGTGGCGATGTAGGCAGCGATCTCCGCATCGGAGTAGGCCCGCATGGTGACCTCGGTGGTCACGACATCGACCGCCGTCTCCTCACCCGCCGACACGGCGATGGCCGTCATGACGCGGTGCCCGCGGCCGCGGAGCCGCACGAGCATCGCCCGCGCCTCCTCAGGCGAGCCCGGCTTGCCCAGGATTTCGCCATCGAGCACCACCGCCGTGTCGGCGGCGATGGTGACCTGCCCGGCCGCGCGCAGGGCGGCATTCTTGGCCTCGGCCACTCGTGCGGTCACCTCCTCAGGCGTCGCACCCCCGATGGCCCGCTCTTCGATGTCGGCCGCGCGAACGACAAAGTCGAGCCCCAGCCGCCGCAGGAGCTGCTGCCGCCGCGGCGAGGCCGAGGCCAGGATGATAGCCGTCTTCTCTCGTGTATGCACGCTCGTTCAACCCGATTCGCTCTTTTTCAAGGCGGTCTTGCATCGTCTGTGCAATGGTGGTACAATCTGCCCACGGCCGGCCCGTTCACCTGGGCCATCCGTTCCAGGCGCTGTGCGCCGTGCTCCACTGTGCCCCATGGGGATTATACTACCGCCGAGGGCCGGCCCCAACCGCCTCCGGGCGCCGGCTTGGAGCCGCGGCATCGTGCCGCGCAACTAGGGCCGCGCAAGCTGCGGTGAGTTGGGGACTCCTCGTCAGGATCGGTTGCGACGATGGCAAGAAGCGACGGCCGGGCCGCAGACCAGATGCGCCCGGTAGAGATGACCGTCGGCTACCAGGAGTATGCCGAAGGCTCGGTGCTGATCAGCATGGGCAAGACGCGCGTGCTCTGCGCAGCGACGGTCGAAGAGTGTTTGCCCGCCTGGTTGAAGGGCAGCGGACAGGGCTGGGTGACGGCCGAATACGCCATGCTGCCGCGCTCTACCCTCACGCGCACCCGGCGCGTGGCTTCGGGGCGGGCCACGGAGATCCAGCGCCTGATCGGCCGCGCGCTGCGCGCCTCGCTCGACCTGCACGCCCTGGGCGAGCGCACGATCACGGTGGATTGCGACGTGCTCCAGGCCGATGGCGGCACCCGCACCGCGGCGATTACCGGCGGCTATGTGGCCCTCGCGCTGGCGGTCGACAAGCTGGTGCAGAAGAAACAGGTGCACCGGCAGGTATGGAAGGCGCCGGTGGCGGCGGTCAGCGTGGGCCTGGTGGGCAGCGAACTGCTTCTGGACCTCTGCTACGAGGAGGACGCGCGCGCAGAGGTCGATGCGAATGTGGTGATGAACGCCCGCGGCCACCTGATCGATATCGGTGCCACTGCAGAGGGTGCCGCCTTCACCCAGGAGCAGTTGGCACGCATGCTCGAGATGGCGGGCGCGGCCATCAAGCAGCTCATCCACTTGCAGCGGCGGGCGCTTGGACAAGTGCCAGGGAACTGACGGAACTATGGAACTGACGGAAATGATGGGACGCTCGGCCCGTCAGTTCCCCCAGTTCCCTCAGTTCCCTCAGTTCCTTCTCCCTGGGGGGTTGGGTCCATGTCGCGGGAGGAACAGGTCCGTTTCCAGAACGAGGGCCAGTGGCTCTACGGTATGCTGCACCTGCCCGAGGGCCCCAGGCAGGCGCCAGGGATCATCATGATCCACGGCTTTACCGGCCAGCGCATCGAGGCCCACCGCCTCTTTGTGCAGGCGGCGCGGGTGCTGGCAGCAGCGGGCATCGCCGTGCTGCGCTTCGACTGCCGGGGCTCGGGGGAGAGCGAGGGCGAGTTCGTCGATATGACGGTCTCCGGCGAGATCGCCGATGCGCGCACGGCGCTCGACTGGCTGGCAGCCCGGCCCGAGGTGGACCCCGAGCGCCTCGGCGTGCTGGGCCTCAGCCTGGGCGGCTGCGTGGCGGCCTGCCTGGCCGGCAACGAGCCGCGTGTGAAGGCGCTGGCCCTCTGGACCCCCGTGGCCTACCTCCTCGGAGCCACCGGTGCCGGCATCATCCCTCCCGGCGGTGAGCAGCAGATGGCCAGCTTGGGCTGGGTCGACCTGGGGGGCAACCGTGTAGGGCGCGCCTTTGTGGAGGACCTGCCCAACGTCCGGCCCCTGGAAGCGGCGCGGCGCTACCGTGGCCCGGCCCTCCTGGTCTATGGCACCTGCGACCAGGTGCTATCGCCCGACCATCCTCAGGCGTACCTGAAGGCCCTGCCCGGCCCCACCGAGTACGTCACCATCGAGGGCGCCGACCACGTCTTCTCTTCGTACGCGTGGGAGACGCAGGCCATCGAGAGCACCGTGCGCTGGCTGGCCGCCACATTGCAGAACGCTTGAACCGCGAGGGACGCCAGGAGCGCGAAGGGCGCAAGTCTGCCTGGGGGCACCCTTATTTCCTTCGCGTTCTCTTGGCGGCCTTGGCGCCCTTTGCGGTTCAAGAGACGCGCTATAGAGGAGAGAGTGTGTGACTGTGTTGACGCGCGAAGCAGCCTGGGCGCTGCTCAACGAGTACATGGCGAACGGCAATCTGATCAAGCACGAGCTGGCGGTCGAGGCGGCGATGCGCGCCTATGCCCGCCGTTTCCACGAGGATGAAGATCTCTGGGGCATTGTGGGCCTGTTGCACGATTTCGACTATGAGCGCTACCCGGATATGGCCCAGCACGGCTTGGTCGGCGCGCAGATTCTGGCGGAGCGCGGCTATCCGCCGGAAGTGGTGCACGCCGTCAAGGCCCACAACCCGGCCCACGGCGAGCCGCGCAGCACCCTCCTCGACCGTGCCCTGTTCGCTGTGGATGAGCTCACCGGCCTGATCGTGGCGGTGGCGCTGGTGCGGCCTTCCAAGAGCCTCTTCGATGTGGACGTGCAGGCGGTGCGCAAAAAGTGGCACGACGGGGCCTTTGCTCGCGGCGTCAACCGGTCCGACATCGAGGCGGGCGCCGCAGAGCTGGGGGTCGACCTCAATGAGCACATTCAGGTGACTCTGGACGCGATGCAGGGCATCGCCAGCGAGCTGGGGCTGGCAGGCAAGAAAAGCCCCTGAGCGATCGATGGGTAACTCGGACAACCGAAAGATCTGAGCTGCGGCGCTGTCTTCTGGCAACCATCGCTGCGATGGCCGTTCCTCGACCCACTCCTCCATTCCAGGCTCTTCCGGCCCATCCCACGCCTCGCCTGCATCCCCGGGCCCTCAGTGGCTGGGGATGACCCCTGTGCTGCGCCGTAAGCAGCGGTCTATCCTGTGTGCTGGATGGGAGGAAAGATGAAATGACCTGCCCAAACTGTGGCTGGTACGTGCGCGGAGGAGCGCGCTTTTGCCCCAACTGTGGGGCCGAGCTGCCCTCCGCCGAGCCCTCTCGACCCTGCCCCTTCTGCGGGGCCAAGCTCGAGGGGGAGGTCAGCCTCTGCCCCAACTGTGGTGCGGCCCTGGATGGCCGCGCTGCAGGGGCCGGGGCCGAGGAGGGGGTGGTGGCCACGGCCAGCGCGCCGCCGGCTGCAGCCGAGGCGCCCGCCCCAGCCGCTGAGGCGGCGCCTGAGGCCAAGCGGAAGCAGGGCGCGGCACGCGTCTGCCCGAGCTGCAAGACCGAGCTGAAGGGCAAGGTGGGCATCTGCCCGGTCTGTGGGGAGTGGCTGGCGGCCGAGCCGGCGCCGCGCCCCACACCGACCCGCAAACTCAAACCGCTCTCGCCGCAATGGCCCTTTGATGCGCCCTCCCCATCGGAGAAGAAGCCGAAGGCAGGGGGGGCGAGCAAACCCGCGGAGGAGAAGGCCAAGTCGCCTGCGACAACCCCGGCGACCGGGGCTGCCAGCCAGGCCGGGCGCGCAGCCCGCTCCGATGCCGCCCCTGCTCCGGGGGGCAAGGTGGAGCGCAGCGCCCGTGCCGAGGCCGCGCGCACGCCCGCCCGGCCGGCGGAGGGTAAGGCACCTGTGCCCCCCCAGCCCGCGCCGGCCCGGCCGGCGGAAGGCAAGGCTCCTGCACCTCCCCAGCCCGCCCCTGCCCGGCCGGCGGAGGGCCCACGTTCCGAGTTCAGGGTGGCGCCCTCGGCCGATCACGCGCCGGAGCCGAAGCCGTGGTACGTGCTGCGATCTGGCGAAGAGGAAGGAGGGGGCCTGCGCGCGGCCCGCGAAGCAAGGCGGCCGCGCCCGCCGGCCGCCAGGCCTGGCGCTTCGGAAGTGCCGCAACTGGTCAAGACCGTGCGCGATCTCTTGCCGTGGCTGGGGCTCCTGCTGGGCATCGTCCTCCTCTCGGTGGTGCTCTTTGGCCTTATCTCCGGTGGGCTGAGCCTGCCCCACCTGTCACTCGGAGGGGGCCGGGCCACGGCGACGCTTGCAGCAACGAACCCATCCCCGGCCCTTTCCGCCGCTGAGGCGGCCGACGTCACTCCGACGCCGGCCGCCTCAGCAACCCCCACCGCCACCCGCGCACCGAGCGCCACGCCCACGCCCCGCACCCATGTCGTGCTGGCGGGTGAGTCGCTGGGGGCCATTGCCCAGCAGTACGGAGTGACGTTGGCCGACCTGATGGCGGCGAACGGCATCCAGGATGCGAACAAGGTCACCGCGGGGCAGGAGCTCAAGATCCCCGACGCGGCCGCGGCCACCCCTGCGCTGCCGGCCGCGACACCCGCAGCCACGCCCACCCTCACGCCGGCTGCCTCGCCCACCGCGTCGCCGGTCCCCAGCATCACCCCCAGCGCCTTCGAGTTCCCGGCGCCCAACCTCCTCACCCCGGCCGATGGCGAGGTCTTCCGCGGCGCCGACGACATTCTGCTGAACTGGTCGTCGGTGGGGCTTTTGGGCGACGACACATGGTACGTGGTCAAGATTTGGAGCGAGGATCCCACCCAGCCCACGCCCGCTACCGGTTGGACGCGCACGACCGCCTGGCGCATTCCGGGCTCATCGCGCCCGGCCGCCAACGCTGCCTCGCACAAGATGTTCTGGACGGTCACGGTGATGCGCGCCCGCGAGGGGCAGGAGCCGGTTGCCGTCAGCCCTGCCAGCGCCACGAGGTCGTTCGAGTGGCAGTGAACGGGAAGCGTCAGGCGTCAAACGCCAAACGTCATTCGGTGGCAGGCCCACGCCGCTTCATAACGTTTGATGTTTCGCTACTCGTAGCGCAGCGCCTGCTGCGCCGGGAGGCGCGCGGCGGCCAGGGCCGGGCCCAGGCTGGCAGCGCCGGCGAGGGCCAGGGTGAATGCCAGGCTGGCCAGGAGGAGCAGGGGCGGGAAGTCAAAGTCGATCTGGAAGAGCACGCTCTCCATCAGGTGGGTGAAAAGCCGGCCAAGGGGGTAGCCCACGAGCAAGCCCACAAGCCAGCCCAACACACCCAGGGCGCCGCCCTCGCCCACAAAAGCCTGGAGGAGTGCCCGGTTCGTGGCCCCGATGGCGCGCAACACGCCGATCTCTCGGCGCCTCTCCAGCACGCTCAGGCCCAGGGTATTGAGGATGCCGATGGCCCCGATCAGCCCGACCAGGAGCACCATGGCCACCAGCCCCAAAGTCAGAAGCTGCGAAGCCCGGCGTGCGCTCTCCACATCGGTGTAGGCCGGTTGGATGCTGGGGCGGAGCGCCCTGAACTGGCGCTCGAGCTCGGCCAACGTGGCATCCACCTGCACCGGGCTCTTGCTCAGCGTGCCCACGGCGAAAAAGTCGGCCACCCCCTGGTGGCCCAGCATGCGCGCCACCACGTCTCGAGGCGCAAAGATCTTGCCGGCCAGGGTGCTGCCCAGGAAGATGCTGTTGTCGACGGCAATGCCCACTACTTGGAACTCACGCTGCCCCGTGCTGACCTCCACCTGTAGCCTGTCGCCCAAGCGAAAGTCGCGGGTGGCGGCGAGGTCGGCCGAAATGACGATGGCGTCGGGCTCGTCGGCGCCGAACCATCGCCCCTCCTGCAGGCGCGGCCGGTAGAGCTGGGTGTCGCTGGGCACGCCCCACAGGCGCGCCTGCACGCCCTCCACCCAGCAATTGGCCAGCGTCCACGCTTCTGCTGCGCGTACTCCGGGCACCGCCTGCAGGCGGCGCGCGAAATCCTCGCCCACCGGCTGGTCGAACCAGACCCAGGCATCGGCGTTGTAGGTAGCAAAGGCCTCCGCGATGGCGCGATCCACCGAGGCGCGCGTGCTTTGGGTGGCGAGGAAGGCGGCGGTGGCCAGCGCGATGACCCCCAGTGTGACTAGGCTGCGCCCGCGCCGGCGCGTCAGGTTGCGCACGGCCATGGTCAGCGTGGGGGGAAGGAGGGTGAGCCGGCGCAGGGCCCGCTCGACCGCCCCACGGCCAAACGCCGCCGAAATGCCATAGCCGCTGAGGGCCACACGTACGGGGGTGCGCGCACCGATCCAGGCGGGGATCAGCCCGGCCAGGGTGGTGATGCCCAGGCCCACGCCGGCGCCCAGCGCCACGCCCCGCGGCGCGACTCGGAAGGGGACCTCCACATTGCCCAGCCGGGCCACAAAGCCCAACAGCCAGTAGCCCCCCAAGGCCCCCAGGAGCAGGCCCAACAGGGTGCCCGCCGTGCCATAGAGGCCGGCGACGGTCAGGTAGAGCCTGACGATCTGGCCACGGGTGCCCCCCAAGGCCTTGAGGATGCCGACCTCGCGCACCTGCTCGGCGAGCAGGGCGAGGAGGGTATTGACGACGAGGAAACCGCTCACGCCCAGGCCCACGCACGAGAAAACGGTGAGCAACACCAGCAGGGCATCGAGCTCCCGCTTGCCGGCAAAGTTCGCCGGGTCGCGCACCAGGGGCGTGCCGTAGGGCACGCCGCGGCTCTCCAGCAGGCGATCGATGCGCTGCACCGTCTCCTGCGCGCGCCCCAGGTCGTAGAGGCGTACCAGGAGCTGGTTGTAGCCCTCGCTGCCGAGCTGGCGCCGCACCTCGGCCGCCGGCGCGTAGGCGCGGGTGATGCTCGTCAGGCTGCTCGCCAGGTAGGCGGGGCTGCGGCTCAAGCCCGAGATGGTCAGGGTGCGCTCACGGTAGTCCTGCCCGTCGCGATAGACGATATCGCCGCCGACCTCCAGGGGCGCGATGTCGCGGGCCGAGGCCTCGATTAGCACCTCGCCGGAGCGCGGCGCGCGACCTTCCAGAATGGAGAACTGGTTGAGGTCCACCGAGTTGAAATCGGGGATGCCGATGATCTCCAGATCGCGCCACGACGTGCCCACCCGCCATTTGGTGTACAGGCTGGCGCGCAGCTCGGCCCGCTCCACATTCGGCACGCCCTCGACTGCGCGGAGGAGGCCCGGAGATGCGTTCCACACCCAGTAGTCGAGGTCGGCCTGCGAGGTGTTGGCATAGGTGTCGGCCTGAGCGCGGGCGACATTCTCGCCCAGCGACACGATCGCTACCAGGCCCGCCACGCCGATGCCGATCCCCAGGATGGTGAGGAAGGAGCGCAGCGGCCTGTGGGCCAGGTCACGCAGGGCTTTGCGAGCGAGTCCCGACACGTACATGATGCGAATCTATCCTTCTCAGCCTTCAACGATGCTGAACGACATTATACCATCCCAGGCTCAGGGGGCGAAAGAGCGGGCTCGGAAAGGGCACAACTTGGACCGCTGGTTGAGGGATGGTATAATCGGGAAAGAATCTTCTGCTCAATCCCCTCATTCAGCGTTCTGCGACAGGTGCGAGACACAGGAGCAACCATCCTGATGGCGGATAGAGGCAAAACCGGGGCAGCGGCCGTCCTCCTGGCCGGCCTGGCGGCCGATGATCCTCAAGTGCGCTGCCGGGCGACGGGGGGGCTGGCCAAGATCCACACCCTGGAGGTGGCCCAGGCGTTGGCAGCGGCGTTGTATGACCCGGAGCCATTCGTGCGCTGGGGGGCGGCCCAGGCCCTGGGCGAGGTGGCCCGCCGCGCCAGCGACCGCGCTGTGCCCGTGGCGGTGGGGCAGGCGCTCCTGGCAGCGGCGCGCGCGCCCGATGCCGGCGCCCGGGCGGCTGCGGCCGACGCGATCGCTTCGTGGGGTGCCCAGGGGCCCCTGGAGCCCCTGCTCGTCCTGGCCCAGGACGCGCAGGCATGGGTGCGGGCTGCGGCAGTGCGGGCGCTGGGGCTGGCCGGCAGCCAGGCGCCGCAGGTCGTGGTGCCGGCCATCGAGCGGGCTCTGGAGGACCCTGACCCCGAGGTGCGACGCGTGGCGGCCAGCGCCATGGCCTGGTGCCGCGACGGTTCGGCCCCGGCCATGCTGCGGGCCCGCCTGACCGACCCGGCCGCCACGGTGCGGGCGGCTGCCGTCCGCGCTCTCGCCCGAGTGAGCTCGGGCGAGCATGAGGAAGACGTCCTGCCGCTCCTCTCAGATGTCGATGCGACGGTGCGCGCCGAAGCGGTGCGCTTTCTGCGGCTGTGGGGCACGCAGCGCGCGCTGGCCGCCCTGGCCGACCTGCGGGCAGACCCCGCTGTGGTGGGAGATGTGGCCGTCGGCGTGCTGGCCGAGGAGGCCTGCCAGTACCTGGCGCGGCGCCTGCGGCGCTGGCGGGGCTGGTTCCTGCGGCAGTGGCAGCGGTGGCGGCTGCGCAGGGGGTAGGGGATGAAGCGCCTGGGCAGTAGAGCCGGCCTCAAGCGGCTGGCCTGCCTGCGGGCCGGCGGACCTCCATCTGGCAGGGCAGGCCGCGCCGACGGGATGGGCAGGGCCGCGCCGCCTTCCCGGCAGGCAGGCCCGGCTGCCGAGTTTCTGCGGCGCAGCGGGCTGCGGTTGCCCGCCCTCATCCTCCTTGAGGTGGCCTCGCCCTTCTGGCCGCTGATCCAGCAGGCCCTTTGGGTGGCCCACCCGGCCCTCTCGCCCTGGGCCGGCGACCGGTTGCTCATTTGGGCCAACCGCCTGGAGGATGGCGAGGCGTTCGAGGCGGCGCGGCAGCGGCTGGCCGAGTAGCGCCGGGAGCGGGCCGCCGCCGGGCGAAGGAGAGGCGAGTATGGGGCTGGTCGCGCAGTTGTTGCAGTCCACCTACGTTTCGACTGAGGGCGCCTGGGGCCTCGCGGTCCTCGGGCTCTTTGCGCTCCTCTTCATCACCCTCACCATGCGGGCCATGGCCAGCGGCCCTTTCGCCACCCGCCCCCTGGCTGCCGCCGAGCGCATCCGCAGCGCCTTTGCCCGTGCTACCGAGACGGGTGAGGAGGTGCAGGTCGCTTTGGGCTCGGGCCGCCTGGGCACCGCCGCCACGCCCGATACGCTGGCGGGGCTGTACCTGGTCTCTTACCTGGCGCGGAGGGCGGCGCTGGCCGAGGTGCCGGTGCGTGTGCGTGTGGGTGAAGCGACGGCGCTGGCGGGCGCTCTGGCCGCCCTGCAGCATGGTGCCGTGGCTACCGGCTACCCCGAGGCCTTCGACCCGGGGCAGGCTGAGTTCATCGCCCCACTGCCCTTCGCCTATGCCCTGGGCGTCGCCGAGGCGATGCGACGCTCCCCTCCGGTGGCCAACGCGATGGTCGGCTGCTCCGGGGCTGAGGCGCTGCTGCCGATCATGGTCGGGGTCGAGGAGGGGGTGCAGCAGGTTGGGGGCACGAGCGACCCCGCCGCGCTGCCCTTCTACCTGGGCACTGTCGAGGCGCCGCTCTTGGGCGAGGAAGTCTACGCGCTGGGCGCAGCCCTGGGCGAAGGCGAGCACACCGGCAGCCTGGCGACTCAGGACGTCTTTCGAGCCCTCATCGCCTGCGGCATCCTGGCCAGTGTCATCCTGACCCTCCTGAGGAGGTTCGCATGAGGCGGGTGCTGCCTGGGCTCGTTGCGCTGGTGGCAGGTGCGATCATCCTGCTCGATTTCTTCCTGGAGAACCCTCTCCTGGATGCTCTGGGCGCCTCGCTGCTCGAAGGGGCTGTCATCCTGGGGGCCTGTGCCCTCTTGCTGGGGCTGATCAACCTGCTCCTGGTGCACGAGCGACGCATCCGGCGCCGCGAGCGCGGCTGGGCGATGAGTGTGGCGATTCTGTTGGCCAGCGTGGCCAGCCTCGTCGTGGGGTTGGTGGCCTGGCAGACCCCTACCTTCGACTGGTTCTACCGCTACCTGCTCTTCCCCCTCGAGGCCAGCGCAGGCGCACTCCTGGCCTTTGCCATTGCCGAGGCGGCGTTGCATGCCTGGCGGTTTGGCCGCCTGGAGGGCTTGCTGCTCGCGGGGGCCGGGCTGGTGGTGTTGTTGGGCAGCCTGCCGGTGGGCGGCTGGCTGGAGAGGCTGGGGAGCGTTCGCGACTGGCTTGTGGCCGTGCCGGTGCTGGCCGCGGTGCGCGGCCTCCTGTTGGGCGTGGCTCTGGGGGTAGTGGCGACCGGCCTGCGGGTGCTCCTTTGGATTGACCGACCCTATGAGTGACCTCAGCGCAGGTGGCGCCGGGCGGCGGGCGAGCGAGCCCTGCTGTGGTGCCCCGTTGACTCTGGGCGGCGTAGCTGCCGACCCGCCGCCGGCCTGAGCGGGGCCGGCGGGCGAGGAGCACTGGTGATGATCTTCTGCCCTGGTTGTGGCACTGCGAACCGCGAAGGAAGCCGTTTCTGCAACGAGTGCGGCATGCGGCTGGTCCAGGAGGCGTCGCTGCCCTGCCCACGCTGTGGGATGATGAACCCGGCCGGCACCGCCCACTGTCAGAAGTGTGGCCTGGGCCTGGCCCGCGCTGGGGGCCAGGGTGCGGCGCGCCTGCCCGCCCCACCCGCACCGGGGAGCGAGCCGGGCGATGCCCAGCCCCAGGAGGCCGGCGATGTGCCCCTGCACGACGAGGGGTTGCCTCCGTGGCTCGATGCGGTCGAGAGCAGCGGCGCCGACGAGCAGTTGCGGAGGGAGGCCCTTGATGAGCTGGCCGGCGCGGATGCAGAGGCCCCGGAAGACCGGCCACGGGCTGGGGGGTGGTCGCCGGAGGCGATCCCGATCGAGCCCATCGTCGGCGTGCCCTACCGCGCCTACGAGCGGGCGGCGCTGCCGCCAACCCCCGAGCAGCAGCAGGCGGCCCAGATTTTTGCCGCGCTGGCCGGGCAGGTGGTGCAGGCGGCGCCCCGCGCCGTGCCCGAGCCGAAGCGGCCTTCGCATCTGGGCGCTGTGCCGCGGCGATTGCTGAGCGCGGCGCTGCTCGTGGCGCTGCTCCTGCCCATCCTGTGGCCCATCGCGCCGCTCGAGGCTGCCCCTGCGGTGCCGCCGGCGGTTGCGGCTGCGGCCGGGCTGATCGATCGGCTGCCGCAGGGCGCGCCGGTGCTGGTGGCCTTTGATTACAGTTCGGCGCTGGCCGGCGACCTCCAGCCGGTGGCAGAGGCTTACCTGGGGCACCTGCTGGGCCGCGGCCTGCGCGTGGTGGCGGTCAGCACCCAGCCCGAGGGCGCCGCCCTCGCAGCCATGGCCATCGATCGAGCGCTGGCGGCCCACCCCGCGGCTCGCTATGGCGAGCAGATCGTCAACCTGGGGTACGTGTCTGGCGATGAGGCTGCGGTGCGCGCCTTGAGCTGGGATGTGCCCCTGGCAGCGCCTGCCGACTACCGTTCCGGGGCGCCATCGGCCACCTCCCGGGCGCTGCAGGGCGTGGGCGGCGCGCGCGAGCTGCCGCTGATCGTAGTGCTGACGGGCGACCTGGCGGGGCTACGGCGCTGGATCGAGCAGACGGCCACACCCTATGGCACGGCACTCGTGGCCGGGGTGCCCGCTCCGGCGGGGCTGGCGGCAGAGGCGTATCGCGCGTCGGGCCAGGTGCGCGGCGTGGTCGCAGGCATGAGCGGTGCGGCAGCCTATGAGCGGCTGCAGACCGGCCAGGGGCAGGCCGGGCACAACCTGGCGGCCCTGCGCCTGGGCGCGTGGGTGCTGGCCGCCGCAGTCGTCGCGGCCAACGTGTGGGCGCTGGTGGCTTGGTTGCACCGGCGGCGCGCGGCGAGTGATGCATGATGCGGGCGGCATGATGCAAGCCGGTGCACTGGGTCACCTCTTGCGCATCCACATCATTGGGATGGGAGGCACTGCATGTTCGCATGGCCGGCCGTGACTGCCGAAGGCGTCGGCACGTGGGTTGCGGCGGTGTTGACGCTCCTGGTGTTGAGCGCCGCCTGGGGTGAGAGCCGCCTTTCACGCCTCGGCATGGCGCTGCTGGCGGGCGCCGCCGTGGGCTATGGGGGAGCGCTGGCCTGGCACACCGTTCTCCGGCCGCGCCTGGCGCTGGTGTGGGCTGACCCGTTGGGGCATTGGCCGCTCATCATCTGGCTGTTCTTGGGCCTGCTGCTCTTGGCGCGTGGGCTGAGCTCGGCGTCGTGGCTGAGCAACCTGTCGCTGGGGTACCTCTTTGGGGTGGGCGCGGCCCTGGCGGTGGGTGGAGCGGTACTGGGCACCCTGGTGCCCCAGATGACGGCGGCGCTGGGCGCTGTGGAGACCGGAGGCGGCTGGTGGGTGGCAGCCAACGCCCTGCTGATCGCCATCGGCACCGGCGGTGTGCTCTTTCGTTTCGCCTATACCGGCTGGAGCGGTGAGGGAGCGCTGGGCGAGGCCTGGGCGCGGCTGATCGGCGCCTGGGGCAAGGTGGGCTACGCGTTCATTCTGGCGGCCA
>Ga0123519_10008273_pt1 | contig 15902 bp, 10 predicted proteins | sample YelNatPaOPRAMG02_FD_87396 | JGI IMG/M metagenome (GOLD analysis project Ga0123519, IMG submission 87396) | Hot spring microbial communities from Yellowstone National Park - Yellowstone National Park OP-RAMG-02 (version 2) | ecosystem: Environmental > Aquatic > Thermal springs > Hot (42-90C) ...
CCTCTTTCCCATATTGCTCTTCAAAGCGGTAGTCAATTATCTTTTCCAGCTCGCAAAGGTTTAGGCTTTTCGGAGTAAGGATTTGGCCAATCTTCCCCCGGAAATAATCGAAAAGCACCTGGTGAACTAAAAGCCCAATTTCCTCTTGTTCCAGTTCTTCAGAAACTCCTTCTTTTTCGGTAAGGCCAAGCACATACTTATAATAAAACTTAAGGGGACAATTAAGGTAAGTATCAAGCGAAGAGGCGCTGAAAGAGAAATCTTTTAAAAAGCGAACGATCTCCTCAGTCTTATTTATCGGAAGAGGTCTTTTTTCCTGGAGGGTTACCTGATACTGAATCTTTTTTATGTAGGTTTGGTCATCCATTCTTTTTTCTTCTTTTTGTCTCTCCCAAATCAGCCTTTCAATAAATCGGCTCCGCTCTTTTTCGCTGTTTTCAATATAAAAAAGATGGGCTTCCTGAGCACCTTGAATCAGAATATCAAAATAATAGCCCATAAGTCTTTCTCGATCAAAGTAAGTTGGAAGCCCCAGTATTTTTCTTACCTTAAAAGGTAAAAGGGTTTCTTCCTTTTTTATCTCCGGGATAATTCCTTCGTTGAGGTCAAGGAAAAATACCTTATCGAATTTAAGGTTTCGGGTCTCTAACATCCCTAAAACCTGGATTCCCCGAATCGGGGTTCCAGTAAAGGGGATATAAGTGCTTGCCAACACTTTTTTAACCAATTTAAAATAAGTCCCAACCTCTTCAAACTTAATTTCCCTCATTAAAGATCGAGAAATAAGATCAAGCTCAGTAAGAAATGATTCCGAATAAGGATAAAAAAAGGGGTGAAGCCGGGCAGTGCTTTTCCGGTAAATATATTCAACCACCTCCTTTAACTGGGTAGCAAAGTCTCCCACATTTTTACTGGCAAGGATTTTTTTAATGGTATGTTCATGAATTGATTTTAAATGGGTGATTATTTCTTCCGGCGAAACCTCCGGCGCTAATTTCCGGATTTTCTCCCTAACCAGGGTGATGATCTGTTCATCCTGCTCAATTTCGGATAAATTCATAAACCGCTTTGTCCGTCTTTCCCGGAGCACTTCTTCCACCGTATGGAAAAGCACCCGGGTTATTTCGGTTTGGTTATCGAAATAGATATTTTTAATATAAGGATGAAGAACAAATTCAAGATAATAGGGAACATAAAGGCAGTCTTCCTCTCGGGAAGTAATGAGGTTCATAAGATTATTAAAGAGGCTAAACAGAGGAGTTCGCAGAAGGGGATACCCTAAAGAGATATTATATTGCTCCGAATTAAGGAAATTTAAGGTGTGATGATACAAAGGAAATAAAGTTTCGGCAGCAGGTAAAACAATAACCGTATTCTCGTCAAGCTTCTCTCCCTGAGCTATCTTTTCTTTTAAAATATTTCCCACTCCCAATACCTGACCATGGGTATCGGGACTCTGATAAAAATAAAGGGTGGGTTTACCCGGACGAAGTTCTTTTTCGGGATGGATCCCTATTTCTTCAAGATTTAATCCCCATCCTTCCTGGAAAATACAAACCACCTGTTCCTTAGTTTTTAAAAAATTAAAAATTTTCTTTTCCGAGCGGGTAAAGGCAAAAAATCCGGCTAAAATAATTTTGCAAAAATGGTCAAGGTTAACTTGGTCAATTTTTAAAGCAACTTCCTGGTATCTTAAAGAACGGGTAGAATAGGAGTCCTCAATTATCCGTTGATAAAATGATTGGTAAAAATAGGAAAGGGATTGAAGCTTTTGGGCAGTTGGAGCCGGGATATTCTCGTGAGTAATATGATCAGTTGCTCTTAACTGATCCGGAGATACATTTTCAATATAAAGCTCTTCTAAGTCAGACCAGATTTTTAACCCGAGCGGAAAAAAGGTGTCCGGTTCAAAAAAGCTATTTTCCCCCAAGGAATGAACTGAATTTTTATGAATCTCATAAAGAATAGCCACCGCATCAATTGGTTCCAACTTCCTTTTTCTTTGCCCCAATTCTTCTTCATAAAGGTAATCAATAAACTCATCCATCGAAAAAATCCGGGGGGGGATAAAGCTTGCTTTTATCTTTTTGGCAATGAATTTTCTGAGAAAATAAGCTGGCCTTTTGCCGGGAAAGATAACTAAGTTGGAGGAATAGTCTCTTCCATTAGGAGAAAGATACTGGCTGACAACTTCGGTTAAATTAATTCTCGGCGAAATTAAAATAGCTTTCAATTTATTTTGGTCACCTCTTTTCTGTCAAAGTAAGCAATCACTCCTTCGACCTTTTTATTGGGATAGAGGTTTTGCAAAATTTTCCGATAATTTCTTACCTGAGAGAGGTATTTCTCTTCTTCGGTTTTTTCCAAACCAGTTTTATAATCAATAACCGTAACCCGATTTTCATCAACGATTACCCGATCCATTCTTAAAAGGTTGCCTTCAGAATCAGAAAAATCCTGCTCTCTTAAAACCATCCTCCCTGGCTGCCATACAAAATATGGTCTAATTTCTTCCTGAGAGATAAATTCGAGAATTTCTTTTTTGATTTCCGCTATGGGATAATCAATATTTGTCTCCTGAACAATTTCTCTTACTCGTTTCTCCAATTCTAATTCCCAGCCATCATTCAAATATTCAATAAAAGCAAGGACACGGTGAATAAATTCTCCTCGCCTTCTTTCTTCAATTTTTATTTCCTCCACTGTGGTAAAAGAAGAAAAGTCAACCGGCTGAGAAGAATAACTAAGAGGAAACAAAGGAGGGTTAATAATCTTAGTTGGTTTCTGGGGTGGTCTTTTTTCTCCCCAAACTGGCTTTGTTTTTTCGAGAAGGTCAATCGGAAATTGTTTCTTTTCTCCTCCCACTCCAATCACATAAAGTTCGGATTCAGCGCGGGTAAATCCAACATAAAGGGTGTTAAGCTGGTTAACCAGTTCTTTTATTTTTTCCTCTTCATAGGTAGCACGCAAAAATTCACTTGCAGCTGCTATATTTCGATTGACTTTAAGGAGGTAAACTTCTTTTTCTTTTTCCGCCAGGAGATATCTAAAACCTCGGCTCTGTTCTCCGTAAAGGATAAGAATCACTACCGGAAATTCTAATCCTTTCGCTTTGTGGATAGTCATCAACTTTACTGCTTCAATCCCTTCCGGAACATCAATATTCCAGCGGACTTCTCCGAGGTTATCATCCGCAGCCAACCGGAGGAAGTCAGCCGGATTGTTCATTCCCTCGGATTCAAAGTCCTTGATTACCTCCAGAATCTTTATCAGAGTAGCTTCTTCATTCTTAAAGTTCTCCAGTATCTTAAAAACCCAGTAAATTTCGCTAACCAAATCGTAAAGCGGAAGATAACCGGTTAATTTAAACAGGCGCGCAAAATAATTTTCCCAAACTTCCGGAAACTCCTGCTGAAAGATTTTGTAAAGGGAGTTTTCTTTCCGGTTACGAAAAAGAAACTCATGGAGTTTTTTTGCGGGTAACACCTCACCGTTTTGATTTAATGCTGCCCTAAGTATGTCTCCCAAAAGGAAGGTAGAAAAAGACAGATTATCCGGGGGAGAATCCAAAAATTTTAAAAGCGAAAGGATTTCTCCGGTCAATTTTCTTGTCCGGATATCAAGGTTGCTATAAGAAATAAAGGGAACACTAATTTCATTAAGCCAGGTAGTAAAATTTACTACATCTTCATTTTTTAGGGTAAGGACCGCAAGATCAGAATAGTTATACCCCCTCTTTTTAAGCTCTTTAATCCGGTTTTGTAGTTCTTGTTTTTCCGGAAATTCTTCTTCTTTTTTATTTTTCTTATAAATTTTTACCTCCACATAACCCAATCCCTGGTATTCTTCTTTGATGTCTTGCTGGTAATCAACCAGCCCACTTTTTTCAGCTGCTTCTTTATATTCGTCATAAGCCCGGACAACGCCCTGGAAAAATTCCTCGGTAAATTTAACGATTCGTTCCAAGCTCCGGTAATTAATGGGTAATTCCTTAACCGCATAAGTAGCAGGAAGAAAGGGATTACTCGTTTCCAAAGCTCTCATAATTCGATAATCCGCATCACGGAATCCATAAATTGCCTGTTTTGTATCTCCCACTGCAAAAAAGCTTCCTCCCTGGGCAAGAGAATTTTCAATCAAAGGATAAAGATTTACCCACTGGATAGGAGAAGTATCCTGAAATTCATCGACTAAGTAATGGAAGACCGTCTCTCCAATGCGGAAGTAAATATCCGGGATAATCTCCTCCTTAAGATAATCAGAAAGTTTTTTATTTATGTCCTCAATAAACACAAAACCTTCTTCCTTTTTAGTCTGTTCCAGCACCTCCTGAAAAGCAGGATAAACTTTTAGATAAGGGCGGTAGTAATTGAAGGAATAAATCTCAGAATAGTTCCGGATTTGCTTACCCAATTCTTCCCAGAGCTGCAAAATCTCTCGATAGGTAGGATTGGTTTTACTATTCTTAGGTTTGATCACTGGTGGGGTCTTAAGCCCTTTCCCAATAAGGTCAGAGTAATGGCTTAATTTAATCAACTTTAAGATTTTTGAGAAACTACTCTTTTCGTTTCTTTTAAAATTTGATTCTTTGATTATCCGCTCCAATTTAGTAGCAGTATTAGCGATTTTTTCTTTCAAATCCTCAACTTCCTCTCCCTTGCTCTCTTTATCAACTGGCTTAACTATACCCGAAAGTTTACGGTAAAGAGAAGTTATCTCTTCTTCAATCACCTTAGCTGGATCCCACAGATAAGCTGATTCTTTGCCCCGGTCCTCGGAGATAGTGGTTAAAATTTGCTCCAAGAAATAGTCTTCCCGAGAGTTTGCTCTTACTTTTCGGAAAAAACGGTTAAAAGCATAGGTTATTACTGGTTTAGGAGTAAGGAGAATCTCAAAATCGGGACTATATCCCAGATCAATAGCTGAGGCTTTATAAATTGAAGTCATGAAACTGTCGATCGTCTTCACCTGAAAATCGGTGTAGTTTAAGATAATCTCATCAATAAGGGCTTCCGCCCGGCTAACCAGCTGTTTCTGATTGAGAGAAAGGCAGGAGGAAATTTGCCTAAGTTTATCCGGAATTTGAAAATATACCCCTTTAAGCCAAGTGAGGATGCGCGCCTTCATCTCTTTCGCTGCATTATTGGAAAAAGTGATCGCTAAAATGTTCGGGAGATGATTCTGGGGAATTTTCTCCGAAAGGAGGAATTGGACATATCTCTGGGTAAGAGTATGGGTCTTTCCTGAACCAGCAGAAGCTTTCAAAAGCAGGAAGTGAGGAAAATGTAAGTCAATATCTTTTTCTAAAATCGAATTCGTCATCTTCTGTTATCCGGAAATAAAAAATTATAGTATTTTTTATATCATATTTTTAGCAAATTCCCGGATAAATTTTTGTTTGACACTTAAACAAGATTATCCTATATTTAATATCTCAAAACAATCTCTTTCCTTTCAATAATCGCAATAAAAACAATGTCTTAAGCTAACAGCGGATTCGAATGTGAGGTTTTTATGTTCAGTCTCTTTCCCCAAAAAAGTATAATTTTCGATTTGTTTGAAAAATCTGCCCAAAATGTTCATGAGGGAGCAAAAGCATTAAAAGAGCTTTTTGAAAATTACCAGGATTTAAGTGATAAAGTAAAAAAGATAAAAGATCTGGAACACTTAGGTGATGATATTACCCACCAAATCATTGACCATTTAGCCAAAACTTTTATTACCCCCTTAGATCGAGAAGATATTCATCGAATTGCCCAGCGGTTAGATGATATTTTAGACCAGTTAGATATGGCAGCAAACCGGATGCTTATATTTGGTATTCCTCAACCCACTAATGAGGCAAAAGAATTTAGTAAAGTCCTCTATAAGTCTACTGCTCTTTTGATCGAGGCAATTTCCAGCCTCAGAAATTTAAAAAATCATCATAATATTCTCAATTGCTGTCTGGAAATTCATACTCAGGAAAATGAAGCTGATCGTTTAATGCAACAAGCCATTGCTCGATTGTTTGAGGAAGAAAACGATGCCAAACAGATAATCAAATGGAAAGACATCTATCAAATCCTCGAAAGCGCCACTGATCGTTGTGAAGATGTGGCGGATGTTCTTAATACCATTATTGTTAAACACGCTTAAGCTAATATTTATCCCTCCTGAGGAACCTGCAATGTTAAATGGAGAGAATATCACTTTAATTTTGACTGTTATTTTTGCTCTGGTTTTTAACCTTGCTAATGGCTGGAATGATGCTGCCAATGCGATTGCCACAGTAGTTTCCACCCGGGTATTATCATTTGGCAAAGCCGTCCTTTTGGGTAGTGTGCTCAATTTTGTAGGTGCATTATTCTGTTCAGAAGTAGCTCGAACCGTGGGTCATGATATTGCTGATCCTCGATTACTTTCCGGGATAACTTTTTTAGCCGCAGTCATTGCCGCCCCTCTCTGGATCACCTGGTGCACTACCCGAGGATTACCTACCAGCTGTTCCCATGCTTTATTAGGTGCTTTGATTGGCTCAGTTTTAGTTACCTCAGGTGGTTTTTCCGCTTTCAAATCTACCGGGATACAAAAAATATTTTTTGGAGTAATTTTCAGTCCGATTGCCGGGTTTGTTCTTAGCTATATTATCGTTAAGCTGGTTATATTTTTATCCCATTATATGCGGCCTCAAACTGCTACGGTGACTTTTGGAAGGCTCCAGCTATTATCCGCAAGCGCGATGGCTTTTGCTCATGGTACTGGTGATGCCCAGAAAGCAATGGGAATTATAAGTGGGGCGCTGGTTGCTGCGGGAATTACTCATCCTATTTCCAATGCTGATTTCATCATCCCATTTTGGGTAAGAATTCTTTGTGCCTTAACTATGGCTTTAGGGACTTGCTTAGGAGGGAAACAGGTTATCCGGACCATAGGCTCCCGATTGGCTCACCTTCGCACTTACCAAGGGTTCTCCGCCGAAACTGCTGCTGCGACTACTATTTTGATTAATACCTTAGGAGGAGTCCCGATTAGCACTACCCATTCTATCACTGGCGCAGTAATGGGAGTAGGAGCAGCCCGCGGGGTGAAAATGGTTCGCTGGGGAGTAGGAAGAAAAATTGTTTTTGCCTGGATCGTAACTTTTCCGGTCTGTATTATCGGTGGTGCTTTAATTCACCAATTACTTAGATTGAGCGGACTCCGGTAAATTTTTCTCCGATTCCTTCTCTTTTCCGGATGCCTCTTTTGCCTTTTCTAATTCTTTAACTTCCGGGATTAAGTTTTTAACCGTATTTTCATAAACCAGAAAAAGATACTTCTTCTGATCACTTTTTACATAATAGTAGGGACTATCTTCTTTTTTATTTCCAATAGTGAGGATATTGTTTCGATTATCCTTTAATTTTAAACTAATCTGATAGGTAGGGTTATCAATCCCGCTGAGGCCAAGCTCTTTTTCTTCATCCGGAAAATCCGCCGCTCGAAGTTCAACTAAATTAGCTAACAGTTTTTCTACCCGGGAATTTTCCGCCAGACGAGAAAACGGTTCTTCTAAATGCCAGTTTCCTTGAGTATCTTTGGTAAGGCTGATGTTTTCATTTTCTTTTGCTTTATTAATGGATAATGCTAATACTTCGCCCGGATTGAATTCTAAAATCGTCCGATCCCGCCAGCCATTTACTTCTCGATCAAAGTCTGTTCTTAAATATTCTTCCCAAAGGTAAACTTCATCCGAATCTGCTCTCCGAATATAAGTGCTTAAAAACTCCGGCCCGGTTTTTCCAATTAATAACCGGGCTAAGAGATTTTCCTTCTCCCCCAAAAGACTAACTTCCAGCCCCTTTCCTTCTTCTACCTCAAAAAGGGGATGTTTATCTTTTTTCCGGGAGGCAAGGTTGGATTTTTTAAGTTCCTGAATTTTTTTAATCATCCTTTCAACCTGGTCCAAGTCCGCCGGATAATCTTCTTTTCCCGCTACATACCAGCGATTGTCCTGTTTTCTTATCGTAGTAACAGTATTGTTTTTTTTAATTTCTACCTTTTTTACTTCCTCCAGCTTCAAATCAGGAAAAAGTGGTAAGGCTTCTTCAGAAACTTTTTGCTTCCGATTTTCAAAAGGTCTTTCTACCAAAAGCACTATTGAGGCAAAAATAATTAACCCGATAAGAAGGATAAGATTTTGTCTTAGGGTCATAGCATTATCACTCTTACTTTAAATTCTCTAAGGTTATCGTCCTTTTTCTCCGAAAATAAACCCGGATTACCCCAAATAAAGCCACCAAAATGGGGACTCCACCAATGTTGATAAACTTAATCGTTGATTTTTGCCGTTCGGTAAGAAAAGGGAGAGGCCAATCCATTATTATCCGCGAGCGGATACCGATCAAATCTTTACCCCAGGTGAACCAATCTACTGCGTTAAGAAAAAACTCGACATTCCCGGGCAAATCCGCATAATTATCATGGATAAAGCGGGCATTAGCAACCACAATAATCTGGTTGTCTTTTTCACATTGCTTGATTATTGGCGGTCTTTGGGCTTGCTCCTTTCCTTCCGGAGTAGGAGGGGGAGGAGCTTCTTTATCCGCAAAAAAACTTTTAAATTTCCCGCTTACTAAGATAGCAAGTGGATAAGACCGAGTATCCTCGGGCTGAGGCATAAATTCTTGGAGCGGATTAAGGTCGTATATTCCTTTTTGTAACCAGCTATATCGCGAGGATTGGACTAAAACCGTAAACTGTAAATCCTGATGGGTTTCTTTCAATGGTTCCAAAGCGCTTACCCAGGGAAAAACCATTGAGTTTAGCTGATTGACAATCGGGTTATCAGGATCAAATCCTTTTTCTTCTTTTATCACTTTTATATAAAAGGGATAGGGGGTGCGCAAAATAGTATAACCGGTCTGGAAGGTAATGAGCATATTAAATCGGTCCAAAACTAGATTTTTCGTTACCCGCACCCCATAATTTTCTAAAAGATCATTAAGGTTAGTTTCTCGATAGGTAGCCCGAATCCCTCCTTCCTGGGGCACAGTTACAATGTCAATAAGAAAGATTACTTTTCCTCCTCTCATAATATATTGGTCGATTTCATATTTAGCTTGCTCAGTTAGCTGATGAGGTCCGGCTACTACTAAAACATTAATATCTGCAGGTATTGTCTGGGCAGGGACTTGCTTTACTTCGTATTGCCTTCGTAGCGCCTGATAAACCGTTTGGTAATCACTGTAAATAGAATATTCCTCGTGTCCGGCCAAAAATCCCACCGTCTTTTTTTCTTTCCGGGTTACTTTTAAAATGGAACTGGTAATTTCATATTCCAGGTTATTAACATTTTTTACAAAAGGGATCACTTCTTGTTTATCTTCATAAGTTACGGCAATCCCCATATAAACATTGGTAGCAGTAGCCTGGTCCTTTTCCATCACATTTAACTGAACCTGGGGGATACCCATAAACCTTAGTTTTTGTTCTAACGCCGGATCTTCGGTTGGGTCAATAAATTTTACCTGGATATTACCCCGAGCATAAGCCCGGTATTCGTCTAAAATATCACTTACCTGCTGTTTTGTACTTATTACATAAGAAGGAAGGTTTTTCGAAAAATAGCAATTAATGTTAACAATATCATCTAAACGGTTAACAACTTTTTTGCTTGCTTCCGACAAGGTATAAAGTTTGTTTTGGGTCAAATCAACTCGGGCAAAATGACGGCTGGCAAGGTAATTGATTATCCCTAAAAAACCAAGCACAATTAAAACCAAAAAAATAAGGTTAGTTGAAGAGCTTATTCTTTGCGACCACTTTCGGGCTTCGATCGATTGGATATTAAGAAACAAAAAGAAACCAATTACCGATAAATAATAAACTAAATCCCGGGTATCAATTACTCCTCGCTGGAGAGAGGTAAAATGAGTGCCCAACCCTAAAAAAGATAACAGGGGAACAAGGGAAGAAGGGATAGTAGCAAGAACAATATTTTCGCCAATAATAAAGAGGGTAAAAGATAATACTGCGGCAATAATAAAAGCCACAATTTGGTTTTCCGCCAAATTGGAAACAAAAAGCCCAATCGCTAAATAAGCCGCGCCAAGGAAACAAGCCCCCAAATATCCACCAATAATAGGACCAAAATCAACTTCCCCCAGGAGATATAAAGTAAGCGGGAGGGAAAAGCTTAGTCCCAGAGTAATCAACATAAAAATGAAACTAGCAAAAAACTTTCCTCCCACTACCTCATAGTTTTTTACCGGAAGAGTCAGCAGCACTTCAATAGTACCAATCTTTTTTTCCTCTGCCCATAGCCGCATAGTAACCGTGGGGATAAACACCAAAAAGGTCCAGGGGAGGGAAAAGAAAAAGTCCCGCATCGATATCTGCCCAACAAAGAAAAAACTTCGGAAAAATAGCCAGTTAGAAAAAGCTAAAAAGGTAATAATAAAAATGTAAGCAATCGGAGAATCAAAAAAGATACGCAATTCTTTTCGAAAGATAACCCAAATATTCCTCATAGGCTTTTAGCTTTCTTTCAAGGTAAGTTGTTGAAAAACCTCCTCGAGACTTAATGTTTCCTGATGAAGTTCGGAGAGGGTCCAATTATTTTCTACTGCCAGGCGGAAAAGCTCTTCAGTTACATCTCCTTCCCCGGTGCTTAATATTTCAAATCGAGCTCGCCCGCCGTCAGTTTCTTTCAGCTTAAAATCTTTTATTTTCTTTACCCGGTTCAATTTAGCTTTTACCTCTTCTACTGGGCCCCGAACTACCATCGTGATCACTCTCCCCCCTCCTGTCCGAATAGACATTTCTTCGGTAGTTCCATTGGCAATAATCCGCCCCCGATTCATTATAATAACTTGTTTGCAGGTCGCGGATACTTCAGGTAGAATATGAGAGCTAAGGATAACGGTCTTTTCAGCGCCAATCCGTTTTATCAGTTCCCTTATTTCAATAATCTGATTTGGATCTAATCCTACCGTAGGTTCATCCAGAATAAGAACTTCCGGATTATGAATCATTGCCTGAGCTAATCCCACTCGCTGACGAAACCCCTTGGAAAGTTCCTCAATTTTTTTGTTAAGCACTGGTTCTAATCCACAAACTTCAACCATATCCCGGAGTTGGCTTTTTATCTTTTTCCGGGGAATATTTCGGACCTGAGCAATAAACTTCAAATAATCAACTACTCCCATATCAGTATAAAGAGGGTTATTTTCCGGCAAATAGCCAACGGTCCGTCGAACCTCCAGAGATTGAGAAAAAACATCTTTCCCCGCAATAGTAGCTTTCCCCGAATCCGCGGCCAGATATCCCGTCAGGATGCGCATGGTAGTAGTTTTTCCGGCTCCATTTGGTCCTAAAAGTCCAACAATCTCTCCTCGCTTTACGGAAAAAGAGATGTTGTCAACCGCAATTGTCTTACCAAAATTTTTACTTAACTTTTCAACTTCAATCATAAATTTTCCTTCTTCTAAACTATCCATTAATGGATTTAATTAAATTAATCAAGACAAAAAAATCTTTTAAAAGTTCAGATCCAAGACTTTTTAATATCTTTAAAAAAATTTTGTTTTTAATATCCTCCAGCTGGCCAAAACAATAAAAATTAAAAAAGCTAAAATCACAGTTACGCCGGCTGCCGGCAAATCCCAATAATAAGCCATAAAAAGTCCCGTAATTACCGAAATTGCGGAGATAACCGAAGAAATTATTACTGCCTGACGAAAAGTTTTTGCCAGCTGTAATCCGCCAGCAGCGGGAATCACCAATAATGCTGCCACTAAAAGGATACCAACTATTTTCATTCCAATAACAACCGTTACTGAAATTAATACCGCTAACAGCCCGTCTAAAAATCTATTATTTATTCCTGCGGTTCGGGCTGATTCAAGATCAAAAGTCTGATAGAGAAGTTCTTGATAAAACAAAGAAACCACAATAAGGACGATTATTGCTAAAGAAATCGCAATCCATACTTCAAATTTTTCTATTGCCAGAATGCTACCAAAAAGATAGCTAAAAAGGTCAACATTGAATTTCCCGGAAATAGTAACCAGGATTATCCCTAAAGCCATTCCGGTGCTGCTAAAAATCCCAATTGCCGTATCTTCATAAAGACTTATTCGCTCTCTTAATCTTTGAATAGCAATTGAGCAAAAAATAGCCACCAATAAAGCAACTAAAAGGGGCTTTACTTCCAGAAAAAGTCCCAGGGCTACTCCACCAAAGGTTATGTGGGATAAACCATGTCCTAACATCGCATCCCTTCTCAGCACCAAAAAAATCCCTAAAATCGCACAAGCCAGAGAAATAAAAATGCCGGCAATTAAAGCCCGCTGCATAAAACCGTAAGTAAGGATACTTTCCATTTTTGACCAACCTTAATGCCGGTGGCAAATTAAATGATGTTCGCCCCGGAGTAATTCCTGGACCACTCCGGTATTACAAAAGTCTTCATGGGTGCCATGAAAAACTAAACGTTGATTCAAGCAAGCCACCTTATTTACCCGCTTATTAATTATCCCTAAATCGTGAGTGACAAGCACAATAGTAATTTGCTTGTCTTTATTTAAAGTTCCCAACATATCGTAAAATCGTTCCTGAGTTTCGGCATCCACTCCAGTAGTAGGCTCATCTAAAAAAAGCAGAACCGGCTGATTAACTATCGCCCGGGCAATGAAAACCCGCTGCTGCTGGCCTCCGGAAAGTTCCCCGATCCGGCGGTGTTTAAACTCGCTTAAATCCACCTGCTCTAAAGCTTGATCAATAAATTTTTCATCCCTTTTAGTTAAAAGGCGAGGAAATTTTTTTTTCGACAAAAGCCCCATTGCCACCACCTCCCGTACCGAAACCGGGAAAAATGGGTCAATATTGGTAGCTTTTTGGGGAACATAACCAATTTTATTCCACTGGGTAAAACTTTTTATATCCTTCCCTAAAACCAAAACTTCACCCCGTTCTGGTTTATAAATTCCTAAAATTATTTTTAATAAGGTGCTTTTCCCCGAACCATTAGGGCCAATAATCGCCAAAAAATCTCCTCGGCTGATCACCAGGTTTATCTTGTCCAGAATCCTGGTAGCACCAAAACTGAAACAAACATCAATTACCGAAACTAAGGTTTCAGGGCCGGCAATTAAGTCCATATTTTAAATTTCTTAGATTTGATTCCATCAGGGAAAGAAAAGTAACCTGAGATTTAATCTGTTTCCGGGTCAGATTTACCCCCGGGTTAAGCACCAGAAGTTTTGCCCCGGTTTCTTGAGCGATTGCCTTTGCCAGTTTATCACTTACCAGTTCCTCACAATAAATTGCCCGGGCGCGATATTTTTTTATTATTGTGATTAGCTCAGCCATTTTTTTCGGAGTAGGTTCAGCATTAGGGCTAATTCCGTAAAGGGAGATTTGTTCTAATCCGTATCGCTCCGCTAAATACCCAAACGCGGAATGGCCTCCTAAAATAATCGTCCTCGATTCACATTGGCTTAGTTCGTTTCGATACCTTAAATCTAAGTCTTTAAGCTTTGCTTTATATGCTTCTCCATTTCTTTGGTAATATTGTGAATTTTGTGGATCAATCTGGATCAAAGCCCCCACAATTTTATCAATAACTTTCTGGTCATAGGAAAAATTTAACCATAGGTGAGGGTCAACTCTATTAGGATTGGGAGAATGGGAATGGTGATTTTTTTCGTCTTCTGCTTTCCGTTCCCCCGTCTTTAAAAGAGTAAGTCCCTGGCTGGCTTCAATAACTATCAACCTTGGATTTTCTCGGGTTTTTAAAATTTCTGGGACCCAAACTTCCATTTCTGAGCTAATATAAATGAAAAGAGCAGCTTGAGAAAGTTTCATAATATCACTTGGTTTAGGCTCCCAGCTATGAGCTTCAGCTCCAGGAGGAAGAAGTTGTTCTACCTTTATTCGATCTGCCCCTACTGCCTGAGCAAATTCCTTTAGCGGAAAAATAGTAGTAACCACCATAATCTTTTCCGCTTTCAAAGCTAAAGGGAAAAATCCTTCCAGTAATAATAATATGGTTAGGTGAAGGATAGTTTTTTTCATTATCATCTTAGCATTTGTTAAATTTAAACTTTCTTTTACCACAAAATTATTCTTCTATCCAAGGGGTTTTCTGTTACTTCATTCCCGTTAGGTTAAAAATAGACCTTTTATTTTATAATTTTCAAGGTATAATATTATTTAGTATTTTTGTTTTGAGAGGCAAAAATGTCCTTTTTAAATTCTCACCTTACCAAATTACTGGCAATTTCATTGATAGGGGTATTTTTCGGTTTTTTAACCTTTAACGGATGTGCGGTTAACCCGGTAACTGGCCGCACCCAGCTTATGACGGTATCCGAAGAACGAGAGTTCCGTATTGGCCAACAAGTCGATAAACAAGTGCGGGAAGAAATGGGAATTTATCTGGAATTGCCCGAACTCCGATCTCTGGTAAAGGAGGTTGGTCAGAATTTAGCCCGGCATACTGCCCGGGCAAAAAACCTCACTTACCGCTTTGAAATTGTAGATTCCCCGGATTTTAACGCTTTTGCCTTACCCGGAGGTTTTATTTATGTCCACCGCGGACTTTTAGAAAGAATCAATACTATCGATGAGTTAGCTTCGGTATTGGGGCATGAAATTACCCATGTGGATGCTCGCCACTCTGCCGCTCAAATCTCTAAGGTTGAGTTATTGAATATAGGACTTTTGGCTGCTAATGTCGCTACCCAGGGAGCAATCTCGCAGTTTGGCGATTTAGTCAATATTGGAGCAGTATTGGCTTTAAATAAATTTTCCCGGGATGCAGAACGGGAAGCTGATCATTATGGAACAATCTATATGACCAAAGCCGGTTATAACCCTAAATCTTCCTTTGAGGTAATGCAACAGATTCAAAAAATTCAGCTTCGTGAACCGACCACAGTAGAATCCTGGTTTATGACTCACCCTCCTACCAGCGAAAGATTGGCAAATTTAAACGAAGAAATAAAACTTATCCAACAGAATCAACCCGAGGCTTTGAAACGTCCAATCCAGCGTAATCAATACATCCGCCGGCTTGAAGGCCTGGCAGTAGGAGAATGGAATGGGCAGGAATTAATAAGAGGAGATTATTACTATAATAAAGAATTTCTGGTTAAAATCAAATTGCCAGAAGGATGGCAGGGACAAATCACTAACAAACAATATACTGCGGTTTTCGGCCAGCCGAAAAAAGATTTTTATGTGTATTTTGATATTGAACCTTTAAGATTTCCGGTAACTTCAGAAGAATATTTTCGGGAATTTGAAAGTAAATTAAAAAAAAGAGGGCTACAAAAAGAAGGAATTACCTCCCCAAGATTAAAGCATAATGCCTTAATGGGAACCTATAGGGGTTCCAGTAGTCAATTAGGGGCGGTAAAAGCAATCGCCATTACTTTTACCCAGGAGGCTAATGGATATTCCCTGGTTGGTATCTGTAAAAGCGCCGATTTTTCCACCTTCCGTCCCCTGGTAGAATCGATGAGCGAGAGCCTTACTTTTATCTCTTCTCAGGAAGCATTACAATTACAACCGGGCCGACTTAAAATTCATGAAGTAAAAACCGGAGAAACCTGGGATAGTATTGCGGAAAAATACTTTGGTAATCCCCAGGAAAAAAACAAATTAGCGGAGTATAATGGGTTGGAAGTAAAGGAAAATCCTTCTGCCGGCGTTCTTTTGAAAATACCTCCTACTCTCCATTTTCAATAGCCCTTTTCTTTACTTATCATTTTAGCCAAAACCAGAAAAAAATTTAGGTCATTCATCCTTAATTTCGGAAAGTTCAAGGTCTTTGGTTTCCGGGCTAAAAAGAAGACTAAAAAAAGTCATTACTGCCCCAATCGTAAGTATTACTGCGGGAGAAAGCCATAGGTCTTCTTTTTCAATTGCCTTTA
>Ga0123519_10008283_pt1 | contig 15889 bp, 16 predicted proteins | sample YelNatPaOPRAMG02_FD_87396 | JGI IMG/M metagenome (GOLD analysis project Ga0123519, IMG submission 87396) | Hot spring microbial communities from Yellowstone National Park - Yellowstone National Park OP-RAMG-02 (version 2) | ecosystem: Environmental > Aquatic > Thermal springs > Hot (42-90C) ...
CACGGCAAGGCCCTCGACTGGCCCAAGGCGAACCGGCCCGACGCCGTCTTCCGCAATGGCCAACTGGCGCCCGATCTCGACCGCTTCAGCGCCGCCAAGGTGATGCAGCCGGGCGACATCTTCATCAAGGGCGCGAACGCGCTGAACTATGAGAGGAGGGTCGCCGGCATCTGGGTCAGCGGCGAGGGCGCAGGCACCATCGGCGCGACGTTGGGGCACATCATCCGCAACAAGCTCCACCTGCTCCTGCCAGTGGGCCTGGAGAAGTGCGTGCCCTACCCCATCGAGGCAGCGGCCGAGGCTATCGCGGCCGAGGAGGAAAGCCTGGGCCAGGTGATCAGCCTCTTCCCGGTGCACGGGCACATCTTTACCGAGATCGAGGCCCTGGCGGCCCTGGCCGGGGTCGAGGCCATTCCCTGTGGAGCCGGGGGCATTGCCGGGGCAGAGGGCAGCGTGTCGCTCCTGCTGCGCGGCGGCGACGAAGCGGTGCGGGCGGCCATGAGGGCCGTCGAAGAGGTCCAGGGCGAGCCCCCCTTCTACCCGGGATGAGCTGTGGCGAAGGCCGAGGGCGAGGCGTGGCCGGGCAGCCTGCAGGCGGCGGCCCCTGCCTCGCCCTTATTGCTCCTTCTTCTGGCTGGCCGACTCAACCGTCTGGCGCATGAGGCTGCGTGCCCGGTCGAGGAGGTCGATCACAGCATCGGCAGAGTCGCCCTTGGCCGGGCCGGCATGCTCACCGCTGAGCCGCCGCTGCATGCGCCGGGTGAGCCCCCGGTCGGCAAGCACTGCGCCCAAGAGGAGCACCAGTGCCACACCCACCATGATGAGGATGATCGTGAGGACCTCCATTTCCAATCTCCATCCCAGCGGATTCACCCCTGGCGGTGATTCTACTCCCGCCCCCCTTGACGGGCAAGTTGGCGACTCGGCGCCGGGCTTCCTTTGACAGGCCTGCGGCCCGGCCGTATAGTGGAGCTGAGTCCCGCGTCAGAGGGGATGCAGCCACACTGTGCCTGGCCCGCGCGGGTTTCCTCCGGCTATTCCAGAAGTGCCCGACAATTGAAACTTTTGGCTTCCCCGGTTGTCTTCTATATGGGGGCCCACCATGACCGACGAAGAACTGGTCCAGCGGCACCTCTTGGGCGACGAAGCAGCGTTCCCCGAGTTGGTGCAACGCCACATCCGATCGATCTATAACCTGGCCTACCGCTCCACAGGCGATGGCATGGAAGCCGAGAACATCGCCCAGGAGACGTTTGCGCGCGCCTACGGGGCGCTGGCCCGCTGGCAGCCCGGCACCCCGTTCAAACCGTGGCTCCTCACCATCGCCCTCAACCTGTGCCGCAACTGGGCGCGCCGGGCGGGGCGCGAGCAACCGATCGCTCAGCCCCATCCCTCGGACGAGGATGAGGCCGGTGAGGACCCCCTGGACCGCGTGGCCGACCCGGGGCCCGACCCACTGGAAGCGCTGCTGGCCGCTGAGGCCACCGAGGCGCTGGAGCGGGCCGTCCAGTCGCTGCCGCTCGCCTACCGCCAAGTGATCGTGCTGCGCTACGTGGAAGGGCTGAGCTACGAAGAGTTGGCGCAGACCCTGGGCCTGCCGCTGAATACCGTGCGTACCCACCTCCTGCGAGCCAAGGAACGGCTGCGCCGGATGCTCGTGGAAGGTATGGGGAGGGAAGCCGATGGACTGCCAAGAGATTCGGCCGCTCCTGGACCCCTTTGGGGAGGGGATGCTGAGCGCAGACGAGATGCAGAGAGTGTGCGACCATCTGGCCGTCTGCGCCGCGTGCCGCAACGAGGCGCGTGAGCTGGCCCACCTGAGCCATGCCCTGGCCCGCCTGCAGCGCTACGAGCCACCTGCCACGCTGGCAGCGCGGGCGGTAGCTGCTGCGCGCCGGCGCAACGATGCTGCCCGTGTGCCGCGCTGGTGGTCATGGCTGTTGGGTGCGGGGGCAGTGCTGGCGCTGGGCGTGTGCATCTGGCTCGCCATCGAGGTCCTGGCCGGGTTCGAGGGCGCCGGCGGTGGCGAGCTCCTCGATCTCATTGGCAGCTACCCCCACCTCCTGTGGCGCTACCCGGCGGATACGGCACTCGCACTGCTCGAAACGCTGCCGGTGGCCAGCCTGGCCATCGGGCTGGCCAGCGCGCTGCTGGCCTCGCTGCTGGGGGCGCAGCTCATGGCGACAGCCGCGTCGGCGCGGAGCTGGCCCCACCCCAACGGAAGAGTCTGACTGGAGAGGCGACTGTGAACGCCGGCTGGAGAGTTCTGGCCATCGTTGCCGGGGTGCTGGCCATCGCGGCCCTGCTGGCAGGCACATTCGCGCTGGGCGTGCGGGTGGGCGGCGCACAGGCCTACCGGGCGGGGTTTCACGACATGTTCCCGCCCCCGCCACCCCCCACCATCGCCTGGCTTGCCGGCCACAGCATTCTGGGCACCGTGGAGCAGGTGGACCTGCAGGCTGGCCTGATCACCGTCCGCGGTGAGAAAGGGGTCTATGCCCTGGTAGAGGTCGGCGACGATACGCTCCTGGAGCGGCGAGGCCAGAGGATCGGCCTCGCCCAGGTCAGCGTCGGAGAGCGCATCGTGGCCATCGGCGCGCCCGACGATGGGGGCCACATCGTGGCGCGGGTGGTCCGTATGCTGGATGGGCGCATGGGCAGGCCCGCTTCGCTCTGGGCCGAGATGGCCCGGGGCGTCTATCGCATCTACTATGCCATGGATCATGCACTGCAGAGATTCTTGGGGAGGAATGGTTCATGAGGAAGACGATCGTTATCACCGTCGTGGTTGTGGCCGTGGTGGCGGGCCTTGGCTTTCTGGGGTTACAGAGGCTGCAGGCCGCGCAGGCCAGCCAGACGAACCTGCAGACGACGCAGGTGCGCCGCGGCTCGCTGACGGCCACCATCGGCACGGCGGGCACGATCCAACCGACGAACTCGGTCAACTTGAGCTTTCAGACATCGGGCACGGTGAAGGAGATCAAGGTCAACGAGGGCGATCCGGTGAAAGCGGGCCAGGTGCTCGCCACCCTCGATGCTGCCGATATGGAGCTGCAGGTAGCCCAGGCCGAGCTCAACCTGTCGAATGCGCAGCTCAAGCTTGCAGCGGCCAAGAAGGGCCCTACGGCCGAAGAGATTGCCTCCGCCAAGGCCAGCCTGGCCAGCGCCGAGGAGAACCTGAAAGCGCTGCAGGCCGGCCCGTCGGCCAACGACATCGAAGTCGCACGCTTGAAGTACGAGCAGGCCAAGGACCAGCTCTGGAGCTCCCAGAGCCAACGGGATGCAACGTGTGGCAAGGGCGGTGGCGCGGCCTGCGACCAGGCCAACGCCTCTGTCGCCAGCGCCACCATGGCGGTCGAGATCGCCCGCATCCAGTACGAGCAGGCGCAGAAGGGGCCTACCGATAAGGACCTGCGCGCGGCCGAGGCGCAGGTGGCCCAGGCTCGTTTGAACCTTTCCAAGCTCATGAGCACGCCGGCTGCCGAGGATATCCAGACGGCCGAGAACGCGGTCAAGCAGGCCCAGATCTCGCTCGACCAGGCCAAGCTCAAGCTGGCACCCTACACCCTGACGGCCCCCTTCGACGGCACGGTGGCGCGCCTGTCGCTGCAGGTGGGCCAGATGGTGAATGCGAACGCGCAGGTAGGGCTCTTGAGCGTGCCCGACAGCTTTGATATCACCGCCGACATGTCGGAAGTGGATGTGGCCAGGGTCAAGGTGGGCCAGGAAGTCGATGTCACCCTCGATGCTCTCCCCGACCGTACCTTCAAAGGCCACGTCACCAAGGTGGCGACGGTCGGCACGAGCACCCAGGGTGTCGTCAACTACCCGGTGACCATCCACCTGGATCAGGCCGACCCGGGGATCAAGCCCGGTATGACGGCCAATGCCTCGATCATCGTCGACCGGCGCGATAACGTGCTCCTGGTGCCCAGCCGTGCCATCCGCACGCAGGGGAATCAGCGGCTGGTGCGGGTGCTCTTCCAGGGCCAGACCATCGACGTGCCGGTGCAGGTGGGCCTGAGCGGCGACAACGGCACCGAGGTCCTGGGCGATACCCTCAAGGAAGGCGATGAGGTCGTCTTGAACGCGTCGGCGAGCCAGGCGCAACGGGGCCTCGGCATCCCCGGCATGGGCGGCGTGATGAGGCTGGGCCGATGATCACGCTGCAAGAGGTTACCAAGACCTACCGGCTCGATGGTGTCGAGGTGCAGGCGCTGCGCGGCATCTCTCTGGAGATCGGGGCGGGGGAGTGGGTGGCCATCATGGGCCCTTCAGGGTCGGGGAAGTCGACTCTGATGAACATCATCGGTTGCCTGGATACGCCGACGAGCGGCAAGTACATCCTCGATGGCGTCGATGTCAGCTCGCTCAACGATGACCAACTGGCCGAGATCCGCAGCCGCAAACTGGGCTTCGTCTTCCAGTCGTACAACCTGTTGCCCAGGATCACGGCTCTGGAGAATGCAGAGCTGCCGATGGTCTACAACCACACGGCGAACCGCCGTCAACGGGCCGCCGACGCCCTGACGCGTGTCGGCCTGGGCGACCGGCTGCACCACCGGCCCAACCAGCTCTCCGGAGGCCAACAGCAGCGGGTGGCCATCGCTCGCTCGCTGGTGAACAACCCACCGGTGCTCCTGGCCGACGAGCCCACCGGCAACCTCGACTCGAAAGCCGGCGAAGAGATCATGGGCATCCTCAGGAGCCTGCATCAACAGGGGCTCACCATCGTGTTGGTGACCCACGACCCGGGCGTGGCTGCAAAGGCACAACGGATCGTGCGCCTGCGCGATGGCATCGTTGTGGGTGACGAACGGACATAGCAAAGGAACTGAGGGAACTTGAGGGACTGGAGCAACTAAGGGGGCTGCCCCTCCGTTCCGCCAGTTCCCGAGTTCCCTCAGTTCCGTCTCTAGTGAGGGCTTGCATGGACCTTCGAGAGAGCTTTTTGACGGCGCTGCGCAGCCTGCGTGGCAACAAGGTACGTTCGGCGCTGACCATGCTGGGCATCATCATCGGCGTGGCGGCGGTGATCGCCATGCTCTCGATCGGCCGCGGCGCCCAGACGATGATCACCGCCCAGATCGAGGGCATGGGCTCGAACCTGATCTTTGTGTACCCCGGCGCCGCTCAGGAGGGCGGCGTGCGGCAGGCCACGGGCACCATGCAGACGCTGACCTATGAGGACGCCCTGGCCCTGGCCGACAAGTCGGTCTGCCCGAGCGTGGCGGCAGTCGCCCCTGAAGTCACCAGCGGCGGCCAGATCGTCTTCCAGAGCCAGAATGTCAACGCCCGCATCTCGGGGGTCACCCCCGAGTATGCCCAGGTGCGCAACTACCAGGTGGCCAGCGGCGAGTTCATCAACGCCAGCCAGGTATCGGGGCGCTCGCTGGTGGCCGTCTTGGGGGCCAATATCGCCCAGACCCTGTTCACCGACCAGGACCCGGTGGGCCAGACGGTCCGCATCAACAACATCTCCTTCCGGGTGATCGGCGTCCTGGCCTCCAAAGGTGGCACGGGCATGGGCAGCCAGGATGATGTGGTGCTCATCCCGCTGACCACGGCGCAGACCCGCCTGGGGCGGCGCTTCGTGCGGGGCGGCACTGCGGTGAACGACATCAACGTGCAGGCGGTCGACGCCAAGTCGATCGACCAGGCGATCCAGGAGATCACCGACGTGCTGCGCCAGCGCCACCACATCCTCTTCGATGACGATTTCCAGGTGCTGAACCAGGCCGATGTGCTCGCCATGGCCAACCAGATCACCGGCATCCTGACCGCCTTCCTGGGCGGCATCGCGGCCATCTCGCTCCTGGTGGGCGGCATCGGCATCATGAATATCATGCTCGTCTCGGTCACCGAGCGCACCCGGGAGATTGGCATCCGCAAGGCTGTCGGTGCCAAACGACGCGACATCCTGGCCCAGTTCCTGACCGAGGCCACGGTGCTCTCGGTATCGGGTGGCCTGATCGGCATCCTGCTGGGCTGGGCGCTGGCCGGCTTGATCTCGCGCATCAGCGCCTCGAGCGGCACGGCCATCACGGCCGTCCTCAGCGCCGACTCGGTGCTCCTGGCCACCGGATTCTCGATCGTGGTGGGCCTCTTCTTTGGCATATACCCGGCTGCTCGGGCAGCCAGCCTGCACCCGATCGATGCCTTGCGGTATGAATGACGATCAGCGTTCGGGCCACTCGATGGCTGAATGCTCATGCGGAGAGCTTCAAGGGAGGGTTGACTCATGAAGAGTTGGGTGTATCCTGTCATCGCGGGGTTGGTCGTGCTGGCCATCGTCGCCGGCGTGGGCGGCTATATGGCGGGGCACAACGCGGGGGTGCAGCAGGCCAACGCGGCCCGGGCCACCTTCATGGCCCAGCGTTTCGGCCAGGGCGCTAACGGCCAGGGCAACTTCACTGGCGTCGCACGTCAGGGCGGCGCGGGTACCAGCGGCACTGTCAAGAGCGTCGACGGCAACACCGTCGTCGTGACCACGCGCAACGGCGATGTGAAGGTCAAGCTGGGCCAGGATACGACCGTGCAGAAGATGGCCCAGGGCTCGCTGCAGGATATCCAGCCCGGCGAACGCATCGTCGTCACCGGTGACACCGATTCCGGCGGTACGGTCAACGCACGCAGCGTGCAACTCCTGCCGGCCGGCAACTAGGCCCGGCCGATCCATGGCACGGCCTCCGGGCATCCGCCGCGGCCTGCCAGAGAGGAGATGGAATGCAAGGTGCCCGTGGGGCGCAGCCAGCGCCCACCAGCTCCGAGGAGCGCATCGGCCTGTCGGTCGTCATCCCGGTGTACAATGAGGAGGAGAGCCTGCAGGGCCTGTACGACGCGCTGCAGGAGGCTCTTCAGGGCATGGAGCAGCCCTGGGAGGTGCTGCTCATCGATGATGGGAGCCGCGATGGCAGTGGGCGCGTCCTGAGGGAACTGCACGAGCGCGACCGGCGCTTTCGTGTGGTTCGCTTCCGGCGCAACTTTGGCCAGACGGCGGCGCTGGCGGCCGGGTTTGACTATGCCCGTGGCGATGTGGTGGTGACCATGGACGCCGACCTGCAGAACGACCCCCACGACATCCCCATGCTCCTGGCCACGATGGAGGCGGGGGGCTACGACGTGGTCAGCGGTTGGCGAATCAAGCGCCAGGATGCCTTTCTGACGCGCCGGCTGCCTTCATCCATCGCCAACTGGCTGATCTCACGCATCACCGGCGTGCACCTGCACGACTATGGCTGCTCGCTCAAGGCCTACCGCAGCGAGGTCACACGCAACATCCGCCTCTACGGCGAGCTGCACCGCTTCGTGCCGGCGCTGGCCAACTGGATGGGGGTGAGCGTGAAAGAGGTGCCGGTGCAGCACCACCCCAGGCGGCACGGCCGGTCGAAGTACAACCTCTCGCGGGTGCCTCGGGTGATCCTCGATCTGCTCACGGTGAGCTTTCTGGTGAACTATGCGGCCCGGCCGATGCAGGTCTTTGGCCTGATCGGGCTGACGCTCGGCGGGGGTGGCTTTCTCCTGGCGGCGTACCTGACTGCCCTCAAGATCTTCCAGGGTGCCAGGCTATCCCAACGGCCCCTCCTGTGGTTGGCGATCCTGAGCATCATCGTCGGCGTGCAGTTCATCAGTATGGGGCTGCTGGGAGAGTTGGTGATCCGCACCTACTATGAGGCGCAGCACAAGCCCATCTATGCGGTGCGCGAGGTCGTCGAGGATTAGCCCTTGAGCAGACGCAGGCTCATCGACCTGGCCAAGGTGATCGTCACCGCCGGGCTGCTGGCGACCGTGGTGCTCACCGTGGACCTGCGCCAAATCGGCCACACCCTGGCGGCCGTGCAATGGGGGCCGCTCGTGGGGGCCCTGGTCCTGTACCAGCTCGGCCTTCTGGTGCGGGCCTACCGCTGGCAGGCCCTGCTCGAGGGCCAGGGCGCGCACGTGGGGCTGCGCCGGCTGCTGGGCCTCTACTACGTGGGCACCTTCTACAGCGATTTCCTCCCTTCGGGCTTTGGTGGCGACGCCGTGCGCATGTTCGAGCTGGCCCGCGACGGCGTCGGCGGCCCGGCGGCCATCTCCACCGTCCTCGCCGACCGGGTGCTGGGGCTGCTGGTGCTCCTGGCCATGGCCCTGGTGGCGCTGCCCTTCAGCGCACACCTGGTGCCGGGTGCGGTGGTGGCCGTCCTGCTGGGGCTGATCGGCGGCTCGGCCCTCGGCCTCTGGCTGCTCCTGAACCGGCGGCTCTACGCGGCCGTGGCCCGGCTTCCCCTGTTGGGCCGGGTGCTGCGCCACGAGAAGGTGGTGGCCCTCTACGATTCCTGCCACTGTTTCCCCCGGCGCGCCCTGGCCCGCGCCGCCGTGGCCTCGTTGGCCTTCAATGCCGACCTGATCCTGGTGCAGGTCTGCCTGGCCTGGGCGGTCGGCGTGCATATCGGCCTGGGCTACTTCCTGGTCTTTGTGCCGATCATCTCTGCGCTCTTGGTGCTGCCCATCTCCGTCAGTGGCTTTGGCGTGCGCGAGGGGGGCTACCTGGTGCTCTTTGGGCAGGCAGGCGTGGCCGCCGGCCAGGCGGTCGCCATGTCGCTCCTCTCCTATGGCCTGAACCTGGCCACTGGGGTGGTGGGGGCGGCGCTCTACCTGGTGCAGGGCGCGCGCACCCTCAGCGCAGGCCGGTGATTGTTGAAGCCAGGCGGAGCCGCCGGGCTGGGCCAAGCGCGCCTGTGGCATCCGGCGCAGGCAGAGGCCAGCGGCTCAAGCCGCCACTCCGGCAGGGCTTTGTCACCCTGAGCAGGTTCTGCGGGCTTTCCAACGTCGCGAATGCTGGCCTGCGAGGGGTCCGGGCTGCACATAGCGCCGACTTGGCCCCAAAGGCAGGGGCGACGGAACGCTACACCGGCAAGAGCCCAAAGAGCTTGAGGATCGAGGCGACGATCACCGCGATGAGCAGCCGCCGCACCCACAGATTGGCGTTCTTGTTGCGGATGGCAAAGCGCGCTGCCAGCCAGGCGCCGGCGCTCTGCCCCAGGGCCATGAGCCCGCCCAACTCCCACCGGACCTGGCCGCCGGTCGCGAATACGGCCAGGGCGACGAGGGTCAGGGCCAGGACGATGACCAGCTTGATACCGTTGGCTTCCACCAGGGTGTAGCCCAGGCCCAGCACCATCGCCGCCAGCAGGAAGACGCCGACGCCGGCCTGGATGAACCCCCCGTAGACCCCCAGGGCGAAGAACAGGGCCAGGATACCCACCCCCGGCCGGCCGGGCTTGACCTCCGACCGGGCCCTGAGCCAGCATTCTGGGTTGAAGAGCACGACTCCCAGCATGATCACCATCACTGCGCCGATCACCCTGTTCATCGCTTCGGCGTCGAGGCTCCTGGCGATCCATGCGCCGACGAGGGCACCGACCACGGCCGGGGAGGCCAGCCACTTGGCGCCGGCGACGTGCAGCTTGCCGCCGCGCTGAAAGGTGGTGATGCCGACGATGTTCTGGAGGATCACCCCGACACGGTTGGTGGCGTTGGCCACATTGGCCGGCAACCCGAGGAAGATCAGCATGGGTAGCGTGATCAGCGAGCCGCTGCCGGCCAGGGTGTTGATGATGCCGGCGGTAATGCCCGCCAGCAGGGCAAGCAGGTAGACGTACCAGTGCGCAGGCATCGCCTCGTCCTTTCCTTGCGGCAGCGGGTGCTGATACCACAACCGGCAACAGCCGGTAAACCCGCTCCGCGCCTGCCCGGACGGATCCGCGGAGCGATGGGTGGGTACGGTTGTAGCATCAAGCGGACAGAGTGAGTATAGCGCCGAGGGAGGCAATAGCAAAACGGAGGGTCCGCAGGGAGTGTGCTTTGACGCTCTTTCGCCTTTCCGGTATAATGGGCGCAGCCGTCAGGCGCACCACGTCAACTCTGGGAGGCTCCGTATGCCATCGCCCGAGAGCGCACCACCCCCCGCGCTCCGCGCCAGTGGCCCGTCACCGCGCCTGGGGCAGGCATCCATTCAGGCCAGCGCACCGGTCAAGAGCTGCAGCGATGCGCGGGCGATCCCCAGCCCTGTCGCAGGGCAGCGCAGGAACAAGCCGTGGCAGAGCTTCGCCAGGCGCCTCTGTCGGTCGGCCATTGTGGTGCTGGTGTTGGCGGCCGGCCTGACGGGGTGCCGGGAGGAGGGCAAGCCCAGCCCCACGCCGGCGCCGACCAAAGCTCCCAGCCCGGCAGCCATGGCCGCCGCCGCTGCACCTGCCTCCACGCCGGCCGGGCCGGTGAGGCTCGTCCTCTGGCACGCCTGGCTCGGCGACCGCGCCGAGCAGGTGCTGCAGCAGGCGGCCGAGCGCTTTCACCAGCAGTACCCTTTGATCACGGTCGATCCGGCCTGTGTTGGCGACGAGAGCGACCTCGCGGTGAAGACGGTGGCAGCCGTCCAGGCCGGCCACCCGCCCGACCTGGCGGTGGCGGATGGGAGCCAGGTTGCGGAGCTGATGAAGGTCGGTGCCACCGTCCCCTTCGAGCCCTACCTCAACGACCCTGAGATCGGCCTGGCTCAGGAAGAGCGGGGCGATTTCTACCCCGGCTACTGGGAGGCAGGCATCTACCGCGAGTTTGGCAACCAGAGACTCTCCTTTCCCTTTGCCAAGAGCGCTCTGGCCATGTACTACAACATGGCGCTCCTCAAGCGGGCCGGCCTGAAGGAGGCACCGAAGACCTGGGCCGACCTGGAGGCTGCCTGCAAGGCGGTCAGCAAGGGCGACGTGATTGGCCTGGCCTGGCGTGAGGATGGGCTGACCTTCGATGGCTTCCTGTACAGCCGCGGCGCCAGGCAACTGGCAGACGACCAATCCAGGGCCACCTTCAACGGACCCGAGGGGGTGGAAGCGCTCGAACTCTTGATCCGCCTGAGCAGGGTCAACGCTGCCCTCAGGGTCGAGGAGGAGGGGGCCGAACAGGGCCTGTTCGCCCAGGGCAAGGTGGCATTCACCTTCGGCTCGACGAGCGAGATTGCGTCGTACGCCGAGGCGATCAAGAAGGCCGGCTCGACCTTTGAATGGGGCGTCGCCATGATCCCCCAGGGCGAGGCCACCGGAGCGCCGCGCACGGTTGCATCCGGCACCGACCTCTGCATCCTCAAGACCAGCGAGGCCAGGCAGCGGGCTGCGTGGCAGTTCATCCGGTGGTTTGCGGAGGGCGAGCAGGCAGCCCAGTGGGCCGCGGCCACCGGCTACCTGCCGGCCCGCAGGTCGGCGGTGGCCAAACTGGCCGCTTCGGGCTACCTGGCCCAGAATCCGCTGCTCAAGGAGGTCTACGACCGCGTCGTGCCCTATGCCTATCCCGAGCCGAACATCAGGGGCGAGGCGGAGGTCCACGCGGCCATCGCCAGCGCTTGGGCGGCCGCGCTGAGCGGCAACAAAGCTTCCAATCAGGCGCTCGACGAGGCTGCGGCCAAGGCCGATGAGGTCTTGGGAAAGAAGTGAGGCGTGGGGCGCAAGATGTAAAGACGTAAAACGTAATGCGTGAGGGCCATTGCTTTGAGCGCCTGCGCACTATACCTCATGCAACACGCAGTACGCAACACGCAATACGCAACACGCAATACGCAGCACGTGCCGGAGGCAATCCTTGCTCGAGACAGCCGTGGCCGCTGCCCACGCAGCCGGCCAGATTCTGAAGGAGCGCTTTGAACAGCCCCATACGGTGACCAGCAAGGGGCTGCGCGATGTAGTCACCGAAGCGGACTTGATGGCACAGGAGGCGTTTGTCGCCCAGGTCCGTGGGCGCTTTCCGGAGCACCAGATTCTGACGGAGGAGGCGCACCGCGCGCTGGGCACGGCCGGGTCTGGTTGCCGTTGGATCGTGGACCCTCTCGATGGCACGACGAACTATGCCCGGGGCATCCCCTACTTCTGCGTCTCCATCGCCCTCGAGTGTGCGGGGGAGCTGCAGGTGGGGGTGGTCTACGACCCGCTCGGAGGGCGCCTGTTCCATGCCGTGCGGGGTGAGGGGGCCTATCTCAACGGCCGGCGCCTGCACGTGACCGGCTGCGCCGACCTGATCGGCAGCCTGCTCGACCTGGGCTGGGCCCGCAGCCCCGCGGCGCGCGAGGCCTCAATGCGCGTCTCGTCTGCACTCGGCCCCGCCATCGGGTCGGTGCGCACCATGGGCTCGGCGGCCCTGGGCCTGGCTGCGGTGGCCGCCGGCTGGGAAGAGGCCTTCTTCCACGCTGAGCTTGCCCCGTGGGATATGGCGGCGGGCGTCCTGTTGGTCCGAGAGGCTGGCGGCACCGTGACCCTCCCCAACGGCGAGCCATGGGGCCTCTTCTCGGGCATGTGCCTGGCCTCCAACGGCCTGGTGCACCGGGCCCTGGTTGAGCGGATTGCACCGCAGATGGCCTGATCGCGGCGGTTCGCCAACCGCCCCTGCTTGGAAAGGGTCGGCGCCGTGAAACGTTTCCTGGTCTTCTTCATCGCTGGGTGCCTGTTGCTCTCCGGCCTCTGGTTTGCCGACACGCACCTCGTCCCTCCGCCTCCGCTTGCCGGCACCGACACCCCCCTGCCCACGCGCACCCTGGAGCCCACGCCGACTGTCGCGGCGGGCAGCGGGCCGCGCGTGGTGGTGCTCTCCCTGGATGGGGCCCAGGCCGGCCGCGTGCAGGGGTACCTGGCCGATGGCACCATGCCTGCCCTGGCCCGGCTCGCAGGGCAGGGCGCCACAGCCCAGTACGCGCTCTCGGTGGACCCTTCGCTGGCCGCACCGGCCCATGCCTCGCTCGCCACCGGCGCCTACCCGGCCACGACGGGTGTGGCGTCGGACCGCTACCATCAGGCGGGCACAGCGTTCACCGACGTGGTCGATGCCCTTGCCGGGGCGCCTCTGGGGGCCGAACCGGTCTGGCGTACGGCGATGCGCGAGGCGCGGCGCACTGCGGCCATCTGCTGGCCCGGGGTGAGCCTGGAGGTGCCGGCCACCCTGGCCGACTATACCGTCGCCACCGGCACGGTCGATGCCCCCTCGGCGCTGCATGAGGTCAAGCTGGCCGAGGCTCAGGGCTGGGCTGGGGTTCCGCGCTCCTTTAGCCCGCCCCTGGAAGGATCGTTCGTGATCCGCAAGGGCCAGGTGCCGCTGGCAACCCTCTACGTCCTGGCGATCGATACCAGCGATAACGGCCAGGCCGACTATGACACCTTCATCCTGAGCCGAACGCGCGCGGTGGATGGGCGCAGCGCTCGCCTGCGTCAGGGCCAGACGGCCCCCCTGGTGATCGATGACCTCTTGTTGAGCGGAGCCTACTTCACCCTCAGCCAGGCCGGCGCCGACAGCGTCAGAATCTTCCAGAGCCGCGTGTGCTACAACCGCGCCCAGCCCAATGAGCTGGTGCGTGAGATCAACAGCCGCTTCGGCTTCTTTCCCGCCGGCGGCGACCTCGACGCCCTGCGTCAGGGGTGGATCACCCCCGCGCAGTATGAACAGGCGACCGAGGTGCAATCACAGTGGATCCGGGCGGTCACCCGCTTTGTGCTCGAGAGCTACAAGCCTGAGCTGCTCTTTGCCTGCCAGCCCCCGGCCGATGCGCTGCAGCACGCCTTCCTGCTGGTGGACCCGCGGCAGCCTGGATACACCGCCGAGCTGGCCGCCCAGGACGACCGCTACGTGCGCCAGGGCTACGCCCTCGCCGATGCGGCAGTAGCCGACCTGGCCGAGGCCCTGGACCTGCGGCAGGCCACGCTGGTGGTGGTCTCGGGCCACGGCATGGCGCCAATCTACGGCCAGGTCCACGTGAATGCGATTCTCGGGGCCTATGGCTTCCTGGCCTGCGGAGCCGGCGGCGCGGTGGATGTGGCGCAGAGCAAGGCGGTTGCCTTTGCCTCGGGCGCTGCCGCCCAAATCTACATCAACCTGCAGGGCCGCGAGCCCGCCGGCATCGTGGCAGCGGGCGACTATCCGGCTCTGCAGGATGCGATCGTGGCTGCGCTGGCCAAGGTGAAGGACGGCGCGGGCCAGCCGGTGTTCAGCCGGGTGCTGCGCCGCGCCGACCTGGAGTCACTTGGCGCGGCGGCCGATAGCGCCGGCGACGTGTTCATCCAGGCCGCGCCGGGCTATACCCTGGCCGATGACTGCGGTTCCTCGACCATCCTCGGGCCGCCGCCCTACGATGGCGAGCACGGCCTGGCCGCCAACCTGCCTGAGATGCATGGCATCTTCCTGGCTGCCGGGCGCGGCGTCAGAGCCGGGGTGCAGGTCGGCCCGGTGCACGTGGTAGACCTGGCACCGACGTTGGATCGCATGCTGGGCCTCAAGCCACCCACCCCCCGTGCCGGCCGCGTGCTCGAAGAGGTGCTCTTGCCGTAAGGCGCAAGTGACTGTACAATAGGGCCATGAAGCAACTTCGCGAGACCGACATCAAGCGGCTGATGCGCGGTTACCGCCGCGCCCATCCGCCGCAGCACGATGTCGTGGCCCTGTTGCAGAGCGTCGAGTACCCGGCCAACGTCGGCTCCATCTTTCGCATCGCCGATGCCATGGACCTGAGCGAGCTGGTGCTGACAGGGATCACCCCCGACCCAACCACGGGGACGGCCCACAAGGTGGCGCGTGGCAAGGAAGCGCGGGTGCCCTGGCGCCGCGTCGCCACGCCCGCGGAGGCTCTTTCGCAGCTCAAGGCCGACGGCTACCGGGCCATCGCCATCGAGATTGCCGAAGGGGCCGTGCCCTTTCACGAGTACTCCTACCCCAGCCGGGTTTGCCTGGTGGTGGGCCACGAGGACCACGGCGTGACCAACCAGACGCTGAGCCTGTGCGACGCGGCGGTCTATATCCCGATGCTGGGCAAAGGGCGCTCGCTCAATGTGCACGTCTCGCTGGCGATTGTCTGTGCGTGGCTGAGATATGGGCCTCGCTGCGAATCGTGAAACGTCACCTAGCGTTTGGCGGCCTGGGAATGGAGCAATCCGATGCGAGTCAACCTTGACGAAATCGTCCACTACGGCCTCTACTTTGCCGGTGCCCGGCTGTTGGGGCGCCGCAAGCCCCTGGTGGGTGGCATCAACATCACCTCGTACTGCAACCTGCAGTGTGCCCACTGCGTCTATGCGGCGCAGCCGATCCCGCGCGAGCACCTGACGCGCGCCCAGATCCAGGCCATGATGGATGGCTTCCGGCGCCAGGGCGTGCGCGTGCTCTTTCTGCAGGGGGGCGAGCCAACCCTGTGGCACGACGGCGACTATGGTTTCAACGACCTGGTGCGCGACGCCAAGCAGCAGTTCTCGCGGGTGGCGTGCGTGACCAACGCTATCCTGCCCATCGACAACCCCTGCGACCTGGTGTGGATCAGCGTCGACGGGTCGCCCGAGGTGCACGATCGGGTGCGGGGCCAGGGCGCCTACGCCAAGATGGCCCGGAACGTGGCCGAGAGCCCCAACCCCAACCTCTATGCCAACATCACCCTCTCCAAGCTCAATATCGACGACCTGGAGTCGTGTGTCGCGCACATACGGCGCGATATGCCGCGCTTCAAGGCCATCTCGGTCAACTTTGAGATCCCCTACCCCGGGGTCGAGGCGCATACCCTCGACTATCCGCAGCGCGCGCAGGCGGTGGAGCGCATCATCGCCCTGCGCCGGGAAGGCTACCCCATCCTCAACTCGCCGGCCTCGCTGCGCCTGATGCTCAAGCCCAACTGGAACACCACCCACTGGCTGATCAGCCTGGCGCACCCCAACGGCCTGGTGGTGGAAGGGTGTGGCGCGCGGAACCTGGACCCCAAGATCTGCGAGTACTGCGGCTACGGCGTCATGGCCGAGGTCCAGGCCGTCTGGCGCGGCAACCCCGGCGCCATCATCGACGCCTTCCGGCTCTTTCGCATCATCAACGGTTAGGAGCACGATTGAACCGCGAAGGGCGCCAAGGG
>Ga0123519_10008292_pt1 | contig 15886 bp, 10 predicted proteins | sample YelNatPaOPRAMG02_FD_87396 | JGI IMG/M metagenome (GOLD analysis project Ga0123519, IMG submission 87396) | Hot spring microbial communities from Yellowstone National Park - Yellowstone National Park OP-RAMG-02 (version 2) | ecosystem: Environmental > Aquatic > Thermal springs > Hot (42-90C) ...
TCAGAAATAGGCTCAAAACGCACATTGTAAACGTAATTGTTAGTAGGCTGAACACTTGACACCGCATGCATTTTATAACTGTAGTTTATCACAACTTTCTTATCTGAAAATATATCCCCTTCGTAATTATCAATTGACCAATTCCAAGATTTCCAACTATCCCAAGCCGTGGTAGTCGTTGAATTTGTCCAAGGCGTATTATACTCATATTCCAACATGAAAGGCTTACCTTCCACTGAGAATATAGGCAATTGGTTACTCTCTTGTAAAGTTCCATACCTTGAACTATTCCGGTATAGATAAGTTTCAGGTTCGGATATTATACCATCACGAACCTGCCTCCCGTCTTTATCAAAAACCTCACGACCTACCAAGCCTCCACATTCTAGCATGAGCCTTTCCAGAATAGATTCTGTTTTTGTTAATTTCGCACTCCTATAAACAGTTACATTTTGCCAATCTGAAAATACTATATCTGTTCTGTACTCCTCAACTTTTACATATTCCTCAAGCACACAATCCACATTTTTTTCTTCGTAGTCTCCAATTGATACCTGCGATACATTCATATCAAAGCTCACAGCGTCTACAACAACAAGCGCATACTCGCTCCCGTAAACCTGCCAATCAATCTTTCCACTACTATTTATTCTCGATGAAAAGAACATATATTCACGTTTTAAGTCGCACAATATCGCAAATGTATCTTCTCTATCTTCTCCGAAATTACTTACAGAGACGTGCAGTGTTGCAGTCTCCTCTGGCGCAGACTCCAAAGATATATTTTCCCATATTAAACTCGAAGTGATTTCTCTAACTACTCTTTTCCGAAGATATCCTTCAAATCCACCTGCTAATACTTGTACATATCCAGAAAGTCTGGGAAGCCTAACCTTGTATTCATATTCTCCCCTTGTCTCGTTTGTATCAAATGCAGAAAACTCTTCAAATATCCTTTCTCCGTCTGAATTCCAAAATGTAAAACTAATACCTACTCCTAAGGGGTCGAGTGCATTCCCAAGAGTATCGTTGATATAACCCTGTATTGTAAAATTATACCATTCTAAATCACTTAGGAAAAAATCGAGTGTAATCGTTCGATTTACAACTATAAAACTCGTATTCTTACAATCTTCGTAACTTACCCTAACTTCGTAAAAACCTTCAGGAAGTTCTATCGAATATTTACCATTTTTATCGCATGAGGTCTCGTACCAAACTCCATACGATTGCGAATCCCTGCTTTCAAAATAAACTTCGCCATTAACGCCCAAGCCATCTTTATACACAGTCCCGTCCACGCAATACATTCGTGCAGGTGAGAGGTATATGTTCATATACAATTCATGGGATACATAAAATTCCAATTTTTCAGAATGGTAACCTTCCTTTTTTACGATAAGATAGTCAGGCTTTTCGTATGTATAAAGAAGAGAAAAAGTTGCCAAGCCGGAGGAGGAAGTTACCGAATTGTAAAACTCATACCTTTCCACATCGCATAGTGTGATATTTGCGCCCTCTATAGGAAGATGGGTACTCGCATCGTAAACTTTGCAATATACTTCTGCGAAACCCTGTCGCTGTCGGGCTATTTCTGATTTCTTTTCTGAGAGGATATGATTTTTATCCTCATTTGTAGAACTATTCTTATCAAAATTATCAAAAAAAGATGGACAAAAAGAGGGAGCCATGCACATGCTTATCGTAAAAGACACAATAAAAAATATACAAAGTTTGCGAATTTTGGAATTCATTCAACCCCTCCTTTTAACGAACGCTCGACTGATTCGCGGAATTTTTTCTCTTTTTCAATCTTCTCACCATTATCCTCATTCTCATCTCTAATGCCATCCTTAATGCTCTTCTCATTCTTAACTCCCATCTCATTCTTAATGCTCTTCTCATTCAATTTATCAGATAATTTATCTGATACAGATTTTGAAAGTTCATTGAGGTGCTTTTCTTCTATCTTTGAAAACATATCTTTTGTCTCTTTTCCATCAAGCGAACCTATTATCTTTCCATCTTCGATAAATACCGTGCGGTCAACTATATTTGAGACCCTATGGTCATGTGTTACTATTACAAGTGTCTTTCCGTATTTCTCTTTTAACTTTCTAAAAAGTTCAAGTATTTCGTATCCTGTCTTCTTGTCAAGTTCACCTGTAGGCTCGTCCGCAAGGATTACTTTCGGATTATTTGCCAATGCAACCGCAATCGCTACTCTCTGTTGTTCTCCACCAGACATTTGAACTGGTTTATGTTTTGCCCTTTTGCTCATTCCAACCATCTCAAGCAATTCCGCAACCCTTCTCTTTCGCTCTGAACTTCTTATTCCTGCAAGTTGCATGGGCAATTCCACATTCTCTTCTGCGCTTATGCTGTTCATTAGATTAAAAAATTGAAATACAAAACCTATTTTGTATAATCTATAATCATACAAATCTTTATCGGAAAGTTTCTCGATTTGCATGTTGTCAACTATAATCCTCCCTGCAGTAGGTCTGTCCAAGCCGCCAACTATGTTCAACATGGTAGTCTTGCCACATCCCGAAGGACCCATAACTGCTACAATCTCGCCTTCCTCGACCGAGAGGTCCAAGCCTCGTAACGCTATTACTTCTGTAGAACTTGTTCGATATACCTTGATTAGGTCTCTTATCTCAATTATCGTGCTCATTTAACCACCTCTCAGTCTAAGTGCTTCTGACAGGTCTAGAGAACTTGCTCTTCGGGCAACTAAAAATACAGCAATTAGCATCGAGATAAGTGTTCCAAGAACTACAAGTGCAAGGTTTAATGTGAAATAGGGCGTATATTCTATTCCGTAAGGATTTACTAAGAAGGAAAATACATGACTGTACACATACGCAGTAATCAGACCCGTAGTAGTCCCTATTATTGTCCCCATGATAATTATAGTTAAACCCTCTCCAATAAAAAGCGTTTCTATATGAGAATTAGATGCACCTCTTGCGACCAAGCCTGCCATCTCTCGTTCTCTTTCTATCGAGGCAACATACAAAATCATCCCCAAGCCTATTGTTATTATAAGAACAGAAAAATAGAATTCAAGTTTTAGGAACTGTGGCAAAGATGTGCTTAATGGGTCCCTATTATACTCTTTTGTTGCACTTTTTACAGTTTTAATTCCATCTATATTTTCAGAGAATATACTTTCAATATCTTGTGCAATCAAATCAGGGTCATACCCCTCTTTTGTTTTTATAAGATAATTCACGCCCTGATAAGAATATATACTCAAATCCTTAGGAAGTTGTTCAAAATCTACTATGACGTATTCAGTATAAGTGCCCAGGCCTGGTAGAAAGTTCACTATGGCATTTACACGATATACTTCCACTATTGGTTCTCCGTCTATGTCAAAACCAAACTCAATCTCGAGCTTATCGCCGATTTCCAAGCTCCCATGTTCTGCATACTCCTTCCCAATTATACATTTTTTATCTTTTCTGATTTCTAAGATTGAAGAAGGACTGCCTTCTTTAAACATACTTTCCTGTATATTCACAGCCTTTGAATATAGAGTCGAATTAATGTATATACATGTGAAAGAGATTCCATAGTTGGAATAGGAGTAACTTGTTATATAAGGCGAGATTGTCTCGATACCGTCAATATTCGATAACTTGCTTGTAAAATTAATGTTTGTATCTGTAGAAATGCATATGTCGCTCCCTACGGTGGCTTCGATGTATTTGCGTTGGAACTCGAGTTGAGTATCTGAAGTCATTGCAACAAAAAGACCGAATGCAATCGCAAGCGAAACTATCGTGCATACAGATGACACTCTTTTTGGATTCCTTACTACGTTTTTATCTACCACAAACCACATCTGAGAAGTAACCGGCTTGGTTAGTTTTGACGAAAACTCATATAGTTTTTTAGTTCCGCGTGTGAGCATACGAGTTATGCTAAAAATAAGGAAAAATGGAGAAACAGGCATTAAAATATGTGAGATTGCTACCAGAGCAAGAAAACATTCTGTAAAAATAAAGCCGAATTCATCTGCATGTTGAGAAATGTAAGTAGATAGCATTACCGCAGAATAGGTAACTATGGCGACGGAAAGCATAACTATGTCCCATTTCGGTGTGTATTTCAATTCAGATTCAGACGCAGAAAAGAATTTCAAGTTATCTATAGGAGGAGTCTTTAACATCCTTCTTAAAGGGCTTATAATCGATAATAACATGAGTATAACTGCGAAGATAATTGCAATTGCAACAGATTGGGGACTTATCGTAAGCGAAGAAAAAAGCGCGATAATATTTTCTTTATTTTCTATAGGCGACGCTCCTACACTTATCACGATGTTACTCATCAAAGCCCCAAGGAAAATACCTACCAAGCCTGCCATTAAACCTGAAATCAACGCCTCTATGATAAACATAATACCTAACTGTCTTTTCTTACAGCCCCTTGCCCCAAGGACACCTATTTCCCTTCTTCGTTCATTCATTCCAAGGTCTATGCCTATTATACCAAGATATACTCCGAGGCCTATTGCAGGGAAGGATATTCCTATATACACAAGTTTCGCAGTTGTAAGCCATTGTTCCAATTCGTATATTGCCATGATTAGATTTGATTCGTAACATACGAAAGTATGATCTACCTTCGAGCCACTCTCTGCTATTCTGGCTCTTTCATTTTCAAGTGCTTTTTCACTTCCTGATAAATCATGTGGATTAATTAGCGAATCTCTATCAATCCAAATATAATAGGTATATGCATAATAATTATCATAATAATTATCGTAATAACCATCATAATAACTATCATGTCTTTCTTTTGAAAAATTGAGTGCAGAATAGATGGCATCTATAGAGGAAATATTTACAAAAATAGAATTATAATAGAACTCGCCCGAAGATTTATAGTTAGAATACTCGAAATAATTTTCTACGTTTGGCTGAGAGGGAGTTTTAAATAATGCAGTTATGGTAATATTATATGTGAAATTCTTAATAATAGCGCTTTCGCCAGAATAAACATATTCTCTGCGTTTTAAAGTAAGAGTATCACCGATAGATAAACCTAAAGATTCTGCGATAGTCTCAGATATAGTTGCTCCGGAAACATTGAATTCGCCTTTTAATCCAAATTTATTCATAACTTCTGAAAAACTTTGTCTTGCACCTATAAGTTCTACATAATAACTTTCACCTTGGCGGTAGTATCCGCGTTCTTCTATATATCCTTCTGAAATATTACCAACATATATCCCATATCCCCCAGGTGTTTTTACAGGTTCTACACGAATAACACGTTTGACATTCTCGAGCGCTTTTGTGGTATTATTATAATCATCTCTCGAATTTGCGCGAAAGTCATAAGGGACTTGCTCTATCTTATCATTAATAACTGACGATGCAGAAGTATCTATCGCGATTATCTCAGCAGAAATTAGCGTTACTGCAAGAGTTATACCAATTATTGCAGATATAGTTCTGCGTCGATTTTTAAAGACGTTACTGACGATAAAAGATATGAAAGCCATAATTACTTCTCCATAACATGCCTACCGCTTGAACAGGAAATAAATCTTTCCAAGTCTGTGTTGGCATGTAGAGCACGAAAATTATTTGGCAAGAATTTGATAGTCATTGAACCACCTCGAAAAGAGTCAAAGCAAATTAGCATGATTGCTTTTTCTGAATACCGCATGCTGAGAGCATTTGCCAAAATCTACCCAAAGAGCACCGTCCATACGTTGATTATACCATCGAATGAATTCTTCGATGGATTCAAATCGCCAACGAGGTCTGTCATACTCAACTTGTATTCCTTTGCACATAAGATTGCCTCTTTGAAACTCTCAATTGTATTTTCTACACTCGCATGTTCAAATTCTTTACCTCCTAACACAAATCTATGTCCTAAACTGAATGTGTGCTCTCTTTCGTACCTGGATTGTATCCCTGGATATCTTCACCATTGTTCTACTTTCCTTACACTTATTCCATAATGTCTCGAGATCCACAATTTATCATGGTCCCCTACATCTACCACATGCTTGCATACCCATCTTATCTGCTTGTCTGTTAACTTGGTCATCTCTCCGTTAGAGTCTAATCTACAAAATATTTTCTGTGCTCTACATTTACCCCGTCTGCTTTTGCAATGTTTAAGTAAATGTATGTATATCTGGGAGAAAAATTGAACATTCGCTGGAGGATGTAAATGTTCGATAAATTCGCAGACCTTGTCGTTCGAAGATATAAACATATTCTTGTAATTTGGATTATAGTACTCATATTTGCAGTTCCGCTTTCACAAAAAGTAAGAGATGTAGTTGTATACGAAGAAACTGGCGGTGTTCCAGATGATATGGAATCCAAGATAGCAGCCAAGTTGATAGAAGAAAAGTTTCCTACATCGATGTCAAACAGTTCTGTAATAATCGTAATAGAAGGCGATAACGTTACAGATGAGCAAACAAGAGATTACTTGCTTGCTATAGATGATAACTTAGAAACTAGATTAAAATATGTAGATTCTTTCTTTTCTGTATATACAGCCTACCAAGTTGCTTTGAATTATACAATCAGAACTCTATATCCACAATTGTTAGATACGGAAAAAAACTTTACACTCTTTTCCCAACTAATATATGCATCTCCATATTCTTACATAGAGGCATACAATCTTACCTATCCGAATGTAAAAAGTGTATCTTACAATATATACATGGTTCCAAGCCTGTATCTCAATTCTTTCCTTCAATTAGGCGACGAAGTGCCCATAGATACAAGAAATGCACTTGCAAGCAATGCAACATGGACTGCAATCGAGTGTACAATCGATACCTCGAATGAAATGCAAGTTTACTTAATGAGCAATTATTTGAATATGTTCAACATGAGTTGGACTTCTTCTTTCAATGAAACTTCTCCATCGTACCTTCCGAATGATACTCTACCCCAAGAAAGAGCACAAAACATAACTAACATAGTTGCACCAAAAGTTTTCTCATTCGAAAATCCCACAACCACTGAAACTCTGGTTATGTCCCAAGTGTTCAATTCTTTAAATATATCTAATTGGAACGATGAGAGAACGCTAATGAGTATAGCAAGCAACATGGCAAACGAAACAAGTTGGAACGCCATTTCAAGTATGTTGTCTGCGATGGGAATCGAATATCTTACCATGCTTTCGGGATATCATACGCAGTTCCATAGATGTTTTTTGACTACTATATCTGACCTATCTTACGATATAAACCTTACTCCATCTCAAAGGGCAAAGATATGTATAGACAAAGTCGCACCTGCCTTCTTTGGTTTCGATGTGAGCAAATCTGTGCAGGACAATATTTTTGCACAAATTACCTACTTATCCTGGGCAAGTTATTCCATTTATACATTCGGAAATGAAACTATATCAAGAAGTCTATGCATAAACTTCATTTCTCAAATAAGTTCGCTATCCCAAACATTCTTAAATGATATATACAACCTCATTTTGACTTCAAACATACATTCTTTTGAAAACAGAGTAAGTGCACTCATCGACGAAATAATCAGAAATGGGACAATAGATACATATCCTGTGCAAATCCCATCGCAATACCTATCTAAATTAGTCAGCAAAGATAGGGTTACTACCATAGTAAACATAGGTTTTTCAAAACCCGCAGACGACACTGAAATACAAAAGAATGTTGCCAGATTAAGGACGCTCTTATCTGAATTGAAAAAAGAAAGTGGAGCAAATGTAAAAACCTACGTTACTGGAGGAGCAGCATTGAATGCAGACCAAGAAGAAGAATCGAAGAAAGATAACCTACTCGTAGAGCCAATTACGGTTATTCTTATAATTGTTCTAATAAGCATATTCTTCATTTCTTTTGTTACGCCTATAATCCCGCTCTTTAACGCAGGTATTGCATTTGTAATTGCCCAAGCCGTAATCTTTATCGTTGGAAGCCTAATTGCAGACATTCACTATTCAGTCCTTACCCTTATGTTCACCATGATTCTTGCGGCAGGCTCCGATTATAGCATATTTATAATTGCAAGGTACAGAGAAGAAAGAGTAGAAGGAAAGAACAGAGAAGATGCAGTAAGAACGGCGCTAACTTGGGCAGGTGAAAGCATAGCAACTTCAGGTGCAACTGTGATGATAGGGCTTGGTGCGCTTTCTCTTATGTCATTCAAGATGGTGCGCACGCTTGGACTCTGTCTTGCTATGGGTGTGGGCGTTGCATTGCTCGTTTCTTTGACTTTGTTACCTTCGTGCATTCTCCTATTAGGAAACAGAATATTCTGGCCAAGCAATAAAAAATGGAAAGCAGATTCGGATTTTGCAAAAGAAAGAAGAGAAAAGTTGCAAGCGCACAAGGGCTATTTCTCTCGCTCAGCTCAGTTCTCTATTAAGAATGCAAAGGTAATTACTGCAACATGTATAATTTTGACCTTACCTGCCTTGTATGGAATTCTGTCTTTAGAAACGAGTTACGATTTTATAGGTACCATGCCAGATACTGAAAGTAAGAAAGGGATTGAGAGACTTTCAGAGGGTTTTGGAGCAGGAAACATAATGCCAACATATATAGTGGTTACCATTCCAGAAAGTATAATGAACGATAACGGGAGTTACGAAACAAAATACATCTATGCATTAGAAGAAATTTGCATTGCAATAGAATCTGTAGATAACGTAGAACGTGTTTTAGGTCCTTCAAGACCTCTTGGCTTTCCTATCAATTTCTCAGATGCGAAAGAGGTTATGCAATACTCATCAGATATTAAAAAGTGCATTGGTAACGACAACAAGACCATATTGCTTACGGTCATTCTTGTTGATGAGCCTTTTACAAGACGCTCTATGGATACCATGCCTGCTTTAAGGGATAAAATAAGAGATGCAAAAAATGATATTGAATATCTGAAAGACGCAAAGTTCTATCTTGGAGGTTCTACTGCAAGCATGAAAGATATAGAAGACCTTACATTTAGAGATTTTAGACAGGTTGCTATTATCGTAGCAATTGGTATATTCTTGGTTCTACTTTCTGTGCTAAGAAGCGTTATGATTCCATTAAGGCTTATTTTTACAATCATGCTATCAATAACATGGACGCTTGCCCTTACCATGCTTGTGTTCCAAACCATAATAAACATGCCAGTCATTTGGCTTATGCCTCTTGTTCTTTTCGTAATCCTTATGGGGCTTGGGATGGATTACGATATATTCCTATGCACGCGCATACGCGAAGAAGTGCTAAAAGGAAAATCAGACGAAGAAGCGATTATGACCGCGGTTGAACGCACAGGAGGAATAATAACAATCTGCGGTGCTATAATGGCAGGCGCCTTCGGCTCAATGATGCTTTCACACATGGGTCTTACACAGGAATTTGGCTTTGGCTTGGGCGTCGCTATACTCCTTGATGCAACTGTGGTAAGAATATACCTCGTGCCTGCAATCATGGTCCTACTTAAAAGATGGAATTGGTGGATGCCTTTCGGATTGCAAAGAGTGGAAAGAGAAGAATTACGTGAAAAGAAAGAGGTAGAAAAATGATGGAAATCCTATTTGAAACAACTGTGATAGAAAGGAACATTTCGAATACATTCTATTTTGGAATGGCAATAATTACAATAATTGCGACTTACCTTATGTTCCAGCAAAGGCTCGTAAGATTCTCCTCTCTCCTTTGGCTGATTTCAGGAACAATCGACCTTTTATGGGAATCTTTCCTCTTCTTTCAGGGTCAGAGAGAATATTCTGGAATCATGTCTGTATTCGAACTTTTATACCATGCACTTACAGAAGCAGGACCTGGGCTTATCATAATGGTAATAATGGCTGAAAAGTTAAAACTCATCGACCTTACCAAATTCAGAGAGGTGAAAAAATGAATTTCATCGATTGGTTACTTCAATCTCAGCATGTGCAACGTGAAGTTTCAGTCGCATACTTTATAGGTGTGTGCATAATTGCATTTTCTACATTATCATATGCTATACGGACAAAGAACAAACCTGCCATAAACATGTTCTTATTCTCTCTTCCTGTCTGGGGATTCATCGAAGGGCTTGGTCTTGTAACTGGTTGGAGAGCATACCATGGATTATATCCTCCTTTGACATTTATTCTTGTTGCATTCGTAGAAGACCCAGGTTGGGTCTGTCTTGCATATTTGGTTGCAGAAGCATTATTTGAAAAACTATGGCAAAGTAACGTAAAAGAAGATGAAAAAAAGGAGAATAAATCGGATGTGAAAGAAGATGGGAAAGGTTCGTGAATATCTTGTTCTATCGAGGATACAAACTGCATCGGTTACCGCCTTAGCTCCTGTAATTGGCATACTCTCAACAGGCATGGGAACGATTGAAGTCTGCATATTATATTTTATTATCGGTTTGCTTGTTCACATCTATGGTTTTGTCCTTAACGAATGGGCAGATTATATTTACGATTGTAAAGCAGACTACCTGAAATCCAAGCCGTTGGTCGCAGGGACCATAAGCCGAAACTCTGCTTTAGCACTTGCGTTATTCTCTATGGTTGTTGCTTACATTCTAGTCGTGTTCACAACAAAGAATATATTATCTCTTCCACTTATGCTTATTTCTCTAATATGTGGAGGAGTATACGACCTAAAAGGAAAGAGAATAATAGGTTCTGATTTTATCCTTGCAACATGGGCATTTACCTTTACGCTCGCTGCAGGACTAAGCGTTCTTCCAAACGTAAGCATGCTTGATATCCCTCCTATGCTTACCCTTGTATCTATACTCGGCGCAATCCAAGTTTTATTTAACAATTCTGTCGAAGGCGGTATTAAAGACCTTGAACAAGACAGGTCTTCAGGGGCAAGAACATGGATGCTTTTCCTAGGCTCTAAAGTCGTTAATGAGGAACTCAAACTCTCTTTTTCGAGTATCGCATTCGCATACCTTACAAAAAGCATCTTCTTCTTTTTTGTGATTTCTCCTGTTATCTTCAAACTCGTTATATTTTCAGATTTTGAATTCTTTGCTTACTCCATTCTTACAACCTTATTTTCCTCAGCGATGTTCTTTACGATGCCAAAATTCATGTTCGTTAAAAAATACGATAGAGAAAAATTAAAAAAAATATTCTCTGCCCATGAAGTCGCAACCTTTTTCCTTATATCCACTGTAATTATACCGCTCATCGGCTTGGGATATGCTCTTATACTTATGCTAATCCCCTTGGCTTGGTATGTCATTACTAACCTTCTCTTATATGGAAAAGCGTTACAACCTCAGGTGTAAAAATGTTAGATAAAATTCGCACTTATGTAAAACTTGCCCGTCTTCACTCCTCTGTGCTATTAGGAGTTGCGCCAGTATGTGGTGCCATTGCCATGGGTGTTACTCTACCATTTACGCATTACCTAAGTCTATTTCTAATCGGCATATTTGTGCACATATACTGGTTCGTGCTCAACGAATATGCAGACATCGAAGTTGACAGGAAATCAAAAGACCTATCAGGCAAACCTCTTGTCTCAGGCGCAATCTCGCCTACTTCTGCACTTGCATTTCTTATTTTTGCGCTCGTATGCTCGTTTATCCTCCTATCCTTTTTTCCTGTGGAAAGGATACCCTACATGGCGATTTTTCTTTCTGCGACTGTGATTTCCGGAGGTTTATACGACATATATGGAAAAAGGATTGTTATCGCAGATTACATACTTGCATTTGTACCCTCAATGTTATGCTTAATGGGCGCTTTCTCAGTCGGTAGTTCGCTTACTCCGCTTGCTCTTGGAATAAGCGCAATCGCATACATCCAGGGCTTGGGACAGAATGTTGCAGCAGGTCTTAAGGACGTTGACCATGACTATCTTGCAGGTGCAAAAACAACACCACTCAGGCTTGGAGTCAAAGTCGTAGATGGAAAATTCATAGTTCCTACACTTTTTACCTCATACATGGTTTTGATAACCTTCGCTAAAGGCTTGGCTGCTATCCTACCAATTTATTTCGGAACCCCTTACTCTTTAATTCAGATATTTCTAATTATCTTATCATTACTTGCCGTATTTTTCCTCGCAATGAAATTCTGCAGAATGAAAAATTTCGAAAGGGAAAAATTGATTAGATACATAGGCGTGCACGAGATATTTACCTGGTTTCTTGCACCCTTTATGTTGCTAAACTTGTTAGGTCCTTTGAATGCTTTCCTAATTGGCATATTCCCTATCGTATGGTTGTTCGTATTCTTAAAAATCCAATATGGTAGTTTCAAACCCGAGATTTAAGAAATTCAGATAGGGATTCAAAAACTGCTCTGCCAAGAAGAATATCCTTTTTCAGGCATACAGAACCTCTTGTCCAATCGGGTAATTGGTATTTTTCGAATGAACGTTCGGGATGGGGCATGATGCCAAGCACATTTCCCGAAGGATTGCATATCGCAGATATGTTATATGGAGAGCCATTAGGATTATATGGATATCCTGCATATTTTCCATTTTCATCAACATACCTAAAAACAATCTGTTCATTCTCTAATAATTTTTCTATGTACCTCTTTTCCTTATCCTTAGGAAAAAGAAGTTTACCTTCTGCATGTGCCGAAGGTGCATACATAATCTTTCCCTTTTTTATTTTCTTTGTGAAAATGCATTTTTCTGTTTCGCTTTTAAGAAGTGTAGGTCGGCATTCAAACCTCCCTGAATCGTTTATTACAAAAGCACATTCTGGCTTCTCTGCCATTCCTTCAAAACCAGGCAACAAACCTAATTCAACAAGAACCTGAAAACCATTACATATACCACATACGGGCTTCCCCTCGTCTACAAACTTCTCAAGGTCTTTTCCCAATTCGCATTTCAGCCTTGCGGCAAAAAGCGCCCCTGCTCGAACATAGTCCCCAGAGGAAAAGCCACCTGGGATAAACATCGCATCGAATTCCGACAGTTCTCTTTTTTCATAAATCAATTCGTTAAGATGCAGAATTTCTGCATCCAAACCTACGTCCTTCAATGCATTGTAGGTTTCCCATTCGTTATTTGTGCCTTCAATTCTTAGCACAAGCACCTTTGCTTTCGACGACATCTTTTCCTCCTTTCGTTATTCTTGTGCCTGTCTCTCCTCTTAGTGCTCTTGCTATGTTTTCGGGGTTTGTTATTATGACTTCTTTTCCTCCATGTTCGAGGAAGTATATTGCCGCCTTTATTTTCGGTCCCATGCTCCCTGCGGGGAACTGCCCTTCGTCAAGATACTTCTTTGCTTCTTCTATTGTCAAATGGTCTAAGTTCTTCTGGCTTGGTTTCTTATAGTCTAATGCGACTTTTTCAACATCGGTAGATATCATAAATAAATCTGCTCCTATTGTAGATGCTAGTAAACTTGAAGCAGAATCTTTATCTATAACAGCCTCCACACCTTTCAAAGTGCCATCTGCTTGCCTAATTACTGGAATTCCACCACCACCTACTGCAATTACAATTGCGCCCGTATCTGACATTTTCTTTATCAAGTCCTTTTCCACTATTTCACAAGGCTTGGGCGATGGTACAACTCTTCTATATCCTCGTCCTGCATCCTCAACTATGTTCCAACCTTTCTCTTTCTGATACTGCTCTGCTTTTGCCTTATCATAGAATGGACCTATTGGCTTAGTCGGTTTCTGGAACGCAGGGTCGTTTTTATCAACTACAACCTGAGTAACCATCGTTACTACTCCTTTATTGATTTTGTTTCTCAAAAGTTCGTTATACAATGTTAACTGCAGCACATACCCAATTCCACCTTCTGTATCTGCAACACATACATCAAGAGGTAGCGGATAGACCAAATGAGACGCAAGTTCAACTCTAAGAAGCACATTTCCAACCTGTGGTCCATTCCCATGCGTAACTATCACATTATACCCTTCTTTTACCATCGAAACTATATGTTTCGCAGTTTCTGCAGCGTTCTCCCATTGTTCAGGTATCGTCCCTTTTTGATTTGCCTTCGATAGTGAATTCCCTCCGACCGCAACTACCGCTGTTTTTGCCATTGAAATCACCTGCCAAATAGGCATGCAGGAATTGAAGTTGGAATATAAACAATTTCCTATCACTATAATGGTGATGGCTTCTATCGCTGATCAATGACTGGCTGATTAACGCCTGTTGTTAATACCCAAAACGAAACATGAATGAATATGAAAACTAAAGGCTGATTATCAAATTTAAATAAGCGAATATCGTTACAAGAATCGGTGTAATAATGAAAACTGAAGCAAAATCGAAAAAGAAGGAACTGATTTCCAAGGTTGTAAAAGACATATCTCTAAAACCAAAAATGACTGTCGATGAACTTGTATCTCAGATGTACGAATCCGGCGGTTTCTCTGCAAAGCACCTTGCACAAGGCGTGAACATTCTAGTTGAGATGTTCAAAGATAAGGATTGCGTTAAGTTCTTTTCTACCCCTGCTTGTGTTGTCGCTACGGGAATGAGAGGCGTGATTCGCGACCTAATAAAGAATAAACTCGTGGACGTGGTAATAACAACCTGCGGTCTCCTCGACCATGACCTTGCAAGAAGTTGGAAAGACTACTATCATGGCGAATTCGAGATGGACGATGCTAAACTTCATAAATTGGGGATTAACCGGCTTGGAAATGTTCTTGTTCCAAATGATTCCTATGGTATTATACTCGAAAGAAAAATGCAACCTATATTAAAAGAATTATACGAAGAAGGTAAAAAGACTTTCTCAACAAAAGATATAATCTGGGAATTCGGAAAAAGGATCGATGATGAGAACTCAATCCTTTATTGGGCATACAAAAACCAGATTCCTATATACGTCCCAGGTATAACTGACGGCTCTTTCGGTTCTCAAATGTGGATGTTTACACAAGAACATAGAGATTTTAAAATCGATGTCTTCAAAGACGAACAGGAACTTTGCAATTTCATTTTCGATGCAAAAAAAACAGGCGCGCTCATGATTGGCGGCGGCATCTCGAAACATCATGTAATCTGGTGGAACCAGTATCGTGGTGGCTTGGACTACGCAGTCTATATAACTACCGCAGTTGAACATGACGGCTCTCTCTCAGGCGCAAGAATTAGGGAGGCAGTTTCCTGGGGTAAGGTAAGAGAAGATGCAAAGTACATCACAATAGATGGCGATGCAACTATTATCCTTCCAGTTATGATTGCTTCTGCTATTAGCAGATTGTAAATTATTATCTTTATCCTTTTATTTTTTATTTTAATTCCATGCTCGAAAATTTTAAGAATTCTTTTATTTTCATATCTAAATAATTATTTCTCAGAATGAGAACAACTTATGACAAAACTGTTATTCTAATGATAGTTCGATATATTTTCTAACAGTTTGAAATGAATGTTCGCAACCGCATAACTTTAAAAGATAATACCTAAATTTAGTTCGAACTAATTTAAAACTGTTCGAAATTAATATTAATTTAATATTATATGTTTCAATCCCGCGACGGTCTGATTTTAACAGTGTGAAAGAGCAAGATTTATATGAGACTTTTAAAGTTTCAATCCCGCGACGGTCTGATTTTAACAAAAAAAAATATAAAACTTAAAACATTTTTGTTTTGTTTCAATCCCGCGACGGTCTGATTTTAACACCGCTGCGTATTTCCCTTACAATTCACAAATGAAAGTTTCAATCCCGCGACGGTCTGATTTTAACGCTCTCTCACACAATAATAAACGACGACATACTGAGGTTTCAATCCCGCGACGGTCTGATTTTAACACCGATAGTAAAGACCCAGAAGGGCCATAGTGCCCTCGTTTCAATCCCGCGACGGTCTGATTTTAACCTACCATTGCAGGTCGCCCCATTACTACGTGAAGGCGTAGTTTCAATCCCGCGACGGTCTGATTTTAACCCAA
>Ga0123519_10008293_pt1 | contig 15886 bp, 15 predicted proteins | sample YelNatPaOPRAMG02_FD_87396 | JGI IMG/M metagenome (GOLD analysis project Ga0123519, IMG submission 87396) | Hot spring microbial communities from Yellowstone National Park - Yellowstone National Park OP-RAMG-02 (version 2) | ecosystem: Environmental > Aquatic > Thermal springs > Hot (42-90C) ...
ATTACCCAAAATCGCAGAATCCATTTGACTTAGCTTGCTTGCTTTAAACTTTTAATGCCCACAAACGTAATCGCCCATGCATCCTCCTTTTTAGGATTTCAGTTTTCTGTTAGGAGACACTAAAAGAATCGATGGATATTAGGCGAATTTCTAAGTGAGGAACTGAAAAATGTGGACACTTAACAACCTTCTAGACTGTGCTACATATGGAAGGTTAAACAGGGTTAGTTCTGCCCGTCCCCATACCCAAACGGGTTCAAAACCTCTTCACCAAAGCGGAAAACAACTAGTAAAGCGTCGTTGCTGTGTCTTCTAGACTACCTGCTCTATCATGCGTCTTGAAAGAGCATCAGCAAGCGCAGGTGTCACGGCGTCAACTATCTCGAGCGATCGCTGGCCTGTCATCTAGTAGAGTCTTTTGTTACGCGCGCGCCTAGTAAGTCCTGAGTTACTTCCCTGCCTGTGCATGCAGTTTTCTAAGTGATTCTGTTTTTTATTCTGTGTGCGGGGATTTTGTTGTAGGTTGCTGAACACTTCTTTTTGGAGCATTGCCTAGTGGCAGCCCATTTCAGGATCGGGATCACCGCTTCTCTGAGCCCTTTTCCATCTTTTGTCAATGAGTATTCGACACGAGGTGGGATTTCGGCAAATGATTCTCTCTTGATTAACTCTTCCTCTTGAAGCTGTTTTAGCGTGTCTGCAAGCGTCTTGGGGCTTATGCCGTGCAGTTCTTCCATGAGTTTGTTGAATCTGAGGTTACCGTAGTTCCCTATTGCATTGATGATCAAGAGCGCCCATTTCTTGCTTATCACGTCTATGATTCCTTCAAGCGGACAAAAGCAAACTACTTCATTCTTGTTCTGCATGCGAGTCACTTTCATTGCAGATAGCAACTATCTAGCTATAAACTTGATAGCATAAATACTTTACTTCTAATAGTATAGAAACAGAGGTGAGAAAATATGGATGATGAATGTGGTTGCGGAGGACATCACCACCGGCACGAAGGTTATTGCGGATGTGGTATGCATGGCGAGGGACACGGTTACAGAAGACGGTTCTTAACGAAAGCCGAAAAGATGGAGAAGCTGAAAAGCTATGCAGACGAGCTGAAGAATGAGCTCAAGGCCGTTGAAGAGAAGATCAAAGAAATGCAAAGTTGAAAAACATCCAAGCCTGAAGCTTAGGATGGCGGTTGATAAACGATCGGGAAGTTGGCACAGGAATCGGTGGTCTTAAACAATGGATCAGCAAACATCTTCATTATCCCATTTCTAGGTTGAAAATTGGTGGAGTGACAAAACATGAGTAGTGCAATAGAAGCAATAAATCTGACGAAATATTACGATGATCTTTTGGCAGTAGATCACGTAAACTTTCAAGTTGAACAAGGTGAGATCTTTGGGTTCCTAGGACCCGCGCGCTTGCCGACCTAACCGAGAGAAGAATAATCCTTGAAGATGGTAAAAATATGAACTCGAGAACTGATGGGTACGAGCTTACTGAACCGCTCTTTGGAGCCTTCTCCGATTGGCTTGCAGAATTGTGTAATATTGAGACAGGAATGCACGTTTTAGATGTGGGATGTGGAATTGGAGTTAGTGCTTTTTCGATATTGAAAATGGTCGGGCAAAAAGGGAAAGTTATAGGAGTGGATATCTCGACCAGATTTATATCACAGGCGTTACGGAGAAAAGGAGAAACGAAAATTCCCAATATATCATTTATGTTAGGTAATGCAGAAGACCTTGACTTTCCGAACAATACATTTGATCGTGTTGTTAGTAATTTCGTCCTTCAGCAAGTAAACGATAGGACAAAAGCTATACAAGAAATGAAGAGAGTTTTAAGACCTGGTGGGTACCTTGGGTTTACACTGCCGGCTCTTAAACATTATAAAGAGTTTAGGGAAATTACTGCAAGCGTTTTAAAGGAAGATTTATCTCGCCCCCCAAGAAACTGCATTCGAAGTAATCCCTGCGTCCTTCAAACGTTGCTAAAAGAAACACATATCCAAGATGCTCAAGTTCGTTCTAAAACTAGAACATTCCACATTAATTCAGTAGACGATTACGATGTTATTCTAGAAACAAGAGGCCCCAAAAAAGCGACGTTACACAGAATACAAAAAAATGAACAAATGAAGATATGGAAAACCATTCTTGACGAATTTAGAAAAAGACAAAGAGAAAAAGGTTATTTGCCTCTAACAATCCATGCGCATGCAATTATCTGGAGAAAACCGAAAAATGAAAAATAAGAATAATCCTTGAAGGGAAAGAATCTGACACAACCACAAACCCATTTTGTAAGTGCAATTTTCACATTGATTTTCTTGGTTGCTGCAGTAAAGTTGCACGAGAAAACGTTAACAAAGAGAATAACTAAAAACCGTATGACAAAATATGCTCAGTCGAATCTGGTCGGTTAACTGCGTCAGGAACGAGCATGAGATGGAAATCGCAATAGCCGTTTATGATCTGACAAAGCAATATGGCAAGATACTTGCAGTAGACAATATTTCCTTCACGGTTAACCAAGGCGAAGTATTCGGCTTTTTGGGGCCGAACGGCGCGGGCAAGACTACAACGATACGAATGTTAACAGGACAGACCAAACCTACTTCAGGAACGGTTACGGTCGCTGGATACGATGTTGTCAGAGAATCCATTAAAGCAAAAGAGCGAGTAGGAGTTGTGCCAGAAGTATCCAATATCTATGACGAGATGAGCGCTTGGGATAACCTCGTTTTTGCAGCTCAGCTCTACGGCGTGGCTAAGAATGAACGAGAAAAGAGGGCGAAGGAACTTCTGGAGCTTTTCGGACTCTATGAACGTCGTACAGGTCGTGCAGGCAACTTTTCCAAGGGCATGAAGAGAAGATTAACAATAGCTGCTGCTCTGATCCATAAACCTGGCATACTTTTCCTAGACGAGCCAACCAGCGGTTTAGACGTCCAAAGCTCACGGATGATTCGGAACTTGACGAAAGACCTTAACAAGAACGGGACGACTATTTTTCTCACCACGCACTACATTGAGGAAGCCGATCAATTGTGCCAACGCGTAGCGATTATCAATAAAGGAAAGATTGTTGCAGTTGATAATCCAGAGAAACTGAAAGCTTCCGTTGAAAAGCATCAAATCGTTGAGGTGTCTTTTGACCAGACGCAGAATCTGGAACATGAGCTAGCAAGCCTGAAATATGTAAGCAAGGTCGTGCAGGTTGGCGACAAATTCAGGCTTCACGTAAGAAGTACTTCCGAGGCCGTTCCGCTCCTAGTCGATTTTGCTAGAGAAAACGGCTTGAAGATCGTGTCGATCGACACGCTGAACCCGAGTTTGGAGGATGCCTTTGTGGAAATGACAGGGCTCAGTCCAGAGGTTATGGCGACCGAAAAAGAACAAGGTAAGAAGGCTGTAAGTCTTGGTTAAAGCTTGGGCTGACAGTCTGATAAAGGCGTTCTACATTGCAAAGAAGGACGCAAAGGTCTACTACTTCAAGGCACCAAACTTCACTTACGGTCTTCTGATCCCTGTTTCATTATACTTGGCCTTTAGCATGGCCGGTGAAATCAATTCAAAACTGATCGTGGCGGGGCTGTCTTCTCTCGTCATACTTTTCGGAACGACGTCTATTGAAGCTGTGGCAGTGGTTCTTGAGAAGCAAACTGGAACTTTTGAGAGGCTGCTTGTTGCTCCACTTTCTTTGTTCACCATTGTTCTTGGAAAAGCCTTGGCGGGCTTTTTCTTCGGTCTTATACTAGCGGCTGTGGTTCTTTTTCCTCTGGCAGCTGTGTCCGGTACAGTTGTCATGAACCCTCTGTTAGCTGTTATTGCTATAGCTTTTACCTCTATGGCATTCTCAGCCTTGGGTATCGTCGCTTCTGCGTATGCAAAATGGGTTCCCGAAGCGCAGATGCTCTCAAACTTTTTGAGGTTCCCGATGGTTTTTCTTTCAGGAACTTTCACGGCTCTTGAGGTCTTTCCTTCACAATTGCAGGTCGTTGCCCGTTTCCTGCCTCTTACATACTCTGTTGAAGCATTAAGAAGCTCTATTGCTGAACCAGCGGTGACCTACACTTACATCTTAGACATTGCTGCGTTGGCTTTGTTCACTATTGTGTTGCTAGCTTTGTCTACGAAGATTCTTGAAAAAAGAATTACTTGACAAAGCGAGAATTACTTTTGTTCGTGAATCCATCCGTAGTCGGCGTAGATCTTTCTTATCGCGGGTGAAGTCAGGAAATCGATGAATTTCTCAGACAGCTTCACATTCTTACTGTAGGAGATTATGCCGGCTACGGTGCTTCTGAAGACCTGAAGATTCTGGGGGAGCTCGATTATCTCGCAAGTGTCTGGCCACACGCCCTGGAAAGCATTCCAGCCGAATATGGCATCAACCTTTTCAGAATGGATTAGGCTCATCAGAGAGCCGCATGCGTCTGCATGATGGGTAATGTTTCGGCGTATCTGGTCTGTCAGTCCTGCCTTGCTTGCGACGTCGTCCCAAACGCCTTTCAAGCAACCGTCTACAGCTATTCCAATTCGGACACCTTCGCGACAAAGACATTTGAGACAAGCGATTTTCGCCGGGTTCCCAACGGGAACGATTATTACGGATCTTCGATACCCGAGGCTCTTTCTTGAGTCTTTGATTATCAGTCCACGATCTTCTGCGTCATCCAGGATGTACTCGGCTCCAGAAGAGAATACGTCGCCCTTTTTGAATTTCGCTATCTCTTTCAGAAGGTCTTCTGGTTTGCCTATTCTCAAGTCGCATTTTACCTTGTAGTCTTTTTCAAAAATGGCTATCGCATCACGAAGAGGGGGAGCAACTGCACCGGCAGAATATACCTTGAGTCGCTGCTTCGCAGAGGGCACTTAATTCATCACCGACATTGCTTATTCTTGTGGTGAATAATAACTTTTGGCGCCCGATTAAATGCTAGTTGCTTCGAACCCAATGTATTGCAGTATACGTCTATTTCTTATGGGCTTGAACTCGAACGAGTTCAGACCTCTATGGTTTCATACCCAAAGTATGGTGGGATAGTCAGGTCCCCCTATTATTTGGCAGTTGTTCAGCTTTTTTCAAAAAAAGTTTTCTATTACATAATTTTGTTAGCGTGTTCTGTTAGTAATGTTTAAGGGAACATTACTTCAGACACTTTTTGCACTTAGCAGCGACTAACAGAAGTTTAGTCTTATTGTTCATTCTGTCTACATACCACGATAACGCAAGGTTTATAAAACCAGATGTCAATAAACATTTTTACTGGTCAACTGTTCAGTGATGGTTTTACTGATTTTCGAGGTGTCCGACCAGTAAAGAGAAAAAATTAGTGAAAAGACGGGTTAATCAATGTCTGCGATACTTGAACACTCTGCAAATGCTTCAGCCATCATAGAATACAGGGGTAAATTAAAGTATGGAAAAATTCCGCATTGGATAAGAGAAAGTCAGCTTGAAAGCTATTACAATTCTATGGGGGCATTCTACGCTGAATGCTTGGACGAGCTAGTACTACCAGAAAGATTTGATAAAAAGGAACTGCACAAAGTGCTTTTGAGCATTCTTAGAAACCTTATGCGTGAAGACAAAGATTTCACAAACCTTGTGATTAAGCTAATTGAAAACTATCCAAGATTTCCGATGGAACCAAAGATGGCCTCCGAATATATTTTGGCACTAAGAACTCTCAGTAATCGAGTTGCTTCTGCTGGGCTCAAATTGAACGGAGAAATCGCCTTGGATTCGCTCAAATCCAATATACCCTACGTTGTCTTCAGCAATTTGTACCTTGGCAATTACTCAATTTCCTATTTCCATGAATATAAGTCCAAAGTGACTGAACAACATTTCAGGCGCAATTATTTGTTAGCAAGAGGAAGAGCAAATCTAAAAACCAAAAAGATAGCTATCGATAACTATTTCGAGATGTTAAGGTCTGCTGAGGAAATTTTCAAGAGGTTACTGAAGGCTCAATTTAAGCTATGGCTTTTCATAACTCTATCAAACTCGGAAGATATCAAAGAGTTTCTCGAAAAACCGCAATATCTAAAATTTGACAAGATAGACCATGGGCATCTTGCTAGTTTGACTACAGAACAAGCTAATGTTGTAGACGAAATTCGTTACCAACTTTACCAGGCAGAACCAACATTATTTAACCCCGTCCAAGTACACAAGCCTACAGAGGCTATGTGGAAAGATATGGTTCTGGTGAGGATCACGGAGTAGAAGCAAGAATGAGCGCTAGGATATATCCCGATGTTAGCATTCTTCTAACTCTCGATTTTGAGCAAGAGCCACTACTAAGGAAATGCAATATTTTTAAAGAGTCTCTCCAGCGCTCTAACATAACGTGCTATTTGCTGTCTACTGCGAAAGCGATGAGGGATAGTATAGCGCATGAAGTCGTAGAAGCGGGTGGAAATGCTTTACGAGGTCTTTGGCATCATCTATGCATGTTTAAGGGCGCAGGGATTCCTCACGTTCTGGAGAAAGCTGTGCTTACTGAGGCAGACCTACCGAGTATCCAGTCTTTTTTTCGACAAAAAATAAAGGCTCAACAAAGAGACTTGTCGAAAAGTCAAGTACAAATAGTGGAAGTTTGGACCATCGATGTCTTCAGGGAAATGGAAATAGCCTATAAAGGCGAGATTCCCTTAATGGATTATCTGAAACGTCTAAGCGTACTGCTTAACGAATATTACGTGGAAGCCAAAAACGCCCTGCTCAGGACAAACAGCGAGCTCAGATTACAGGAAGAAGAACCTGTTGATCCTAGGTGGACAGATATGAGTGTTTTAGAAAAAGCTTTGCGCCAAGTGGGTTTTAACGACAAAGAAGACTTGGGTCATGTGGCTTGTTTGACTTGGTTGAAGCAATACAAGGGTTATGTGCCTATTTTCGCCACTGCTGATAGGGAGCTCTACGAGTGCAAGGACATAATTTACGATATGACAGGTGTGATTGTTGAGGATGCACTTTATGCTGTGGGAACCTATCGTTCGGTCACTCAGAAACCGTGGCCAGTGAAGAAAGTCGGCTGAACCTTCCCTTTTTTATTTGACGGTTATGTCAAGGCACTATTGCATTAACTCGTGTAGACGTGCAAGAAAATCTTCCATTGTAATGACTAATATATTTGCAGGCGCTCTCCCTGGTTTTTGTACTCTTTCGAGATACTCCAGATATTTTCTAATTTTTACTAAGGAATTAAACACTTTTTCATTCAGTGCCACAATTACCCCTATTTTGCCTAGTGCACTTGCGTTTACCATGCTACCTAGTCTATGTTTTCTGGAGTTTTTGCTTTCAACTTCTATTACTAGGAAACATCGTGGATTTTGATTTGGGACCAAATCTGTGTTTGGTCTGTCGCTGTTGGACCTTATCAGTTGAAAGAACCTTTTGTATTTCTCATACGTTTCTTGAATTCGATTATTGTTATAGTCGATGTTTGCATCAATATTGAATGGACCAACCGCAACGTCGACGCGGGGGCTGTATAGTTCTCTACTGTAAGCATCCCTCGAGTTCTTTGCAACATCCCATTCCGGCACTACGTTTTCGCTTCCGAAAAGTTGTCTGAGCAGGCTTATCATTTCTTCAATGTTTGCCATACTCTTCACAAACTTAGTTTTGAATGAGGGGTGTATTTTCTTATGGTTTAATGTAGCCTTTTCCTTTCTGGAGTTTTAGTGTGAAGCTGAGTTTTCCATCCTTTGAGTATTCTCTGTATTGTGTTTTGCAGTTGTTGCATGTGTAGGCTTGGACTGTAAATATTCCGTATTTCCATGTTTTGGCTGGTTTGGGGTTTTCTTTTTTGCAGTTGGGACACTTAGCCATGTAGATCCCGTTTTTAGTTTTGTTGGCTGAGTTTAAAAGCGTTTAATGGAGGTCTCGGCGTGTTTCTTTGCAGAAGGTTTAAATACTGCGAAATATATTAGAGTATTTAATTAATCAAATTGTTTGGCGGTATAGAATTTGCTGCGTGTCAACTGGGATGCTGTTAGTAGATTGGACGAGTGGGCTAGGAGCCGTTACCTTTTACTTGTTGAGGATGTTGGGGCTAGAGAGTTCAAAACCGAAGATGTTGAGGAGATCCTCAGGAAGCGCAATTTAGGACTCGAGAATGTGAATAAGCTTCTCTCCGCTTTGAGGAAGGAGGGTTTGGTTGAGGTTGAGGAGAGCCCTGAAGATTTTAGAAAGAAGATTTACAGGCTTGTTTTGCTTGGTCCCACTGTTTCGGTCAAGAAGGAGGCGGTTGGCAAGAATAGTTTGATTAGGTTGCTGAAGAGTGGCGCTGATTTGATTAGAACGGCTGTGGATTATAAGGTTCTTTTGCTTTTCCTTTTTTATAAGACAGTTAGTGATAAGTGGCATTCTATCGTGGATAAGTATGTTGGGGAAGGTTTTTCGAATGAAGAAGCCTATCTTCTGGCTAATAGTGATTATCTTGTTTTGTATGATGATAGGGAGAAGAGGCTGTATAGTTGGCGTGAAGTAACAAAGAGTAGAGAGACTGTTAAAGAATTTGCGAATGCTATGATTAAGATTTCTAGGCTGAACGGGGCGCTTCCAGACCTTCTGAAGTTGATTGAGGTTCTTGGGTTTTTGGGTTTCATCAGCGAGGATAACATGCATACTCTGGAGGGTCTCGTTCAGTTGTTTAATCAGTATGATTTTTCTGAGGTGGATTATGATGCTGTAGGCGATGCCTATCAGTGGGTTTTGTCGTATTTTGCGCCTGAGAAGGCGAAGGAAGGAGAGACATACACTCCTCGGGAAGTTATCAAAGTTATCGTGCGGATGCTGGATGTGGAGGATGGAAGTGTGGTTCTTGATCCTGCTTGTGGTTCTGGTGCTATGCTTATAGAGGCATATAATTATGTTAAGGAAGAGAAGCTCAATGGCGGAAAGCCCAGTTTGGAACTTTTAGGGCAGGAACGTAATGAGATAATGGCTGTAATTGCGAAAATGAACCTTATTCTTCATGGAATTGAGGGTTATCAAATATACCTTGGCGATAGCCTTACTAATCCGAGATTTGAGCGGGCTGACTATGTTATTGCTAATCCGCCGTGGAATTTGGACAATTATGATGAGAGCAATCTTGGAGAGCCGTCAGTTAGAAGGATATATAAAAGTTTGGGCGTGAGCGGGTTCACGCCGAAGAGTACGGCTGATTGGGCTTGGATACAGCTAATGGCGTACTTTGCAAACAAGAAAGTTGGTGTTGTTCTGGATAGTGGTGCATTGTTTCGAGGCGGAAAAGAAAAAAACATTCGCCGAACAGCTGTTGAAAGAGACTTGATTGACGCGATTATTTTGTTGCCTGAGAAACTCTTCTACAATACTGGTGCGCCGGGCATAATTCTACTTCTCAACAAGAATAAGCCTGAAGAAAGGAAAGGCAAGATTCTATTTATGAACGCGTTTAATGAGTGTGCGACTCATCCAGAGATTAGACGGCTCAACATAATCTCTGAAACGAACACGAGCAATATTGTTGATGCATACAGGAGATTCGAGGATATTGGAGGATTTGCAAAGGTTGTTTCGCTCGAAGAGGTCAGAAAGAATGATTACAATCTCAACGTGACTCTTTACGTCCATCCAAAAGAAGATGTAGAAGAAATCGACTTAGCTGTCGAGCTCGAGAAATATGAAAAGATAGAGGCTGAAGAGAAAGGGGCTGTCTCAAAAGCAATCAATTATGTAAAGAACATCATAGAGGCGAACTCAAAATGAAATTCTACAAGGAAACAAACTTCCAAGAGACAGCAATAGGGAAGACACCCAAAGATTGGGGCGTCAATAAAATAAGTGATTTGTTTGGAGTCGAAACTGGAACAACTCCCTCTACCGAGAAACCTGACTACTGGAATAGGGGAAATATAAACTGGTTTACACCCATGGATTTGAGCAGGTTAAACGGGAAAATACAGATTAATGAAAGTGAACGAAAAATAACGCATAAAGCACTAAAAGAATGTAATTTGACGCTTATGTCAAAAGGATCTCTGATTCTTTCGACTCGTGCTCCTGTTGGGTATGTTGCTCTTCTAAAAGGAGAAGGTGCGTTTAATCAAGGTTGTAAAGGGTTAATTCCGAAGGACGAAGAAAAAGTTCACTCGCTGTTTTATGCTTACTATCTTTTATTCAAAAAAGAGAATCTGCAAAATTTGAGTGGTGGAAGTACATTTAAAGAACTCTCTAAAACTATGCTGGAAAAGTTCAAAGTTCCACTACCACCGTTCTTTGAGCAGGAGGGTGCTGTTGAGGTTCTTTCTTGTGTTGATCTAGCTATTCAGAAGGTTGATGAAGCTATTGCCCAAGCTGAACGCCTAAAAAAGGGATTAATACAGCAGCTACTAACAAAAGGAATAGGACACAAAGAATTCAAAGAAACACCAATAGGAAAAATACCAGACGATTGGAAAGTTGCTAGACTTGGCGATGAGGAGATAGCTGAAATCATTATGGGTCAGTCTCCACCTTCAAGCACATATAACAAGGATGGTGACGGACTACCTTTTCTTCAAGGAAAAATGGAGTTCGGAGAAATCTACCCTTCACCAACAATGTTTTGCTCGAATCCACTAAAAATAGCAGAAAAAAACGACATTTTGATTTCGGTAAGAGCTCCTGTAGGAGATGTGAATTTGGCTCCATGTCAGCTATGTATTGGTAGGGGGCTGGCAGTCATAAGGTTTAATTCTCAAATCGCGAACTACGTGTTTTACTTCTACTATCTGCAGAAGATCAAAAATCATATAGAAATACTGGGTAAAGGCTCGACTTTTAAAGCGATAAATAAAGATGATTTAGAAAACTTAACGGTCCCCTTACCACCACCTCACGAACAGCAAAAAATAGCTGAGCCACTCTCTTCTGTTGACAATGTTTTGCGTTTAAAGAGGAAAAAGAAAGAAAATCTCATCAAAATGAAAAGGCAGGTAATGGACCTACTTTTAACAGGTAAGGTTAGGGTGAGTGCATGAGCGAATTCTCAGATTCTTCAAGGTCGTTGATTCCTGAGTGGGCAGACGTCGACGAGCTGAAACATAAACTGGAAAATTTGAAATGGGAAGATGGAGAAAAATATGGTTTAACCGAAAATCTACTTTTAGAGAATTTTATTTATGACACAGTTTTTGAGCCGAAATTCAATGAGTTAAACGAGTCCATCCTAAAAGATTTAACTGAAGTTGAAAAAAGAGAAGCTTTAGACCACGTTAAAAACATAGTTAGAAACGCTCCTGAAGACTCACTTCTAGACATTTTAAGATATGGCGTGGAATTCACGGTAAAAAGAAGTGAAAAAAGAACCTTCCGTCTAATAGACTTCGCAAACCCAGAAAAGAACAGCCTCATCTACGCCAGAGAAATAAAATATCCAGGCTCACCAATAAACCCCAAACCAGACTTCACCCTCTTCATAAACGGAATACCAATCGCAATAATAGAAGTAAAACCCTCAACCAGAATAGACTCCGAAGAAGAAGCCGTTGACCAAATAAGACGATACGAACAAGAATCTCCAGAACTCTTCAGATTCACCCAACTTGCCATAGCTTATGGCCACAGAAAACTCTTCCTCCCAACATTCCCAAACTGGAACAGAAAAACAAGACCGACCCCAGCCCAACCATGGAAAATCGAACATAAAGAAAAAGAAAATACCACTAAAATAGAAACCATCGACCCACTTCTCGAACCAACCGTTTTATTAAACATCATCAAATGGTTCACATTCTTTAGACAACGAAATGGAGAGATAGACAAAATCATCGGAAGATACAACCAATACATGGCAGCCGAAAAAGCTCTAGAAAGAATATCATCCTACCTAAACGGTGAAAAAACACAGCATGGGCTTATATGGCATTGGCAAGGAAGCGGAAAAACCTACACGATGTTTTACATTGCAAACAAATACTTCGAAGAATACTTTGAGAGAAACCCTCTCATATTCTTCGTCATAGACCGCACAGATCTACAAAGACAACTCAAAGACTTCCTCGAAGGACTAAAAGCACCAAAATTCAAAAGCTACCTCAAAATTATCGAAAGCATAGAACAACTAAAAGAAGAAATATCCACAATAAAAAGAAGCGAGTACAAACAAGGCATCATAGCAAAAGGAATCAACATAGTCCTAATCCAAAAATTCCAAAGAGAAGACTTCGAGAACCTGCTCTTAAACCTGGCAAACGAACAACTCGAACACACCAAACAAAAAAGCAAAAAAGAATATGAGAAAATACAGAAAGAACTAAACTCCCTTTCAAAAGAAGACCAAAGAAAGAAACTTATCGAGCTGGGAAGCATCCAAAAAAGAGAAATCCTCCTCTTAATAGACGAAGCTCACAGAAGCCAATACGGCCTCTTAGCATCCATGATGAAAAACGTTTTTCTAAACGCCATGAGATTCGCCTTTACAGGAACCCCTGTCTTCAAATTCGAAAAAAACACATTTCTAGAATTCGCCTACCCACCAAAAGAATACCACTTAGACGTCTACTTCATAAAAGACTCAATAGACGATAAATTCACCCTCCCAATAGTCTACGACGTAATCCAAGAAGGAAAACCAGTCACAGAAGGCATCAAAATCCTCCTGCAAGACGAAGACGTCAAAAAATACATAGAATACTGGCTAGAAACCTCAACCGAAGGAAGCCCCGCCGACGACATAGAAACCTTCCTAGAAACCGGCGAACCATCAGAAACCCTCCCACCCCAAAACCTCATCATAACCAAAAGCGAAATAAGACAACACCTAACCAAGGTAAGAGTCTTCCTAACAAACGAAAAAAGACTAGAAAAACTAGCCCAACACATAGCTCAAAGAATAGAAGCCGATACAGAAAAATTCCGATTCAAAACAATGGTGGTAACGGCAAACCGCGGAGCATGCGTCCACATGAAAAAATTCCTAGACCGCGAACTCGAAAAATTATACGCCCCACACTACGGCGAAGACGTGAAAAAATGGACAGAAATCGTAATGACATACCAACACAACGACAGAGGAGCAATCCTAGACTACAAGGAACAAATAACCAAAAAAAGAGGAAAAAACGATACAAACGAGATAAACCTAGACATACAACGAGAATTCAAAGAAGAAGTCAACCCAAAAATCCTAATAGTTACAGACATGTTGATAACAGGTTTCGACGCTCCAAAACTAAAAGTCATGTACCTCGACAAACCACTATACGAACATCGGCTTCTACAAGCAATAGCCAGAGTAAACAGACCATACAAAGACGAAATAACCGAGAAAAAATACGGTCTAATCGTCGACTCAATAGGTTTACTAGGACACGTCAAAGAAAGCCTAAGAACATTCGAACTAATCGCCGACAAAAAAATAGCCGCAGACTTAGAAGAAAACGTGTTAGGTACGATAGAAAAGAAAGTCGAAGAATTCAAAGACAACCTGAACAACCTAAAACATTCCATGAAAACATTAACAATTGAAGAAAGAAACCTAAGCATAGACATCGAAAAAATAAAGACAGAAATAAAAACCAACAAAAGAAAAGCCCTAGAAACCATCAAAGAAATAATAGACCCAAAAACAAGGATAATAGCTGCATTTTGGAACACGCCCGAAACACAAACCCTACTAAACAGGCTAAAAGAAACAACAGACCAATTCAAAGCATTGGGTTCGCACCGAGAAAAAATTCACTATGTCGAAGACATAGAACTTCTATCATACATCTACGGAAAAATACTCTACTACATCAAAGGAGGAAAAGTTCCCAAAGAATTCTGGGAAGGACTAATAGAACTCATACACGAAAAAACCCTCGTAGACGAATTCCGCACAATAATAAAGACAGAAATAAACAACGAAATGCTAAAAAACACTCTGCAAAGACTTAAAGAAAAAATCTCAGCCAAAGAAATCATTCAAGAACAAACAGTTGCAGACGCATACAGTATTTTAAGAAGCCTGCTCGAAACAGATCTCGCCAACCCAGTATACAAAGCAATACACGAAAGAATCGAAAAAGCCAGAGAAGCATGGACTATGAGAAACATCGACACTACCGTCTTCTTCCAAATCCTGTCAGAATCAACAGAAGAAAAAATCAAATACGACGAAGAAATCTCAGCCAAACCACCAGCAGAAAGAATAATCGATACCGTAAATCTCCTGCTAAACCAACAATTTGGAGACAAAAAAGAACTATCATTCAAACTAGAAGAACTAAGAAAAACACTCCCAGAAGTAATAAAAGCAGCAAAAATCGTTGCTTATCACGAAAATAAGGTCAGAACAGCCTTAATGAAAGACTTATTCAAAGAAATGAAGAAAGAAAAAGTCGATATGAGCCAAATTTTACCCGAACTGAAAAACTTTGCAGAAATAGTCACAAAAGAATACATAATCGAAGAAATTGAGAAAGCCAGAAAAACCGGAGGAACAGCAGCATGAATAAGGAACAACTAAAAGAAATCTTAAACGAGCTTAAAGACAACCTCGACATTTCAGAAAACATAAAAATAGAATTAAGACCCATGAAAACAAAAGCAGCCTCCGTATCACTCAAGAAAAACACGATAAGAATAAACAAAAACATAATTCCGACCCTAACTCCAGACTGCATCAAATATCTAATATTACACGAACTCACACACTACAAACTAAGAAGCACATACCACAACGGCGACTTCCATAAACAAATAAAAAAAAGAGTAAACGATGCAAAAGCTAAAGAACTGGAAAGAAAAATCCTCACAAGCCTTCTTAAAATAAACAACATTCTTTAATAATATTACTTTAGATGGCAAAATTTCCGCATTAACTTGCCTTTCTTTGTCTTTTTCCGCGTTCTTCTCTTTCTTCAAGCCACACCTCATATTTTTCTAATGTCTCGTCTATTTGCTTGTTAATAAAATCTTACGGCGGCAGTATTACGGAGCGGTGGAATGCATGCATGGCTTCTATAGCGTCTTGATATGTCTGCATTTTGCCCGTCTGCGCCATAAGCGTCCCAACAGTTGCTGTCAGTTTTTTATGGCTAATATCTGATATTCTGAGCATTTTCATTTCTTATGTCTCCTTGATTTTTTTGCTTATGGGCCAGCCTTTTTCAATTAGGATTTTCCTTATTTTTGGTATGTTTAGGGCAAATTCCACATGGCGACAGCCGTCAGTGTCGCAGTATTCACAGAAAATCTTGTCGGGTTTAAAGTAAACATTTATTATCCTTCCTTTTGACATGCCGTTGGGCGCGCGATCTGCCACAACTTGACACTCAATGCGTTAAATATCTGATTCTCCACGAGCTTTTACATTTACAACTTAAAAACACACATCACAATAACCACTTCTACGAAACATTATACAACAAAATAGACAAAGAGCAATTAAATGAAATAGAAAGGAAAATCTTTGCACCTATTAAAATTAAATGGTATACTCTTATAATTCCAGTTTTACTCTTATCGACGTACAACTTTCCTATATGGTGAATAGCGTGTTCAAACAGTTTCTTTTTTGAATATTTTTTCAACTTCTTCTTTATCTAATTCTTTAAGTGCATTTCTTGTAGGTTCCTTGTCGACTAAAAGATAGTTGGGACGGAGCTGTAGACAATCAAGAGGTAACCCTTGAAAACATGTAAGCAAGCATGGATGGGAATTGTAAAAAGTTTCTGCTCTTCCTCATTTTTTCTGCTATTTTTTTTAATTTTCTTCTGTTTTTTCGGTTTCTTCAAGGTATTCCTTGTATTGTTCCAGTGCTTTGTCTATTTGGTCTTCTATGAATTCTGCCGCGTTGTAGTAAGGCATATCCATGTCTTTAATGGCTTCATTGAGTTTTTTGTATTTCTCTTTCGGAATTTCTGCG
>Ga0123519_10008294_pt1 | contig 15885 bp, 16 predicted proteins | sample YelNatPaOPRAMG02_FD_87396 | JGI IMG/M metagenome (GOLD analysis project Ga0123519, IMG submission 87396) | Hot spring microbial communities from Yellowstone National Park - Yellowstone National Park OP-RAMG-02 (version 2) | ecosystem: Environmental > Aquatic > Thermal springs > Hot (42-90C) ...
CCTGCTTGGCTTACCCGATGCCTACCCTCTATACTGCTTTCGGCTCGGTATAGGGGCTAGCCCTACCCTAGCCCTCAATAATTGGTCAAGAGCCATTTTGGATTGAAAAATCAATGACTTAGACGATCCGCTCAGGCGGATTAGAAAAATTAAAGAAAACTACCAAAAAACTTTAGAAAATTTAAAGTGACTTTAGAAATTTTAAAGAAAAATTGTAGAAAATTTTAGAAATATTAAAATTTACCCCCGAAAATTTCTAAAAAGACTAATTCCTGAACCCGCTTCCAAAACCTCATTTATGGCGAATTTCACTCTTCCGCCTTGTGTGGATTGGCGGTGCCTGTGAGGGTAAGATAACCTCTAATGATTTGTTTAAAGCAAAACCCTTTGTAAAATCAACAACTTTAAAAATTAGGACCTCTATTGTTTAGAGAACCAGATTGAGCAATGAGCCAACAATTAGGGAAGTTGCTAACATTAAGATAGTTGATTTTATAGTATCTTTTACGCCGAGTTCCTTGATTAAAACGGTAAAAGTGGCGATGCAAGGGAAAAATATTGCTAACACCGTGCTGGCAACGACTAGTTGCTTGGCAGATAAGTTTAATGGTCCTAATAATGCTACTGCAACATCTTTGCGCAAAAAACCGATAAGAATCGCTACAATAGCGGTCTTAGGTAAGCCAAAGAGTTTAGTAATGACCGGTGCGGTTAGTTCGGTAACGAAATCAAATATTTTAAAATTATAAAGCAGATTAACCACAAACACACCCGCCAGGACAATTGGCGCGGCTTCAATCAAAAAACCCATAATTCTAATCCACAATTTTTTAAAGAGCAGGTTGAATCTTGGTAACCGGTAAGGCGGCATTTCAATCACCAAGTCCGGACTGAACCCTTTAACCAATAGGTTTAAAATCAAACCCAAGCATAACCAGACCAAAAATAGGGTGAGATAAACAATCGCCACATAATTACCCCCCTTTTCCCCAACCAAACCAATAATCATCGCCTGCAATGCCGCACAGGGAATACCGATTGAGATTAAGGTTGCCGCAATAAATCGTTCGCGTCGCGTCTCTAAGATTCGGGTCGCCAGTATCCCTGGCACATTACAACCCATACCCAAAAACATCGGAATTATTGAATAACCGTGAAGACCAATTCGGTGAAAGAGTGTATCCACCTGAATAGCGAGTCGGGGCAAATAACCAATATCTTCCAGAACACTTAATAGTAAATAAAAGGAAAAAAGATAGGGCAGAACCATCCCAAATTCAACATATATCCCGGTAGTAAGAACACCCATTGATTGGACAAAATCTATCCTGCCCGCAAAGAGTTGACCAATCAAAATATTGTGAAAAAAACTATTCGGTCTTAAGACCGATGAGAGTTTCAAAAGGATTGGAGCGTAGATGTGATTAAAGAAAGGGTCGAGCAGGAAGTTTATTAGTGTCTCACTAATAAACCGAATCAGTCTGAAGACCAGATACATTATTCCCACACCGATAAAAAGACCGAAGATAGGATGGACAGTTGCTTCGTTTAACCGATCCCAAAAGGTATGATGGCGATGCGTAATCGTTTGAACTTGGGCCGTAATTGCTCCAACTTCTTGCCAAAGTTCACTTGATGCCTTTGGGTCTTTATCCGGAACCCTTGCCTCTTTGATTCGGGAAAGTAAGGTATTTAGTCCTTCACCACTTACCGCAGTCGTGGGTACAACTGGTACCTGTAAGATTTCTTCTAATTTTTGGGCATCAATCTTAATCCCACGGTGTTTTGTCTCATCCCAAAAATTGAGGGCAACAATCATTGGCTTTTTTTGTGCCAAAAGTTGGAGCGTAAGATAAAGATGGCGCTCTAAGTTCGTCGCATCAACGACATTGATAATCAAATCGCCTTGTTTTAACATCGCACAAGCGACTTCCTCTGCCTTACAGGTTGGTTCTAAGGTATAAGAACCCGGCACATCAATTAATAAAACCTTTTCATCACCTAATTTCATCTCGCCTTTGGTAAAACCAACCGTTGTGCCTGGATAATTAGAGGCAATAACCTTTATGCCGGTGAGCCGGGAGAATATCACACTCTTGCCAACATTTGGATTACCAACTAAAAGAATCGTCTTCATTTTACTTCTACGATAATTGAATTTGCCATTCCAAAGCCCAAGGCGATTTCGGTGTTATCCAACCTAACCACAACCGGACCACGCATCATCATTGCGCTGACTTTGGTTATTTTCTTACCAGGAATTAAGCCTAAGGCGTTGAGCCGGGCGACCCTTCCTCTACCACCTTGAATCTCTTTTATTATTCCGGTCTGGTGCGCTTCCAGTTTCGTTAAAGGAAGTAGTTTCATATTTCACCGACACCTTTGGCATAATCCATAAATTACTAAATTATGTGCCTGAGGTTTAAAATTATTCTTCTGGGCGATTTGACGCTGGAGCCGCTCAATTTTTGGACTGGTAAACTCAATCATTTTGCCGCAACTTAAACAAAACAAATGGTCGTGATGGCGGTGGCCGAATTGGTGTTCAAAGCGTGCCTCCCCTTTACCCAAATCAACTTTGCGGGCAACCCCGGATTTGGCTAAAAGGCTTAGGGTCCGATAGACGGTAGAAAAACCAATAACAATTCCCTGTCTTCGCATCTCGTTATATAGTTCCAAGGCACTAATATGTTTTTCGGTGCTAAGAAACTTCTCAATTACCCGATTGCGTGGTTCACTCCGTTTCAATCGGTTTTTGATTCTAAAGTCTTCAAACAAATCTTGTTCAGTTTTCATAATTAAATTATAACAAATTGAAAATGAATGTCAATTTCATAATAATGTAGGGTAGACCTTCGGGTTTGCTTCGATTTGCAAGCAAGGCTAATCCGCCGAAGGCAACTTGACCGCCACTTTTATGGGTTACGGCTTCTTGTTTTTTCCAATTCTCTCATTATCTCTTGACTTTTTAGCCATTGCGTCTAAAATAGATTATGCAGAAGAAAAGAATTCTTACGGGTGACCGACCAACCGGTCCTTTGCATCTTGGTCATTATGTTGGCTCGTTAGTCAATCGGGTCAAATTGCAAAAGGATTACGATGAATTTATTATCATTGCCGATGTCCAAGCCCTCACCACTAATTTTGACCACCCGGAAAAGTTAAAAGAGGATGTTTATAATGTCTGTCTTGACTATCTTTCAGTTGGCATTGACCCCAATTTAACCACTATCTTTATTCAAAGCCAGGTTCCGGAAATTGCCGAATTAACAATTTATTATTCAATGTTCACTCCGGTATCCTTACTTCGTTACAACCCCACCATCAAGACCGAGGCAAAACAATATGGTTATGACGCCAAAGGAATGACCTATGGTTTTTTAGGTTATCCAGTGAGCCAAGCGGCTGATATAACCTTTTGCCGTGCCCATCTTGTGCCAGTGGGGGCGGACCAAGTGCCCCATATTGAATTAACCCGAAAGATTGTGCGTCGCTTCAATGAACTCTACGCCCCCGTCTTGGTTGAACCCGAAGCCTTGGTTGGTGATATTCCGAGGTTAGTTGGGCTTGATGGCAATGCTAAGATGTCCAAAAGTTTAGGTAATTGTATCTATCTTGCCGATTCCAAAGAAGATGTAGCGAAAAAAGTCAATCAGGCAGTAACCGACCCCGCTCGTATCCATGCCAAAGACCCGGGTCACCCTGAAGTCTGTAATGTCTTTACTTATCAAAAGGCATTCAATCCGAAATTTATCCCCGAATTAGAAGCGAACTGCCGGGCGGGTAAGATTGGCTGCGTTTCCTGTAAGAAGACCTTAATTACCGCAATTAATGAGTTACTTGAACCAATTCGGGAAAGAAGAAGCAAATACGAAAAAGACCGCGATTTAGTCACTCAAATTCTTATTCAAGGCACGAAACGGGCATGTGAAGAAGCCAAAAAGACTATGGCGCTCGTTCGGGATGCAATGAAGATAAATTATTTCAAGTTATCCTAAATTTTTCCTATGAACTTTGGGTTGATTGTTGCCGCAGGTAAAGGTGAACGGTTTGGCGGCACCAAGCAATTTTTCTTACTTGATGGTAAACCGGTTGTCTTACATACCGTTGAGGCATTTGAACGTTGTCACTGTATTGACCAGATTGTCCTGGTCGTTAACCCACCAAAGATAAATTATATTGAAACTCTGCTTGAATTGAATGAAATTAAAAAGATAAGAGCGGTCGTTAGTGGTGGTAACGAGCGGCAAGATTCGGTTTGGAATGGACTTAAGGCTTTGCCCAAAAAGGGACTGGTGGCGATTCACGATGGCGTTCGCCCCTTGTTTGAAACTAAAATTTTAGCCCAAGGCTTTGCCCTGTGCAAAAACCACAAGGCGGTAATCTGTGCTATACCAATTAATGATACAGTAAAAGAAGTAAAAGATGGCAAGATATCAAAAACGATTGACCGCTCTAACCTCTATTTAATTCAGACCCCTCAATTTTATGAAATCGGATTGATTAGAAAAGCCTATGAGAAAGCGCTAAGTGAGAAATTTTACGCCACGGATGATTCAACCTTAGTTGAACGGCTTGGGATAAAGGTCCAGATTATGCCGGGCAGTAGTAGCAATATCAAAATCACCAATCGGGAAGATTTAAGATTGGTTGAGAAAATCGTTAAAGGCAGTGCCGTGCTAAACCAAGAACGCAAAGCAACCGAAGACAATAGCACTTTATAATCTTTTATAGAATGAAAAAAGTTGTCGTCTTAGGTTCAACCGGCTTTCTTGGTCAAAGAGCCCTTGAGGTAATCAAACATCTTGCCTCAGAATTTCAGATTTTCGGATTAGCCGCCCACTCCAATACTGACTTACTTGCCAGGCAAGCCAAACGATTTAGACCACGATTTGTCATTATTGGTGATAGCACAAGACTAACCGAATTAAAACAAAAACTTGGCGGTTTTTTGAAGTGCGCGGTCTTAACTGGAATTGCTGGGATGACCGAAGCGGTAACCCAACCCGAGGCCGACATAGTTATCGTTTGCCTTTCCGGTTTAGATGGTATTCTACCCGTCCTTGCCGCAATTGAAAAAAGAAAAAGGATTGCCATTGCCACCAAGGAGATTTTAGTAAGTTTTGGTAAAATTGTTATGCAAAGAGCCAAGAAGTATGATGCCGAAATCTTACCAATTGATTCTGAGCAAGTCGCTCTCCACCAATGTCTTGCTGGTAACAACTTATCTTTAGTAAAAAGAGTAATCCTCACTGCTTCCGGCGGTCCGTTTTGGCACCGCAAAAATTTAAACAATATAAAACTTACCGAAGCCCTCCGTCATCCCATTTGGCCAATGGGTAAAAAGATTACGATTGATTCAGCAACCCTAATGAATAAAGGGTTAGAGGTAATTGAGACCGTTCGGTTCTGGAATTTACCACCCCAAAAGGTTGAAGTCCTAATTCATCCTCAATCGGTAATTCATTCAATGGTTGAATTTTTGGATGGTTCAATTCTGGCACAATTGGCCGTGCCGGATATGCGGCTACCTATCCAGTATGCATTGACCTATCCCAAACGCCTTCCCTCCCTTTTAGCCCAATTTGACTTTACTAAATTTCCCAATTTGGAATTCTTTCCCCCCAATCTTAAAAAATTTGCCTGTCTAAAACTTGCTTATCAAGCGATAGAGAAAGATAATGGCTATCCCTGTGTCCTCAATGCGGCAAATGAGGTTGCGGTCAAGGCGTTTCTTCAGGGCAAACTTAAATTCTCGCAAATCCCCAAAGTTATTAGCCAAACCTTAAGGGCTTATCATCCGCCTCAGGCGAACTCCTCTTTAACCCTAAAACAAATAATCGCTACGGATCAATGGGCACAAAGTTATTGCTTGAAACAAATCACAGTCTGCTCAAAACCATGATTCCAAACATTATCTCCGTCGCAATTGTCATTGCGGTTTTAATCATAATCCATGAAATTGGCCACCTTTTAATTGCTAAATCAAGTAGGGTCTTAGTTGAAAAGTTTTCCATCGGTTTCGGGCCAGTTTTAATTAAAAAGAAGATTGGCGAAACAGTCTATCAACTTTCACTCATACCCTTTGGCGGCTATATCAAAATGTTTGGTGAGGAGACCGAGGTCGAAGGTGGGTTTTTGACCCAGCCGGCGAAAAAGAAGATTGGTGTGGTTATTGCTGGTCCAATTGCCAATCTAATCTTGGGTTTTATTCTAACCTTAATTCTCTTTTTAACTTTTGGCGTCAAATATGCTGAACCAAGAATTAGTTTAGAGCCCAACTCCTGGGAAGCCGAAGCAGGGCTCAAGAATGGCGATTTAATTTTAAGCATCGCCTCGGATACAATAACCGATTTCGCTGCCATTGAAAATATTTTAACGAAGAGTTTTGGCGAGACTTTAAATATTCGGGTTCGCCGTAATGGTGAAGTCTGCCAAATCCCATTTTGGGTTGCCCGGGAAAGTCTAACCATTACACCATTTGTCCTACCCATTGTGGGCCAAGTCAAGCGGGGTGGGCCAGCCGCGCGCATCGGCTTAAAAGCCGGCGACATAATAAAAGTGATTGATGGTAAGTCAGTTGCCAACTGGGACGAATTTGTCCAGGTAATCCGAGTATCCGCTGGTAAAAAAATTCCAATTCAATGGCAAAGAAATGACTCACTTTATTCTGATTCGGTAATTCCTGAATCAGTAACCGATGAACTGACGGGTGAGCGGATTGGTCAGATTGGTATCTGGGTAGCGCTACCGAAAAAGCCACTCTCATTGCTTAGTGCCATACAAGAATCCGCTAACCGTTGCCTTAATGTTATTATTCAGACCTTTGTGGTTATTTCTAAGGTTATCACCGGTAAGATTTCGCGCAAAGCGATTGGTGGCCCAATTATGGTAGCAAAGCTCACCTACGAGGGGGTCAATTGGGGCGTTGAGTATTTTTTGGCGCTTTGGGCGATACTCTCCATTAACCTTTTTGTCGTCAATCTATTTCCAATTCCGGTCTTAGACGGTGGAAGAATTCTAATCTTTATTATTGAGGCAATCCGCAGAAAGAGATTATCCAAAAAACAACTTGACTTCGCTTTAAATATCGGTTGGGGACTCATTCTACTTTTGCTCTTTTTTACCTTTTTCAATGACATTCTGCGATTTGTCCGACCGTAAAATTTATGAAATTTTTGGCAATCGCCTTGGCTTATGAAGAAGAACGGTTTGTTAAGGGTTATCCACCAAAAGGTGCCAACCTATTTATGGCGCCAAACCTTGAGATTAGCCAATTGGCAAGTCTACTATCCAAGCGTGACGAATTAATTTATCTTGACGAACGATTTGACTGCTTGAGTCAGTCACGGGAGGTGCTTCAAACAACCGATTTAGTTTTGATTTTCGCCGATTTTGGACAGGAAAAACGAGCAATGGAGTTGGTCGCGCAATTAAGCGCCGATGGTAAGCGTAGCATTATCTTTGGACCGCTTCCAACGGCTTGGCATTCCGCCTTAGGCGGATTACCCGATTGGGTTGATACCGTGGTAATTGGTAGCATCGTCAATGCCTATTCGGAAATTCGGGAAGATTTAGCCCACGGCAAATTAAAGAAACAATATGTTGCTGAAGACCAACCGGTTTATATTCCCCCAACCGCTTCAATCCATCTAAGGACAAACTCCGGTAGTTTTAATAAAACCTTGCAACCATTGCAGGCGGTGATTGGTTGTTTCTGTCTACCCCAAATCAAACCAATCTGCCCTCAAAATCTATATTATGGTTCCAAGGTCTTGAAGCGTGATTTAATTGAAGTGATTGGTGAAATAATTTCTTTGCCCTATAAGCATATTATCCTTTTAGACGAAGATATTACGCAATACCCTGACTATTATTATGAGTTTTTTACTCACGCTTGGAATTATCGAAAACACTGGACGGTTCAAGCGGGCAAGCGTTTCTTTGAAAATCCTAACTTCATTAGATTGCTGGCTAAAGCGGGTACTCGAATTATATTTTTAAATGAAGATTGGTTCCCCCCATTATTTCCGGGTGTGATTACCGCGGCTGATGCCGAATTTCCTAATAGTGCTTCCTCCACCCAGGCAATTTTACGGGAAAAACGAAGACAGGTCAAAATGATTCATTCCGAGCGAATTTTGGTTGGTGCAAAATTAAGTTTAGTGTATTATCCAACCAGTGAATTTGATTTCAATAATGCCTTCCGGCTGATTGACCGTTTAGACTTAGATTTCATAGCAATTAAGTTTTTTGAACCTGCCCCACCCGAATCGGGTTTCGGGATTTTACCAATCCAGCGCCGTTACTTTCCAATGTTACCATCCACTGACCCGGCCTGGCTAAAAAATCGTTTTTATGCCCTTGGCCATATTATTTATCGTGCCAGTATCCGACCAGCAAGCATCGGTTTCTACAATACCCTTTTCTATCTGATTCCCTATAGTTTAGCTTACCGACAGAATTTTCTGGAGGGTATCGCTTATCCCCCTTAATAACTGTAGAATATGAAGCAAGAATTTAAGGCTGAACCCTATTTAGAAAAGATAAGAAACATTGGAATTGCCGCTCATATTGATGCCGGTAAGACCACTACCACCGAACGAATTCTTTTCTATACTGGTAAGATTCATCGGATGGGTGAGGTGGATGAAGGTTCAGCGACAATGGACTGGATGGAGCAAGAAAAAGAAAGAGGGATAACAATAACCGCTGCCGCTACAACGGTCTATTGGTCAAAAGGCACGGGCGAGCCCTATCGGATTAACATCGTCGACACCCCAGGTCATGTTGATTTTACAATTGAAGTAGAAAGGTCATTAAAGGTTTTAGACGGGGCAATTATTGTCTTCTGTGGGGTTGGTGGAGTTGAGCCACAATCGGAAACGGTCTGGCGCCAAGCCGATAAGTATCAAGTGCCAAGAATTGCCTTTGTCAACAAACTGGACCGAGTCGGTTCCGACTTCCTTCGGGTTGTGCAAATGATGGAAGATAAATTTACTTCCAAGCCCGTGCCGATTCAACTCCCCTTGGGCAGTGAAGATGAATTTAGGGGTGTTATTGACCTTATTGAAGAGCAGGGTTATATCTGGTTGGATGAGACCGAAGGTCGGGAATTTAGACCAATTCCCATTCCTAACGAATTAAAAGGATTGGTTAAAGAATATCGGGAAAGGATGATTGAGGCGGTTTGTGATTTTGATGAAGAATTATTAAGAAAGTATTTAGCCGGTGAGCCAATTTTACCCGAAGATATCCGACGCGGATTACGCAAAGGGACCTTAGCCATTAAACTGGTGCCGGTGCTTTGTGGGAGTGCATTGAAAAATAAAGGAATCCAGAAGTTACTGGATGCGGTCATTGATTACCTCCCTTCGCCGGTTGAGGTTAAACCAGCAACTGGGATTCATCCCAAAACCAAGTCCTTAGAGGAACGAAGGGCTGACCCAAAATCGCCTTTTTCGGCTTTAATCTTCAAGATTGCCAATGACCCGCATCGTGGTCTTTTGTCTTACATCAGGGTTTATTCCGGTAAAGTGCGTCAAGGTGATACGGTATTAGTTGTTCCGACAATGGATAAGGTCCGAATTCAAAAATTATTATTACTTCATGCCAATCGCAAAGATGAGATTGAGATGTTGCAAGCCGGCGAAATCGGTGCCGTGGTTGGGATAAAAGATGTAAAGACTGGTTATACCTTAGCCAACCTTGCCCATCCGATTGCTTTTGAACCGATGGAATTTCCCGAACCAGTGGTCTTCATTGCGGTTGAACCAAAAAGCAAAGGTGATGAACCAAAACTCTTCCAGTCATTGGCTATTCTTTCCATTGAAGACCCAACCTTCAAGGTGAAGACCGACCCTGAGACAAGTCAAACTATCATCTCCGGAATGGGAGAACTCCATTTGGATATCTTGATTGACCGATTAAAAAGGGAGTTTGGAGTCCCCTGCCGCGTTGGTAAACCACAAGTTTCTTATCGTGAGACAATTACTAAAGAAGGTGTTGCCGAAGGCCGCTTCATTCGGCAGACAGGCGGTAAAGGGCATTATGCAGTTGTCACTCTAAAATTACAACCAATCGCCAAAGGGGTTGAGATCTATAACGAAATTAAAGAAGGGACAATTCCCAAAGAATTCATCCCCGCGATTCGGCAAGGGATTGAAGAAAATATTGATGCCGGTGTCTTAGCCGGTTATCCAATAATCAATATTCGGGTTCATATCGTTGACGGTGCATTTCATGAAGTTGATTCTTCGGAGATGGATTTTCGGATAGCGTCAAGCATCGCTTTTCGGGATGCCTTTATTAAAGCCAATCCGGTCCTGATGCAACCAATAATGGACTTGGAGGTTGTTACACCTGAGGATTACTTGGGCAGTGTAATTGCGGATATCAATGCCCGAAATGGTAAGGTTACCCATTTAGAGTCGGTAAAGGGTCATCGGATTATCAAGGCACTGGTTCCGTTAGCCGCGACTTTTGGCTATACGACAACCTTACGGTCATTAACTCAGGGCAGGGCAACAAGTTCAATGCAATTCTCCCATTACGAAAAACTATCCGAAGAAGAAAAAGCCAAAATCTTTCCGACTATTCCTACTTTTTAATTAAAAACTTATTGTTGACAGGTTCAGATTTTTTGCTATTCTTAAAATCGTGATGTCAAAAATACTTTCTTTAGCGAAAGGAGGTATTTATGCGTAAAAGGGTCCCAATAATTTTCCTATGTCTTATTTGCTTCCTTTTCACGAGTTGCGCTACAGTTTCAATTGTTGCTCCTACCGGAAAACAGGTTATGCTGGCAGCCGAGACCGAGCCAACTACCTTAAAAACTAACAAAAAGGTTTGGTATGTCCTTTGGGGATTGGTGCCAATTACTGATAATTCCACTGAAGATTTAATCGCAAAATACAATCTCCAAAACGTTAAAGTCAAAACGCAATACGATATCGTTGACTTTCTCATCAGCTATTTCTTAGGATTTCTGACTATTCACACGAAAACAGTCATTGTGGAAGGAAATACTGCCAAATAAAAACTTCTAAAATAATCACAGGGGGAGAAATTTTCTCCCCCTTTTTAATTTAATCTTTAAAAATTAAAACCGAATTAGAACCCGATTCGGGTTGAATCCCCAAAAACACTAGGGTTTAGGTGCGAGGGACCCGAATCGGGTTAAATATGTATGTATCAAGGAAATCCGAATCGGGTGACTTACCCTTATTATCTTGTCCCTGCCTTATTTTATTCTTCAATCTTGATTGCGGTTACCGGACAGTCTTCTACTGCTTGGCGGACACAGTCTTGTGCAGCCTCTGGTACAATGTCAACCTTTACGCTGGCGACATCGCCCGCCATCTCAAAGATGTCCGGACAAGTGGTGACACAAAGTTCACAACCTGAGCAGGTTTCTTTATCAATCGTCACCTTCATCTTTTCACCCCCTTTCTTTTAAACTACTGGAAGCAGTCGCCTTTTGACCGAGTTCAGCACCTAATTCTAATGCCCGCAGATTTAAATCAATGGTATAGCCGGGCACCCGATTTTTTACCGCCTGTTTGAGTGATTCTAAGCGAACAATCCCCGTGATACTGGAAATTGCGCCTAAAAGGATAATATTGGTAAAAAGTTCGCGTCCAAAATTTTCGCGCGAGGTTTGGGCAAAGGGTAAAGAGAAAAATTTTTCGCGGTAACACTTGCGCACATAAAAACTATCAACCAGTTGAATGCCATTGGCTTTTAAATCGGGCGTATAACAATCACACGCCAATTGACTCAGACAGGCGAGTAAGTCTAATTGTCTTGCCTTAGGATAAAGGATTTCTTCATCGCCGATTATCACATCGGCTCTTGAGGCACCGCCTCTTGCTTCTGGTCCATAACTTTGGGTCTGGACAACCTTTTTTCCTTCGTAGACACCACAGGCTTCGGCTAAAACAATTGCGGCTAAGATTGAACCTTGGCCGCCCGTCCCCGATAATCTAATTTCGTATCGCATCTATTTTTGTTCCGACGCTCGTTTTATTGTTCTTTGGTAAACCTCAAGGTATTCTTCGGCTTCGGTCTCCCACAATACACCAATCTTTATCTTTTTTTTCGTATCCGCCTTAGGCGGATTAGTCTCGGTTACTGAAACCGTATTCTCTTTTATCCATTCCAACATCTTCACTGCATCACCCAAACGATTCATCCGGCCATAAAGGGTGGGACATTGTGCGATTACTTCTAACACCGAAAACCCCTTTTTTTGGATTATCCGCTTTATCATATTTTTCAGATGAACCACATGGTAGGTTGTGCTGCGCGCTACAAGCACCGCACCTGCCGCTTTGGCAATCGCGACAACATCAAATTCCCGTTCGATATTACCGTATGGTGCGGTGGTAGCAATCGCATTAAAAGGGGTAGTAGGTGAAAATTGACCACCGGTCATACCATAATTAAAGTTATTGATAATGATTAGGCTTAAATTTAGATTGCGCCGACAGGAGTGAAGGAAATGGTTACCACCAATCGCTAAGATATCACCATCACCACCAATGACCACAACCTCCATTTCGGGTCGGGCTAATTTAACGCCCGTAGCCGCCGGTAAGGCACGACCATGCAGGGTATGGTAGGTATCACAATCAAGATAACCAGGGATGCGGGAAGAGCAACCAATTCCAGAGACAACGCAGAGTTTATTCTTATCCAATTTCAGTTCAAGGAAAGCCCGCACCATTGCATTCATTACTGTTCCAATCCCACAACCAGGACAGAGGATATGAGGAAAACGGCGGTCAAGTCTTAAATACTCAAATATTGGCGGTAAATTAACCGATGACATCTAAAATTTCCTCAGGGGTCAACATCTCACCATCAACTCGATTGACGGGTTGGACCGGAACTTCTGGACTGACTGCTCTTTCCACCTCGTTTTTCAATTGTCCTTGATTCATCTCCGGCACGATAATTCTTTTGGCACTTTTTAATAATGCGGTCAACCGTTCATAAGGGAAGGGCCAAATCATTCGAAGTCGGACCATTCCGATTGACCGACCGGTCTTCTTTTCATAAATCTTCTTTGCCTCAGCTGCCGAACGGGCAGTAGAGCCATAACCAACGATGACGGTATCCGAACCCAAATCGGTATAAAAGAAGTCCCAGAGCCAATTTTTATTATCTTCAATCTTGCGTTTTAATCGTTCCATCTTCCAGGCAATTGTCTCGGCGTCGTTGGTTGGAAAACCGTCTTTGCGATGGGTTAAACCCGAGATATGAATCCGATAACCTTCGCCAAAACTAACAACTGGACCGTCGTAATTGGTATCGTCGTCATAGATTAAAAATTCATCCGGTCCTTTGGTTGGTTTTGGTGCTTGATATAAGTCAACCTTCTCCGGCAAGGCGACAACCTCGCGCATATGAGCAACAATTTCATCTAATAGGATTATCACCGGAAGCCTGAGTCGTTCCGAGATATTCACTGCCAACACAGTTAGATGGAAACACTCGGCAACGCTCCAAGGCGCCAGGACAACGATTGGGTGGTCACCATGGGTGCCCCAGCGGGCTTGCATCACATCCCCTTGGCTTGGTTTGGTCGGTAAGCCGGTGGCAGGACCACCGCGCATTACATTGACAATGATGCAGGGCACTTCAGTCATACAGGAATAACCAATCCCTTCTTGCATTAAAGAGAATCCCGGTCCAGAAGTAGCGGTCATTGCTTTCATACCAGCCGCGGTCGCACCATTCATTGCACAAATACTGGCGATTTCGTCTTCCATCTGAATAAATATACCGCCCAATTTCGGTAATTCTCTTGCCATATATTCCGCAATCTCAGTAGAAGGTGTGATTGGATAACCGGCAAAGAAACGGACCCCAGCTCGGATTGCCCCAATTGCACAGGCTTCGTTACCAGATAAGAGTTGCATCAATCTTCTTCCTTGAGTTTTTCGGTCGTTTTGCTCCGAGTTTTAACAAAGATTGCTAAATCCGGACAGTGCAATTCACAAAAGCGACAACCCGTGCACCGCTCAGGATTTACTACCGAAACCTTTAAATCATCGCCTAAACCAAGGACATCCTCAGGACAAAACCGAACACAGATTTCGCAACTTTTACAAAAAGGCTTAATTATTTGAATCTGATGGCCATTCGGGGTTACCACCATCAATGGCTCGGCTGGTAATGATTTTTTCATTAACGATATTTAAAATTAACTTTTTGGTGCCTCGCCGCTTTTTACTTCCCGGTGACCGAAGACTCCTTTCAAGATGATTAATATCCCAACGAGGATTAAAATAATTGGCCACCAGTTTTTTAAGGTGAGAACAAATGCCAAACCGAGCACAAATAGGATAATCCCAGCAATAAACCGACCACCGAACAGATGCTCCTTCAATTGCCAATTCCGCATTACCGCATCAAAAAGGAAGATAAGCCCGAGAAAGGTTAAGAGATAAGACCACCATTTATCCTTTGGGATAATATCATTGGTGGCTAAGAAAAAACTTAAACCAAGGGCAAGAATAATAAGTCCACCCAATATATCGGATAAAGCCGATTTTTTCATAGGTAAAGATTAATCAGACTTTTTAAAAAGTCAAGTGCCTAAGCCAAAATCTAATCGGCATCAGGATTCCGAATAAAGGAATCTGGCATCAATCGCACAGGCACCCTTGCCTTGTTCAAAGACCAAAAAAGGATTTATATCAATCTCCGAAAAATCAGGAAAATCTAGCGCTAATTGGGATAATCGTTGCAATGACTCCACTATCTTCTCAATATCAGCAGGTTGTCTTCCGCGAAATCCTTGGAGTAACTTATAGCCTTTAATCTCCTTTATCATATGCCAGGCCGATAATTCCCGAATTGGACAAATCCGAAATGAGACATCTTTTAATACCTCGACATAAATTCCACCAATCCCAAACATTATCAAAGCACCAAATTGGGGGTCGCGTTTAATCCCAATAATTGTCTCAATCCCCTGTTCTGCCATTGGTTGAATTAGCACCCCTTCAATTTTTGCCTTGGGTTTTTTACTTCGGACATTATTCATCAATTCATTAAATTTCGTCACGAATTCAGTATCATTTTCAATATCCACCATTACCCCACCGACATCGGTCTTATGGAGAATATCAGGCGAAACAATCTTTAAGACACACGGATAACCCAACTCCTTTGCCTTTTTTAAACCTTCGGCTTCATCGGATACCAAGGCAAAGGGCAGAGTCGGAAATCGGTAGGCATTGAGAATCTCATAACCTTCCGGTTCCAAGATTTGGGGCGGGGTTCGCCTTTTTGCCTTTTCAATAATTGCCCGAACTTTATTCTTATCCACATCGTTAAAGATTTTTATTTCGGTCATTGGTTTATTTATCCAGTCACCAAAGTCACACATCATTGCTAAAGCCTTAGCCGCCGTTTCCGGAAATGGGTAATAAGGGATTTTTGCCCGCCACAAAGTCTGAATCACCTCTTTGGTATTCTCTAAGGACAATAGACAACCCATTACCGGCTTTTGATATTGAGGCACCAATTCACTAACCTTTTCGGCTACAACCTTTGTCTCCGCCATAAGGGTTGGAGTCCAAATTGCAATTACACCATCAATTTCTTTGTCTTCAAGGATAATCTGCAATGCCGAAGCATAGCGTTTCTCATCCGAATCACCAATCACATCAATTGGATTATTGACACTGGCAGTCGGTGGTAGGATTGGTTTTAACTTCTCTTTAGTTGTCTCCGCTATACTCGCTAATTTTAATCCGTTTCGAATACTGGAATCGGTTGCCATAATCCCGATGCCACCAGCATTAGTAATAATTGCTACCTTACGGCCTTTGGGGATTGGTTGTCCAGCAAAAGCTTTGGCATACTCAAAAA
>Ga0123519_10008298_pt1 | contig 15880 bp, 13 predicted proteins | sample YelNatPaOPRAMG02_FD_87396 | JGI IMG/M metagenome (GOLD analysis project Ga0123519, IMG submission 87396) | Hot spring microbial communities from Yellowstone National Park - Yellowstone National Park OP-RAMG-02 (version 2) | ecosystem: Environmental > Aquatic > Thermal springs > Hot (42-90C) ...
CTTGTGGAGACTTACACACCGGGGACTGGCAAGAATGATCCAAAGCGTGTTCCATAGGGTATATCGGCAGATCGGCCTTGCCATTGCACTCTTAGACGCCATCGTGCAAGAACGATGCCAACAATTGAGGGTTAGGCAATCAGCATGCCTATCTCAGCAGCAAGCCGGCTTGCCGCTGAAACACTATTCCCGGTCGTGGAGAGCTGCTTGTCAGCTGTCGTAGGCGCGTGCGAAAATGGCATCAGTCAGCGGGCGCGCCAATAACGGCTTGGGAGGAGAAGATCGTGGGAGACCTTCATCGGCTGCTGAAGATTCCGGTCAGGCCCGATCACGAGGGGCTGAAGGCAAACCTGCGTCGTCAGGGCACGCCTCAGCGCGTCTTCTTTATGGAGCTCTTCGAGGACGAAGAGATCAAGAACGAGGTGTGCCGCGTGTTCGGGGTCGGCAGTGACCTGGACCCGGCTGACCCGCATTATCGGCTGCGGCGGGAGATCGCTGTACAACGTTTCCTCGGATACGATGCCGTGGTGTGCCAGGCAGACTGGCCAGAGTTTCCGCGAGATATGCTGAGAACCGCCGATTCGACGCAGTATGCCAGCCAATCGCGCGGCGTTCGGGAATGGGAAGATGAGCATCACGGGCCCATCCAGAACTGGAACGATTTCGAGCGCTATCCCTGGCCGCGTCCTGACCAGATCCGCACCGACACTCTGGAATGGCTAAGCAAGAACCTTCCCGATGACATGTGTATCTACGCAGGCTGCCACAGCATCTTCGAGAACGTCACCTGGCTAATGGGCTACGAGAAGCTGTGCGTGGCCCTTTACGACCAGCCTGACCTGGTGGACGCGCTCTTCGAACGCATAGGCAGCATCTACCACGAGGTCTGCAAGGTGCTGGTGCAAGTTCCGCGCGTGGACATTCTCTTCGGCGGCGATGACATGGGCTTCAAGACGCAGACCATGATCAGCCCCAAAGTGCTGATCGAGAAGTCCTTTCCATGGCACAAGAAGAACGCCGCCCTGGCGCACGAAAAAGGCCGGATCTACCTGTTGCACACCTGCGGCAACTTGAGGGAAGTGATGGAGCGACTGATCGAGGACGTGCGAATCGACGGCAAGCACTCCTTCGAGGATGTGATCGAGCCGGTCACCGAGGCGAAACGTCGATACGGGGATCGCATTGCTCTCATCGGCGGCGTAGACGTGGACATCCTATGCCGCGGCACAGAGGAGCAGATCCGTCAACGAACACGCGAGATCCTCGATGCTTGCCTGCCCGGCGGAGGCTACTGCCTTGGTTCCGGCAACACTGTCGCGAACTACATCCCCTTGGAGAACTATCTCATAATGCTGGACGAAGGGCGGAAGTACGTGTAGCGAGGAGGTAATGGAAGTAGTGGCGAATCGAAGAACTTATGGGTGATGAGCGCGGTCTGCCCGTTGCCTATCGCTCTTCTATTCTCCTTCTTGACTCGCAGGGACGAGCATGCGCAGGGCTCGCGGCGCCAGTCGGAAAATGACGGGAGTCGAACGGCCGTATTCACCGTCTAGGTCGGTGGGCTGAGGCGGCCGGGCGTGGACGGACACCTCTCGGCCGGACAGGCAGAACAGCAGGGCAGGCCGTGGCCGACGGGTGATCCAAAGGCTGATGGCCAGGCTTAGGAGCGTCGTCCAACGGCTGTCGCGCGGGCCGTACACGATGAGACTGCCATCGCGCCATTCGCGCGGGGGCAGGAGAGCCCGTGCGGGTTGATGAAAGCGACCGTTGCCCACCAGTATCAGAGGCGTCTCACCCTCCCAGCACTTCCCAGCCGTTGCTACCCTAGCTCGAAAAGCCCGTCGGTGGAGAAGTGAAGACGCAAGCACGTAGAAGTAGGCGGCTTTGCCAAGGAGGGCCTTTAGCCAGGCTGGCACGTGCCGGTTAGCGTAGGCCGCGTACCCTACTAGGCCCGTATGCACGAAGTAATTGCCGTTGGCCTGGGCCAGGTCGATCTCCACTACCCGACCGGTAGCGATGACACGGCAGGCGGACGCTAGATCAAGGGGGATGCCGAGCACACGGGCGACTTCGTTGCCGGTGCCTACCGGGAGCAGGCCAAGAGTGAGCTGCGGCTGGTGGGCGAAGAGGTCCACCACGTCGGACAGCGCCCCATCCCCCCGCCGATGACTATGGTGTGTAGGCCACTGGCAATGGCCTGCCTCACCGCCGCGATGAGGTCAGGGCCGCTTGCTGGCTTGACATACAGCTTCACCTGCACGCCCAGCCGCTGCAACTCCAGCCGGGTCAAGTCGGCGGCTCGGGCACCGGAGCGCGAGCGCACATTGACGATGAGCGCTACCTCTGCGGCCGTGCTGGGCGCGAGCTCCGCGGGCCTCACATTGGTCGGCTAGTCCAGTATCTGCACAGGCGTCGCTTCGCCCGGCGCTGCCCAGACCTCGTTCGGCTGGTCTGGCGTCAGTGCTGGCGAGGTTAGGCTGAAGAGGTAAGCCGCGTCGGTGACGGTCACGTTGATGCAACCCTGGCTCTGCTGGCTGCCGAAAGCGTCGTGCCAATAGGTGCCGTGCAAAGCGTAGCCACCATCTTTGTAGTACTGGGTGTAGGGTACGTTCGGCAGGTCGTACGAGTGCGTCGGGTTGGCCACGTTGGCCGAGCGCATATCGTCGTAGAGGAACTTCCCAAAGGTGGAGTAGAGACCGGACGGCGTGTCTCGGCCTGCCTTCCCAAGGCTGACATAGGTGACGAAGATCGGCTGCCCATTCTGCACGACCGTCAGACTCGCATTCTTGCGGTCCACGTTGATATAAAGGTTCCCACTAGCTATTGCCGGCAGCGGGGTCGTGTTAGCCCGAGGCGGGGCGATACGCCTAATGAGCGAACTATGGACCAAACCGCCAGCATAGCGCCCGCCGTCGATAGTGTACCAGGTCGAGCTTCCCCCAACGTTCTCGCCTTTCTGCTCGGCCAGAACCTTAACGCGGGCTCCGGCATAAAGCTGCCCCACGATGGGCGCGCTGGTGGAGGCGGAAGTACGCACGTTGGCCGAATCAGTGTTTACCTCTCCCCACCAGCCGTTGGCCGCCAGCTTGGGATCGGGCAGAGTCCAAACCTGAGCAGCCGGGCTGATTGACTCCCGAACGGTGTTCAACCCGACGAAGCCCTCAGTTGTGGCATACCAGTAGTTCGGATCGCCGTCGAGGCCCGCAGTAACGCCAGTTACTCGCAACAAGTCACCCTGCCTTGCAACGCGGCGAACGACGCTCTTTGCATTTGGGTAAGCATAAACGCTGATCGCCTTCTGAGTGACTTCCGCGACCCAAGGTTGCCGGTACTCGTCCACATATGCACTGGGGATCTTACCAACCGGTGTCACATACCAGGTTGTGTCTCCGTCAGGCCCCGGACTGCCCTGGGTCTTCTGCAGAACCGGGATCTTGGCGCCCTTGCCTAAAGGCCCGATAGGCGCCGAGTCCAGCGAAGGCTCGGGATAGGTTACAGCCCCGTCGACTTTGACGACACCGACCCACGGTGGCCCCCAGCGGTTGGTCTCCAAGGCCTGAGCAGGGGCGGCGGGTGGCAGCAGACTCCCGACGATGAGTAGGCAAACGGCAGCGATAAAGGCAGCCGGCAGGCGGCGGAGCGCTCTCGGCAGCCAGGCCCGGCGCTGCCAGCGACCAGGCCAAAGCCATGAAAAAGCTGTCTCACTGCTTTGATGCATGTCTATCACCCGGTTCATTCCTCTTATGGCAGAGGAGCCAGCCTAAGCGGACGTGCTCCAGCAGTAAGCATTAGCAAGATGGCTGCCACCTTGACACCATCCAAGCTTGCTTTCTCGTCCTGAGGTGGTCCCGGGTCGTCGACAGATGCTCACTTGATGTCGCCGCCTGAGGAGGGGCGCGTTCAGCAAGAGCCCGCACACTCTGGTGCCTTCCCATAGCCCAAGGCAGGCACCAGAGTGTGCGCCCACTATCTCCTCTGTGCTTCGCTACCCCCGCAGATGGTTCCTACCAGTCAGCTACGCTCCCGTCAGATTCGTGACGAAACTCGCCTCCCAACTCCTCAGTCCATTTGGCCATCTTGGCCACTTCTTTCTCGTCCACCTCGATGCCCAGCCCGGGCACGGTCGGCAGCTCGATGAAACCATCTTTGATCTTCCAGGCCGGTTGGGCGACATCCATCAGCCAGTCGGGACCCGGGTACTCTTGGATCAGGAAATTGGGCACGGCCGCGTCGACATGCATGCAAGCGGTGAGCGCTACAGGGCCGATAGCGCAGTGGGGCATGATGTGCACGTAGTACACTTCGGCCATGTTCGCGATGCGCTTCAACTCGCTAATGCCTCCCGCATGCGCTCCGTCGGGCTGGATATAGGCGCAGGCTTGTTTCTCCAGCACTTCGCGGAACTCCCATCGGCTCAAGAGGCGCTCGCCCGTGGCGATTGGGAACGGCACGTGGTCTGATACCAGCTTGAGGGCATCCACGTTTTCCTGAGGAACGGGCTCTTCCACGAACATGGGCCGCATGTCTTTTATCTGGTGGCAGATCTCGATGGCCAAGGCTGGGGTGAAACGGGCGTGGAAGTCGAAGCAAATCTCGGCTTCCGGTCCTAGCCACTCCCGCATCAGGAAGGCATTACGCACGAACTTGTCAATAACGGCTGGAGGTTCGTGAGCACGCCAGGCGCTAGTGAAAGGTCCGCTCTTGAAGGCGGTGTACCCACCAACTTTCCGCAAGTACTCCAGCCGCTCGCGCGCTTTGGCAAGCCCCTCGTCGCTGCTGTCCACGATACCCCAGTGAGCGTAGAGGCGGACGCGGTTGCGGACCGGTCCCCCCAGTAGCTTGTACACAGGAACACCGTAGTACTTGCCGGCGATGTCCCAGAGAGCGTGGTCAAGGCCAGAGAGCGCGCTCATCAGGATGGCGCCTCCTCGGAAAAAGGCAGAACGGTAGATGTGCTGCCAATGGTGCTCGATGAGCAGAGGGTCTTTGCCGACGAGATAATCCGCCAACTCCTCCACTGCGGCCATAGTGCTCTTGGGTTTGTTCTCAAGGGTGGATTCTCCCCAGCCGACAATGCCATCGTCGGTCGTAACCTTCACCAAGCGCATGCGCGGTCGGGGGAAGAACTGCTCGATTCTGGCGATCTTCAACGTGCTCCTCCTGGCTAGTTCCGAGCAAGCCTCCAACAGGCGGTGGCACTGCTGCCTGTGGGTCTGCTCTTCACTGAAAACTCGGGCGACAACGCCCTTTCAGGCACACAATAGACCAAACGACGGCTAAGGTCAACGATCATTCATCGGTTATTTGCGCACTATGGAGAGTGCGACCGTGATTTACTTTGCGTCCGGCAAACGCTAATATGTGGTTTACCGCTGGGGAGATGATGAGCACCAACCGGCTAACCAGCGACGACAGCTTAGGAGAACCGAATGGAGAACTACGGCTGGGTAGGGAAGATACTGCGCGTTGACCTTACCCGAGGCAGAGTTGAGGAACAGCCAACAACCGACTACGTCCCCAACTACATCGGCGGGCGTGGCATCGCCACCCGGATAGCCTGGGAAGAGCTCCGTCCCGGCCTTAGCGCTTTCTCTCCCGACAATCTCTTGATGATATTCACTGGCCCCCTTACGGGCACGATGGCACCGTTCTCCGGTCGCGTAGAAGTCTGTGGCCTCGCACCACAAGGCTGGCCGGTCGAATGGTTCAGCCGCTCCGGCATGGGCGGCCATTGGGGACCAGAACTGAAGTACGCTGGATATGACGGTATCGTCATCAAGGGCGTTTCGGAGCAGCCAGTCTATATCTCCATCGAAGACGGCCGCGTGCAGGTCCGGAACGCCCTCCACCTCTGGGGCAAAGGCACCTACGAGACGCAACGACTCCTCGTGGAGGAACACGGCTCCAACGCCCGTGTCGTTGCTATTGGCCAGGCAGGCGAGAACCTGTGCCGCATCGCCTCTGTGTGCTCGGAAACCGAATCGGCCGCTGGTCAGGGTGGCTTCGGCGCTGTAATGGGCTCCAAGAAGCTGAAGGCAATCGTTGTGCGCGGATCGGGCTCCATCAAGATCGCCCATCCAGACGAGTTTCGGAGGAAGAGCCTCGCCATCAGAGAGGAATGCCACACCATCTTCTCCGCCTTCCCGAACGAGAACCCAGGAGCAGAACAGCGCCGGCGCAAGTACGGTGAGCGCGCCTGGGCGTGCTCCCAGCAGTGTTCCGCTCCCTGTGCCTACTACTATCGACACGTGCCAGCCGTCGTCAACAAGGGGCAGGTGTACGCTGGCCAGCTGCATTGCGCGGCCCCGCTTTTCGAGGGACTGGGTCCGGGCCAATTCTACGACTGGCAGCTCGGCTTCGAGGCTGGATTTGAAATCGCCAAGCTAGCCAACGATTGGGGTCTCAATCACTGGGAGCTTCTCTTCGGCCTGTACCCGTGGCTGCGCGACTGCTGGCGGGCCGGCATCTTGGATAACCTGGACGGACTGCCCATCGATTTGAACGACCCATCGTTCTGGGTCGAGTCTATGCGACGAATAGCTTTTCGTGAAGGCATCGGCGACGTGCTGGCTGAAGGCGGCTGGCGAGCACAGGAGAAGCTGGGTTGGGGACAGGACCAGGCCCGCCCGCTGTACGCCGCCTGGGGCTACGCTGGCCATTGGGACGGCCACGGCGACTGGGGCAACTTCGTCGTCTTCCCCTACTGGGTTGTAGCGGCCCTGCAATGGGCGGTGGATACCCGCGATCCGATGTCCAGTGGGCACGGCTACGCCCAGGGCATCACTCACTTCTCGAAGCTCACCTCGCCTGAGCACGGGCTTGATTGGGACAAATTCGTGGCTATCTCAGAACGGCTGCTGGGCAATGGGAAGGCTATGGACCCGCTCGGAGGGTACGAGGGCAAAGCGGCAGCCGCTCACTATCATACCTTGCGCAGCGCACTTAAGGACAGCGCTCCAGTTGACGACCAGATGTTCCCCCGCATATTCAGCGTCAAGACCGAGGATGGCTTCGCCCGAGCGGACGACATGGACGGGCCTGACTTCGAGTATCACCTGATCAAGGAGGCGACCGGCATCGACTGGGAGCCGGCCGAGCTAATGCTAGCTTGCGAGCGTATCATCAACATCGACCGCGCTCTCCAGGTCCGCGATTACGGCCGCACCCGAAAAGACGACGAACGTGTCATTCCCTACTCGGCGACCACCGAGAACTGGGTCAACCCGCTCCTCGGCGAAAAGCAGTCTCTGGATGCCGAGCGATTTCGCCAGCAGCTGACGGAGCTATATCGCTTGCGAGGCTGGGACCCGGAAACGGGATGGCCCACCGAGGCGAAGCTGAGGGCGCTGGGGCTGCCAGATGTGGCAGAGGCGCTCAGGGTGAAGTGAGCGGCTCAATAAGCCGACCACTCAGTAAGCTGGCCGCTCAGAAAGCGCTCGGGGTCTGCTGATCAGGCTGCCCTATGACCCGGCGACGACCAGGTCTTGGATCAATTGAACGAAAGGGGTTGGGTACACACCCAGCCAAATGGCGATGGCTCCCAACAATGCGAGAACCAGTCCGCCGCTGAAGGAGGGGAGGCCGGCCTGGTCGGCGATCGCAGAGGAAGGTCCGCCCTCCAGCGGCAGGTACATCGTCACTACGACCCTCAGATAGTAGAACAGTCCAACCACGCTCCCCGCCACCAGGGCTAACAGCAACCACCACAACGAAGACTCCAGGCCAGCGCTGACGAGCAGGAACTTTCCCACGAAGCCGGTTGTCAAGGGAATGCCGGCCAGTGAGAGCAGCATCAGTGTCAGAATGCTCGCCAGCCAGGGCTGACGCCAGAAAAGACCGGTGTAGTCTGCCAGCCCCTCAGCATCGCGCTCGGGCCGAGATAGCTCGCCCACCGCTCCGAAACTGCCTAGGGAGGCCACAAAATAAGAAGCTAGGTAGAATGCCACAGCCAGCATCGCCAGAGGCCCGCTGGCCAGAAACCCCACGAGCAGATATCCGAGATGGGAGATCGAGGAGTAGGCTAGGATACGCTTGACGTTGGTTTGGAAAAGGGCGAGCACGTTACCAACCAACATAGAAGCAACCGCTATGACAGCGAACAGAATGAAGATCGACGCATAGTGGTGCACATCCACGAGCCTGAAGTAGCGGAGGAGGAGGGCGAAGACCGCACCTTTGGAGACGGTGGACACGAAGGCGCTCACCGGTGCGGGCGCGCCTTGATAAACGTCTGGCGTCCAAAGGTGAAACGGAACCACCGCTAGCTTGAAACCAAAGCCAACCACGATCAGGGCCAGCCCGCCCAAAAGCACAGCGACGTTTGCTGGCCCCCCGGCGAGAGGCAACGCCGCTAGGCGGGCGAAGTCCATTGTCCCTACCTCTGCATAAACCAAGGCGATTCCGAACAACATAAAAGCCGCGGAGACTCCGGCCAGAATAAGGTACTTCACCCCGGCCTCGACGCTGGTCTCGCGTCGTCGGACGTAGGCGATCATCGCGTATAGAGAGACGCTCAAGAGCTCCAAGCCCAGGAAGAGTGAAACGAAGTGAGTAGCAGCCACGAGAACACAGGCGCCCAGAGTTGCCAGGAGAAGCAGGAGATAGAACTCCTCACGTTCTCCAGTTCCTCGCTCCAGATAGCCGTAGGAAAAAAGCGCCACAGCAATGGCTGCCGCCAGGCTTAACCCTATGAAGAAGACGGCATACCCGTCCACCAGCAGTAGTGCTGCCTCCTGCTGCGGCTTCGCTGTCGCCGCGATCCATAGCGAGACAAAAGCGGCAGACAGACCAAGTATAGTCAGCCCGAAACTCACAGCGTGGCGCCTATGGAGGGAGATCTCCAGCATTACCATCAGGATCGAGCCGCCGAGCAACAAGTAGGGCAGCAGGGCTGCCGCGTCTACCGCGTTCAAAGCAGTTCTCCCTGACGCCTTCGCGCCAACGCCGGCGCGCGCGAGCTTCTTAGATTCGGCTGCCAGCATCCAGTGGCGTGGCCGCCTATCTGGGATGGGCCGGGAGATGCTTCGCTTCGAGGGCGTCCACTCTGATCACCGAAGCCCGTGGCGATGAATCTAGCCAGCGTGCCAGCGGTTGGCTGCGGCGCAATCGCCGCACCGGCAGCGTAGCCTTGGAGGTTACGCAGAGCCTGCCGCGCAGTGTCAATAACTGGCTGAGGGAAAAGGCCTAACCACAAGGTGAAGACTACCAAGGCGGCTGCCAGGGCTGCCTCGTGGCCGGCGAGGTCGGCCAGGCGCCATCCAGCTCGGTTTGGTCCTTGGAAGGTGCGCTGAACGAGCCAGAGGGCGTAGATGACGGAGAAGACGAGGCCACTCGCTGCCAGAGCCGCTAGCAGCGGGCTTTTTGAGAAGGCCCCCGCCAGGATCAGAAACTCGCCCAGGAAGCTGGCCAGGCCTGGCAATCCTAGCAAGGCCAGGGCGAAGAAAAGGGCCACTGCCCCCAATCCCGGCGCCGTCGACCACAGTCCGCCAAGCCTGGCTATTTCACGGGTGCCCGTGCGCCTCTCCAAAAAAGCCACCAGCGCAAAAAGGGCAGCGATGACGAGGCCATGAGCGAGCATCTGCACCACTACCCCGGTTAGGGCCACCTCATTCCATGCGAAGACGCCCAGGAGAACGAATCCCATATGGCTGATGCTGCTGCAGGCCACCAGGCGCCTGATATCGGTCTGCCCAAAGGCAAGCCAGGCGCCATAGAGAATCCCGATCACGGCTAGCCCCATCGCCACCGGCGCGAATGAGAGAGCGGCAGCGGGGAATAGCGGTACCACGAAGCGCAGCAGGCCATAGCCGGCTGTCTTGGTCATGATGCCGGCCAAGACGATGGCGCCAGCCGTAGGCGACTCGGTATAGGCGTCGGGGAGCCAGCTATGAACCGGAAAAGCGGGCAGCTTGACAGCAAAGCCGGCAAACAACCCAAGCATGAGCCACAAGGCGAGCGTGGGATTCACGTTCGTGCCCAGTAGCGCCGTGTACTCGAAAGTGTAGGTGCCGGCAGCCTGCCCGTGGATGAGGTAGAGCCCCAGCAAAGCCAGCAGCATGAGCAGCCCGCCGGCCTGCGTGAACAGAATGAACTTGACGCCGGCTTGGAGGCGCCGGGGACCTCCCCACAGGAAGAGCAGAAAAGCGGGTACGAGCATCAGCTCCCAGAAGAAATAGAAAAGAAACAGGTCAATGGCCAAGAGGGCCCCGGTGACGCCTGCCAGTGTAAGAAGCAAATTCAGGTGGAAGAAAGCAGGCCGCTCGGGTGCCTCATGCCAGTCCGCCACAATTGCCACGCAGCCCAGAAGCTGAGTCAGCACCACCAGCAGCAGGCTGAGACCATCAAGAGCCAAATGAAACCCGATCCCGAACTGTGGGACCCAGGGGATCGAGAACTCAGCCAGCCATTGACCAGAACTGCTCTCTTGGAGCAATTCTGCCCAAAGCGCGAGCGACAGAAGAAGGTTGGCCGCTATCGCGGCCAGGGAGACCCAGCGCGAGCCGTCAGGTCCCCAGCGCGCGGCGGCCCAGGCGCCAAGGCCGCCCACGACGGGAATAGCGATAAGCAGGACGAGCATCATACGAAGACTCCGATCGCGATCGCGATCGCCGCGCCCAAGGCGATGCCAGCGGAATACCACCGCACTCGCCCGCTCTCGGTGGCGCTGAGCAGACCATAAGAAGCTTGCCCCAGCAAAGCCAAGCTGTTGTACAGCCAATCAACTGGGTCTCGACTGAGCCAAGAGGTGAAAGCTACGAACGGTCTTACGAAGAGGCGATCGTACAGCCAGTCGAACCCCCAGCCGGAGTGCCAGAAGCATACCGCTCCGGCGGCGAGAGCACGTGCTTCCCAGGAGGGTTCAGGCCGACGAGCATAGACGAGAAATGCCAACCCGATTCCGAGCAGGGCTACCAGCGATGAGACCACCTGCAGGACCACCTCAGTTTGCGGTCCCACCCCAAGCCAAGGCTCACCCGGCAGCGAACTCTGGAGAAACCCGGTCAGAGCAGGAGGGTTCCCGAGTGTCCGAGGAAGGTCCACAGATCCGCCCACAATCGATAGGACGGCAAGGGCAAGCAGAGGAATCGTGGCGGCTGGGCCCCGAATAGGCGTAGGTTGCTGTAGCTCAAGGCCGAAAAAGACGAGAATGAGGGCGCGGAAGATGTACAGCGAGGTCAGCAACGCCCCCACTGTTCCGGCGAGCCAGAGCCAAAAACCACCAACTGGCGCAACCCAGGCGCTGAGCAATACGAGGTCTTTGCTGTAGAAGCCGGCGGTGACCAAGGGCAAAGCAGACATAGAGGCGGCACCGACCAGGAACGTCCAAAAGGCTAAGGGCAAGCTTCTTCGCAGCCCCCCCATATACATCATATTCTGTTGGTGAAGACTCAGAATCACTACGCCAGCAGCGAGGAAGAGTAAGGACTTGAAGAAGGCGTGGGTCACGAAGTGGAAGATGGCGGCCGACCAGGCCCCCACCCCAAGGGCCAGGAACATGTAGCCGATCTGGCTGATAGTGGAGTAAGCGAGCATGCGCTTGATATCCGACTGAGCCAAGGCGCTTAACCCTCCCAGGAGAAGGGTAGAAGCCCCAATGATGGCCACCGCCAACTGCACATCAGGCGCCAAGCTGAAGAGCACATGCGTACGAGCAATAAGGTACACCCCAGCCGTAACCATCGTGGCAGCGTGAATAAGGGCAGATACAGGGGTGGGGCCAGCCATAGCGTCTGGGAGCCAGACCTGGAGCGGAATCTGAGCTGATTTGCCCAGTGCACCGCCTAGCAGCAGGGCGGCGGCCACGACCGCCAGCAGAGACCCCTCCCCCCACTGCTGAAGCGCCCGCGCCATTAGGTCTTGAATGCGCAGAGTGCCAAGGCTGCTAAACAGTACGAAGATGCCAACGAGCATTGCCGCATCGCCAGTACGGGTGACGACAAAAGCCTTTCGGGCTGCGCGCCCATTGGCGGGATCTGTGTACCAGAAGCCGATCAGGAGATAGCTGCAGAGTCCGACTCCCTCCCAGCCCAGAAGCAAGAGCAAGAAGTTGTCCGCCAGCAGCAGCGTCAGCATGCTCCCTACGAACAGGTTCATATAGGCGAAGAACCGCCGGAAATCTGACTCTTCTGCCATGTAACGAGTGGAGTACAGATGGATCAGGAAGGCAACAACCGCAACGACAAGTGCCATAACCAGCGACAACGCGTCCAGATAAAGCGTGATGTCTGCGCGCAGACGGCCCACGCTGATCCAGGTCCAGATAGTCTGCGAGTAAGCCAGGGCGGGAGGTTGTAAAGACAGGAAGACAGCAGCAATAGCTGCTGCTACGAGGGCGGAAAGGCCAACGGATCCCACACCGACAATGGCGATCAGGCGCCTAGATAACCAATGGCCAGCAAGCACGAGAAGCACAAAGCCGGCGAAAGGCGCAGCCGGGACCAGCCACAGAAGGTGGAGCATTCTCAGCCTCTCATTTGGTCAAGAAGGTCAGCGTCAAGAGAAGCGAACTGACGAAAAACTCGGAGCACGAGCGCCAGCCCGACGGAGACCTCCGCCGCCGCCATAGCCAATATGAAGACGAACATGACCTGGCCGTCGGCCTGATTCCAACGTGAGCCGGCCACGACGAAGGCCAGCCCAGCAGAGTTGAGCATGATCTCGATAGACATCAAGATGAAGAGCACGTTGCGGCGAACGATCACGCCGGCCAGCCCCAGCACGAACAGAACGGCGGCTAAGATAAGCCCCTGCTCCGCCGGAATCGTTGCCACTAGAGCTCCACCTCCTCTTCTTTCTCCTCGGCGGTGCGCCGCCCCAAGTGATAGGCTCCAACAAGGCCGGAAAGAAGCAGCATCGAAGCTAGCTCGGCTCCTAGAGCATAGGGCCCGAATAGGGCAAGGCTCACGGATTTGGGCTCGATTACGCTGGCGCCGGCTGAATGGCCGGTGGCCCGCGTTAGCGAATAGACCAAGAGCGCCAGCAGCACCAGCGCCAGCGAGGCAGGACCAATCCAGCCTCGCAGCGACAGCCATTCTCGCTCCTGCCGTTCCGATTCTGCGCCGAGGTTCAGCATCATGATGATGAATATGAACAGAACCATGATCGCGCCCGCGTAGATGATCACTTCCAGAGCGGCCACGAACGGCGCCCCCAACATGTAAAAGATCAAAGCTACCGCGAGAAGCGAGACTATGAGATACAGCAGCGCGTGAACGGCATTGGCGCGCGTGATGACGAGCGCAGTGGACGCCACCGCAATGGCGGCCGAAACGTAGAAGACTATCAGCACGTCGCTCATTCACCACCTTCGCGGCAGCATAATACCGCCCACATAGGGCCACTCGGGCCTTCGTCGATCCGCGGCCATACGGACTTGCCTCCAAGACATAGCTACTTCAACAAGTGACCGATAGCAGCCCTGGATCTGATCGGCCGATAGTTCTGCTGCCAAGCACGTCAAGCTCACACTCAAGCGCTTCACTCTCATACTAAGGCAAGAGATCGTGTACATCCACGGGCGGCAGATCCTGAAGCCCCTCGCCGATCGCTTTCCCTGCAATGGCTACTCCGGCGACGCGATAGTAGTTGTACTGCGGGTACTTGCCGGGCCCATCGATGAGGAGATCCTCCTTCTCATAAACCAGGTTCTGTCGCTTGTACTCGCTCATTTCGAAGTCTGGCGTGAGCTGAATCGCGTACGTTGGACAAGCTTCTTCGCAGAAGCCGCAAAAGATGCAGCGCGAGAAGTTGATTCGGAAGAAGGCCGGGTACCTCCTTCCACTCTCGTCCTGTGTCGCCTGGAGAGCTATACAGTCGACAGGGCAAGCAGCCGCGCAAAGATAACAAGCCACGCAACGTTCTCCACCGTCAGGGTCGCGAGATAGGATGATGCGGCCCCGCCACCTTGGAGGCAAGTACGGCCTCTCTTCCGGATATTGGATCGTTACCCGCCGCCGGAAGGTGTGCTGGAGAACGGTCCACATCGCCTTGAGCAGCGTCAACATCGTTCGAACCGTAACCTCTTCCTAACCGAGTCTCTGCCCGCTCCATCAAGCTTGCGTGGCGAGCACCACCGCGCCGGTTACCAGCAAGTTGAAAAGGGCCAGGGGCAGCATGATTCTCCAGCCGTAGGACATAAGTTGGTCGAAGCGGGGCCGCGGCAGGGACGCACGCAGCAGAATGAAGAGCATTATGAAGCAAATCACCTTTAGGGCAAACCACAACACTGGCGGCAGTACCGGTCCCAGCCAACCTCCGAAAAAGAGAGTCGTTATCAGTGCCGAAATGAGCGTGATACCCAGATATTCGCCGACGAAGAACATCCCGAATTTCATACCAGAGTACTCAGAGTGGTAGCCAGCCACCAGCTCACTATCTGCCTCTGGCAGATCGAAGGGCAAGCGATGCGTCTCCGCCACTCCAGCCTGAAGAAAGACCAACAGCCCCAGAATCTGGGGGACGCAGAACCAGAGGTCTCTCTGCGCTTCCACGATCCGCGTCAGATTGAAGGAGCCGGCAAGCATGACCACCCCCATCAGCGAGAGTCCCATGAACACCTCGTAGCTCAGCATCTGTGCGGAGGAGCGCAAGCCTCCCAGCAGCGAGTACTTGTTGTTCGAGGACCAGCCCGCGAGCGCCACGCTGTAGACGCTCATAGTAGACATCCCAAGAAAAAAGAGCAGCCCGATATCCAGGTCCGCAACTGCCTGTGACGGCCCGAAGGGAATGACGGCATACGAGAGCAAAATGGTAACAATGATGATGGCTGGTGCCAGGACGAATACCGGCTTGTCGGCGAATGGCGGTATCCAGTCTTCCTTCGCAAAGATCTTTATCATGTCAGCCGTCACTTGTAGCAAACCAAATGGGCCGACACGGTTGGGGCCATACCGATCCTGCCAAAGCGCTAGCAGGCGGCGCTCCAGCCAGATCAGACCGGCTGCCACTCCCAGAGCGGTGATCAACACGCCGACAACGATCAAGAGATGGCGGACAACCTCAGGCACCTCATCCTTCCTTCTGCAACCGGCTTCTCTCTGGCGGCTGATGCCTGCGCCGGTCTAGCCAGGCCAGAACAGCCATCGCCGCCGCGAGCGCTAAAGGTGCGCCCAGAGTCACTACCGACGAGGTAGCTAGTTCCCCCAGAATACTCCTACCGCCGACTTCCGTCTCCAACCAAACCAGGCGGCCCAAGGCCGGCAGCTCTACAAACGGCAGTTTCTGCAGGCCTGCTGGAAGTAGTGCCACTCCCGCTGGCAGCGATGCCACAAGCCTGATCGGCAGGTGGAGAACCAGGCCCGGCAAAGTCAGGTCTACCGACATACCTTCTCTGAGCCCTTCTGCAGCCGCGTCCTCGGGCCTCAGTCCCAGGTACGGCTCTGGAGCCAGTTCCGCGATACCGGGCGAGAGGACACTGAATTCCTCCGAACCGAAGATGTGGTAGGCTGGCACCACCAGCCACTTGCCTCGGCGTCGGCGGTGGACTGAAGGCATTCGAGTGTAAGAGGACGAGAGTAATGACCTCGGCTCAAGGAGCCTCCGGCCGGGATCTCCCCCCCGAAGAGGCCCGCCTACCTCTTGCTGGAACTTGTTGAGGGCCTGCGTGGAGTTCCAACCTGGTGACCAGTAGCGGGGGATAAGAGGAGATGGCGGCTGCCCAGAGTAACCTTCCATTGAGAAGGCGAGCGGCGTGTCCGGATCCGGCACCGGCGCAGGCTCGTGCACTGTGGTGCCGGCAAACATCGCAGTGCGTCCACTGTACCGATGGGGTTGCCTAGGGATTTTCTGGCCCACTATTCGAAAGCTCGAGGGCGGCGCTATCTCCAGCACTGGACCAAACGCTGGAAAGTCTGCCACCATGCTCGAAATCACATCGTCCAGA
>Ga0123519_10008306_pt1 | contig 15873 bp, 9 predicted proteins | sample YelNatPaOPRAMG02_FD_87396 | JGI IMG/M metagenome (GOLD analysis project Ga0123519, IMG submission 87396) | Hot spring microbial communities from Yellowstone National Park - Yellowstone National Park OP-RAMG-02 (version 2) | ecosystem: Environmental > Aquatic > Thermal springs > Hot (42-90C) ...
CGATACACTCCCTTGGCTATTTCTTGGATAATTTTCTTTGGGTCCTCTGTATAAGGGTCCTCATTGGTTAAAATGACATAATCAGCATAACGCCCAGCCAAGGCACCCATGATGGGTCGCTTGCTTCGGTCCCTATCCCCACAGGCTCCAAAAACATGAATTAGGTTACCTTTTTTAACAGGAATAAGAGTCTCATAAATCTTCTGCAAAGCATCGGGCGTATGAGCATAGTCAATCAAAACAGTAAAATCTTGTCCTTGATTAATTTTTTCCATTCTGCCAGGGACACCTTCCACTTTCTCAAGGCCGGCTTTAATTATTTGAGGGTCTATGCCTTGAGATAATCCCAAGGCCGCAGCAGCCAAAGCGTTATGAATGTTAAACCGACCGGGTAGTTTGAGTTTTATCAGAATCTTTCCTCGTGGGGTAGTCATAATAAAATCTGCTCCGTCTGGCCTATAAAGGATGTTCTGAGCCGAGACGTCGCCGCCTAAAATTCCATAACTTAATTTCACATCAGCCTCAAAGTCATAAAAATAGGAAAAACTGGGGTCATCTCTATTTACCACAGAAACTTTAAGAGTGTTTGGCTTCCGAAAAGAACCCTCTAACCGCTCAAAAAGCCGTCCTTTGGCTGCCCGATACTCCTCAAAACTCTTATGGTAGTCTAAATGTTCATGGGTTAAGTTGGTGAAGACCATTGCATCATAGGGAATGCCCCATATCCTGTGTTGGACAACAGCATGAGAAGAGGTTTCAATGACAGCATAATCACATTTTTCTTTTACCATTTGAGAAAGCAGTTTCTGTAAAATAAAGGGTGAGAGTGTAGTCATTTTTGTCTTATTTACCCATTTTTTGCCATTAATCCAGAACTCAATGGTAGTGCAAAGCCCGACTTTAAAGCCAGCCTCTTCTAATATGGAAGCAATTAAATAGCAAACGGTCGTTTTCCCGTTTGTGCCTGTGACGCCGATTACCTTGATTTTTCGGCCAGGGAATCTGTATAACAAACAGGCGACGACCGCCCTCAATTTGTGAGACGCTAAAATCCATGATTGCGGAAGGAATTTTCGAAGAAGTTTTTTAAGATGATTAAGCATTTTCTTTTTTTCGCATCCTTTCAATTAGCCAAAAAGTGCGATACCAGATAGGTTTATAGATTAAATCAAAACAACCTGGAAAGTCAACCTGCACTCCTTGAAATTTTATCTTAAACTCTCTGAGGCCAGACCATGGATGCGGCTCGGAAGAAGGAGCGATGGCCCCAAAATCATAGATTTGACAACCTCTTTGCTTTGCTTTTATTAAAGCCTCCCACTGAATCAAATATGAAGCCATCAACTCACGATGCGCAGAAGAGGTTGCTCCATACAGATACGTTGCGTATTTTCCAAAAAAGGTAACCAAGATGGCTGAAAGAAGTTGCTTGCGCCAATATGCCATAAACATTCTGCCATAATCCGCCTGGTTCATCATTTTCAATAATCTCAAAAAATAAGTCTTTGGCCTAGTTGAGAATCTATCTCGCTTGGCAGTCTCCAAATACAGGGGATAAAAGGCGTCTAACATTTTAATGTCGTTCGTCTCCGTAATGATGACGCCCTTGCGCCGGGCTAAATTGATGTTATACCTTGCCTTATGTTTCATTGCCCGCCAGATTTCTTCTTCAGACCTTCTAAGGTCAAGCCAAAGACGGTGCTTTGGCTGAATATCCTCAAAGGATTTTCGAAAACCGAGTGCGGTTAAATCGCTGCTCTCATCCACTAAAGTTTCGCTTGGGCGACTGGGCAAAAAAGGTTCTATGCGCAAAAAAATAGCATTTTCTCTCTGAGCAATCGCTTGGATTTTAGTAATCAATGCTCGCAAAACATCTTTACTCTTTGCTCTTTGTCCTTTAATTTTGGGTGAAAAGATTGGTCCCTCTGGCACGTAAAGGAAACTTTTAGATGCTGGCAGTTTTTTAGACAAAAGTGAAGCGGCTAAAAGCCATTGATCATTTTCAATTACTGCCAGCCTGAAGGGTCTCCAAGAAAAATTAGCCTTTAAATCTGCCCATTCCCATGACTGAAGTAGCGTACCATTTTCTCTAACAAAATCATTCCATTTATTTTTTTGACTCTCCCCAATTTCCACTACTTCCATTTTTTTCCTTTCTGGGGTAGATTAAAACTGGGCCGGTTGTCCAATTTCCGTACTTATAACAAATAAACCTAGTAACTAATATACCTAAAATTCGTTATTAATTCAAATTAGTTAAGAAGGTGTAATGAAAATTTTAGGCGCTAAAACCCCTTGCGACTCCGCACAAAACTTTTCACTCCCTTCGCTATTTACAGGGCAAACAAAACACTTTATTACTATTTTAGGAATCGAGTCTTCTTGCGATGACACATCAGTTTCTGTTGCCAAAGCAGGGCGGAAGAAAATAAAAATCCTCTCAAACATTGTCTCATCACAAATTAATCTTCATAGAAAATATGGCGGTGTTTACCCAGAATTAGCCTCAAGAGCACATCTTGAAAACATATTCCCGTGCATTAAAGCAAGTTTAGAGCAAGATAAGATTGGTCTGGATGATATTGATCTCATTGCTGTAACTTCAGGGCCGGGTCTGATTGGCTCGCTTTTGGTTGGAGTCAATACAGCAAAAACCTTGGCATACACTTTAGATAAACCAATAATGGGGATAAACCATTTAGAGGGTCATATTTATGCCAATTTTGTTGATGGAATCCCAAACCAAATTTTCCCTGCTATCGCTTTAATTGTCAGTGGCGGACATACTTGTCTGGTCTTGATGAAAAACCCACTCCGGTACAAAATCATTGGCCAAACAAGAGATGATGCGGCCGGTGAAGCGTTTGATAAAGTGGCTCAAATCCTTGGGCTTTCTTATCCGGGAGGACCCGCTATTGAGGCCACCGCTTATCAAATACAAAAGGCGAAACGGAAAAGGCAAAACTTAAAAATAGAGTTACCCAGACCGATGATTGACTCAGGAGACTTTGATTTTTCCTTTTCAGGACTAAAAACAGCCGTTTTATATTTAGTGAAACAATTGCAAGACGGCCGAATTGAAAATGTTAGACCCGAAATTGCTTATGAGGTCCAAAGGGCTATAACCGAAGTCTTGATAAAAAAAACAATAAAAGCGGCGCGTCAGTACGAAGCCAAATCTATTTTGCTCAGCGGAGGGGTAGCAGCAAATACTTGGCTGCGACGGGAATTTGAACTTGCCGTCAAGAAATTAAAAATTAAATTTTTCGTACCGCCAAAAATATTGTGTACAGACAATGCGGCAATGATAGCAATTGCGGCATATTTCAAATCATTGAAAAAACAACCCTCTAAGTGGTATGATATCTTTGCTGATGCAAACGCCAAACTTACCTAAAACCTATAATCCAAAAGAAGTAGAAGATAAAATATATCGCCTCTGGGAAAAAGGCGGCTATTTTAAACCTAAACAAAATACTAAAAGCAAGCCGTTTGTCACGGTTATGCCTCCTCCTAATGTTACCGGCTCGCTCCACTTAGGTCACGCCTTAAACTCTACTGTGCTGGACATTTTAACCAGAAAAGCACGAATGGAAGGGAAACCTACTTTATGGGTGCCCGGCATTGACCATGCTGGAATAGCCACTCAAAACGTGATTGAAAAGCAACTACAAAAGGAAGGTAAAACCCGTTTTGATTTAGGCAGAGAAAAATTTATCCAACGAATTTGGCAATGGAAAAAAAAGTATGGCCAAATTATTGTCAAACAATTAAAAAAAATGGGCTGTTCCTCTGATTGGTCGCGTCAACGATTCACAATGGACGCTGACTATGCCAAAGTGGTTCAAACCGCTTTTATCCACTATTACAAGAAGGGCTTAATCTATCAAGGCGAAAGGGTTATAAATTGGTGCCCAAGGTGCCAAACAGCGCTTTCGGATATTGAATTGGAATACAAGGAGACGAAGGGGAAACTTTGGTTTATTAAATATCCTCTGAAAAATTCCGAACAAATCTCAAATTATATTATTGTGGCTACGACCCGTCCAGAAACCATGCTTGGCGATACAGCAGTAGCAGTAAACCCTAAAGACAAAAGGTATAAAGATTTAATTGGCAAAAAAGTAAATCTGCCTTTGGTGAACCGAGAGATTCCGATTATTGCAGACTCCTTGGTTGACCCAAAATTTGGCACTGGTGCAGTGAAGGTAACGCCAGCGCATGATGCCAATGACTTTGAAATAGGAGAAAGACATAAACTGCCTAAAATTAAAGTACTTGATGAAAGGGGAAACATTGTCCAAAAAAATGGAAAATATGCAGGGCTTAATCGTCTAAAAGCGAGGGAGGAAATCTTAAAAGACTTAGAAAAACTGCATCTACTTCAAAAAACCGAAGACTACACCCATCAAATCCCTCATTGCTATCGCTGCGGAACCATTATAGAACACCTTCCTTCAAAACAATGGTTTTTAAAAATGGATCCACTGAAAAAACAAGCCATTGCCCTCGTAAAACAAAACCGCATCAAATTTGTCCCCAGTCGCTTTAAAAAGATCTATCTTAACTGGATGGAAAACCTAAAAGACTGGTGCATCTCCAGACAGATTTGGTGGGGACACCCAATGCCTATCTGGCGCCCCAAACTCAAAACTAAATATTATATCGGGGACAAACCTCCCAAAGGATATATTCAAATTGATGATGTGCTTGATACTTGGTTTTCTTCGGCCTTATGGCCATTCGCTGTTTTTTTAAAGAAATCTGGCTCAAGGTCAAGACTTAAAACGCAAAATAAAAAACTAAAGAGAGCCATTAATATATTCGGCCAAGATTTAATTAGCGATGATTTGGCTCATTTTTACCCAACCACTCTTCTTTGTACGGCCCGTGAAATACTTTTCCTCTGGGTGGCGCGGATGATTTTCTCAAGTATAGAATTTACGGATGAAATTCCCTTTGAAACTGTTTATATCCACCCGGTCGTCCTTGCAGAAAGCGGGAAGAAAATGTCAAAATCGCTAGGAACTGGCATCGACCCCTTAGAAATGATAGACAAATACGGGGCAGATGCTGTCCGTTTTGGGATTGCTTGGCAATTAACCGGCCTCCAAGATTTGAGATTTAAAGAAGATACGATGGTGGCCGCACGAAATTTTTGTAACAAACTCTGGAACATCTCCAGATTTATTTTAATAAATTTGGAGAAATCAAAGATTAAAGACAAAAGATTAAAAATACAAATTAAAACCCAAAAAGAGCCAAAGCCAATCACGAAGGCCGATAAGGATGTCCTTACTTCACTTAAAAAAACCATCCGCTTGGTTAATCAAAATTTAGACCACTTCCGCTTCGGACAAGCGGCTCAAGCTTTATACCATTTTACATGGCATAAATTTGCGGATATATATATTGAAAAGTCAAAGCACCAACTTGCCGATGATAAGTTAGGAGAAAACACCCATAAAATCCTCTTGTATGTTCTAACCTCTTTGCTCAAACTTCTCCATCCTTTTATGCCCTTTATTACCGAAGAAATCTGGCAGCAGCTAATCTCAACTCCGCAAAAACTGCTTGGCGAAAAAGAACTGTTAATCGTCTCTAATTGGCCGAAATAATTAATCTCAAAATGAAGACTAAAATTATAAAAACGGGTTTAATCTTTATTCTTTTTCTTGGTCTGCTCTTTTCTTTTTGGTTTATTCTTAAATCTCGTCGGACCGCGAGGGCCGAAACATATCTTCAGGAAAAAACCTTGCTGGGTTCCCTAAAAGCATCTATTTTATTGCCCCGCTCGCCCCAGGTTCATTTGGAGCTGGGACGGATCTATTTTTCTCAAAAAGAACATCAAAAGGCAAAAAATGAATACGACAAGGCCCTCAAATTATGCAAAAACTGCCCCGAGTCGTCCGAAATTCATCTGGAATTAAAAAAAACAGCCATTTCGCAAGCCATTGCCGCTGGCGACATTGAAACTGCCAAAGACAATTTGGCCGGAGGGATTGAGCTTAATCCCGAAGACCCAACTATCAGATTCTATTACGGCGTGTTTTTATCTGCAACAGGGGATTATGCGGAGGGATTTAAAAATTTAAATTCAGTCACAAAAAGCGACGAAACAGAAAGTCAACGAGAGATTCTCCTTTCTGCCTTAAAGAAGATTCTCAATCTTAAATCATCAATTTTTAATTCTGATAATCCACAAAACACTCTTCTTGTTGGAACCGCTTTTTGGCAAATGGGATATGATAATTTAGCCATCGGCCAATTTGAAAAGGCCACAAAAATTGACCCCGAATATCGCGACGCCTGGATTTATTTGGGAAAAGCATATCTGCAACAATCAACAACCAACAACCAACAATCAACCGAAGCATTAAACAAGGCGGAAGAAGCGCTGGAAAAGGCGGCCGAAATTGACCCGGTTTATCCTGAAACATTTTACCTTCTATCCCAAGCATACGAGAAACTCAAAAAACCAGACGAATCAAAACAGGCGGCCAAAAAAGCGGTGATGTTGGGATGGAGAGAGTAAAGATAATATGTTAAAATATAAGTAAGCGGGGAGCAGTGAAAAAGAAATTATTAAAAATCCTCATCCTAACGATACTAACTGCTTTTTTGGGTGGGGTTTTTAGTTTACCAAAAGGAAAAGCGCAACAGATGGGGCCTACACCGCCAACCACGTTTAATTGGACAGACTCAGTTAGCTGGAATTTTACGGATCATACTTTTCGGGCCCAAAACGAACAAACTTATGAGGATCTTAATGACATCCCCAGTATATCAGATCCAAATGTCCCAACATTAACCATCCCTTTCACTAATGGCAGAGAAATTTCTTATTGGGATTTTTATAGTTATAATGATGCCAAAACGGTGATTGTCAAGGCCAACTATGATCCTAAGGTCGCGGGGACTTATTTTGACGAATTAAGCAAGCACTCTTATTTTCTTTTTTCTATTGGCGGGATAAGCACCGTACAAAGCAAAGGTTCGCCCCTTTCCGATTACTTTCTAATTATTGACAAGACAGAGAAGAGAACAAAAGGCATATTTAGGAAAAAGGATGGGTTTAACGTAAAATGCCACCAACAAAAACCACAGGATCTCTCAATGTCAGACACAAGGTGCCCTTGGACATATTATCAAGCTCAATCAGATGTTCACATCTGGAACGCCGATCTTCTTGATTCGTTTCCTATTTGTAAAAAAGACGGCTTAATGATGTCGCCAGAATATACGCTTAGCAGGAATGATCTTTTAGGCAAGTATGCCGAAAGCGTTAACGGCAATAATAATCAGGAGATTGTTAAAAATGGTTATGTAATCACTTTTAAAGGCGAAGCCATCGGTTGTCCCTTTCCCCCTGGCGACTCCTATACTGCTAAAGATTATAAAGATTGTTTTTTCCCAAACGGAGGGGGGTTTCCGACCAAAATCGAATTACAAAATAACAAACCTCCTTTCATTAAAGTTACGGGGGCTGGCAAGCGACCAACAATTACCTTCACTCTAAAATATATTCTTACATACGGGAGTGATGTTTATTCTTATTTTATAGCCACAACTCCTTCCTACTCCAACTTAGCCATCCGCCTTGAAAATTGCCAAACTGATAATTATTTTATTGAAACAGCCTCGCCAAACCTATATGGCGACGACACCGTGGTAGGAGAAGAAGTGCGGATGTGGGGCGAAGAACCCATTACTCATATTGATCAAACATCTATTGATAATTTTATTCAAAAAATCACTAAAAACGGGACCTCGGGCTGCTCTGACTTGGGCAATAATATAGACACAAGCCCCACCGGGCAACTAGCCAAATGGGGCGTGACAGTCAACCAATCAGAGGATCAACAAGAAGATGAAGGATCTGAGTGTGTAAAGAAAGCACAATGTTCAAAGTTGGGCAGTTGGTATAATATATTTTCTACGGGATTTTATAAGAGAATGATGTGCGAATTAGGGTGCACAATATATGAAGCAGCGGGAGAGTTTATTAAAAAAGTCCTTTTATGGCTAAATAGTGTTTCAGGAATGAGCTTAAATATCTTTGGTATAGAAAAAGCTTATGCTGCCCCCTTGGCTGACCAATTAAAAAGTCCTTCAATAACTACTGCATGGCGATTTTCTTTAGGCATTACGGATGTCATTGTAATATTTGTACTTCTTTTAATCGCTTTTGCCAATATCTTAAAGCTCAATATTGATATTTACGCGGTCAAAAAAGCCCTACCCGGTCTTTTAATCGGCGTCATTTTGGCCCATTTGAGCCTATTAATCTGCCGAGTAATTGTAGATTTTTCTTCTTTGCTTTCAGGCTATTTTTTGGATTTAGCAAACAATATGATAAACAAGACAGGAGCAACAGAACTCAAATCTTTGGCAGACAAAAACAACATCGGAGCTGGCCTAAGTTCCTTAATGGGGCTACCTCCTGAAGGCGCAGGAGTAACCCTTACAGGAACAATTATAGGCGCTATCGTACTTTCATTTTTCGGTCAACCGCTTATCGGCTGTCTGCTGATTATAGGCGTAGCAATCTTTTTCGGCGTCCCGGGCTTTTTGCTTATGGCTTTAACTTTTTTGATGTACGCAAGATTGTATGTAGTCTGGATATTGGCCATCCTTTCCCCTTTGGCTTTCATTGTTTTAGGATTTCCCCCTGCTCAACAATATTTTAAGACTTGGTGGTCATGGTTCTTAAAATGGGTATTTATGGCCCCGATTGCCTATTTTTTTATTTCGCTCGGAGCCATCCTAGGAAGCATAACTTGGCAAAAGGGCTCGGAAGACAGTAATCTATCGTTTATTGGTCGTTGGGCTTTGGGCCTTATAGTTTTAGGGATGCCTCTTTACGTTACCCAAAAAATAGGTGGTGCGATTATGGCTGGCTGGTCTGCTCTTGGGCAAAAAATGGCTGGTATTAACAAAGGAGGATATCTGAGGAAAGCGGCCGGATTTGCGGCAACAGGAGCCGGGGTAAGCATGTTAACCGGCAAAGGAGGGCAACCTAATTGGCTAGGTAGAAAATATGGGGCGTTTAGAGACTGGCTTCAAAGCAAACAGCAACAAAGAGCAGAGACTTTCCAATCAGCAATAAGTGCGGCACGGCAGCCGAAACTTAAGCAAATAAGCGAAAAGATGGCAAGAGGAGAAAGTTTAACCGAGGATGATAAATTGCTTTTAAAACGCGCGAAGGGTGATGCAGTGAAAAAGGCGGAGGCGGAAATGATGGGCGATACGCCCGAGGCACTCCTTTCTTATATAGAACCCGATGAAAGTTTAGGCGAGAAAAGTCGTGCCGATGTCATAAGAAAATTGCAAAAAGGCGAGCTGAGTACAGACAGAGCAATAAACGTCGCCGCGGCGCTCTATGCACTAAGGGCACAGTCTTCTCGTAATCCGGAAGCGAGAAAACAACTTGAAGAATTGGGCAAAGAGGCAGGTTATGATTTGCTTGGCGCAGAACATATTTACGGAGCCAAACCTATCCCTGTCGTTACGCCAGCCCAAGCGCCAACCGCGCCGCCACCCACACAAGCCCAGCTCCAAGCACTAGAAGCAGAAGACAATGTAAAAATTCCTATAATACACAAGAATTTAGTAAGTCGGCCCAACATCTCTGAACGCGACCTAGAGGGATATAGCCAGCACCTTGAACGACTATACAATCATCTAAACACTGGCGGCACCTGGGAAAGTGCGCCAGAGAGATTAAAATTGACCTTCCGAGATATTAGACCAGATATTACGCCAGAGATAATCAGAAACCCTGAGCAACTGAAAAATGAGGTGGAGAGAACACTTTATACTACAGAAGCATTACGAGAATTGGAAATGCCACCCGTTGACCGAACCGGGGAAGTTAAAGTTATAGAACATGTTAAAATAATAAGAAACCAAAAACTCAACATAGAAAATGCCCACTCAGATTTATCAAGCAAATTACAAAATCTCTCTGCAAACATTTCGCGCGAACAACTGCCTACTGAATTACCGACCCAGGTTCAAAACATAGAGTTGCCTCAAGAACAAATTATTAATGCTGTTCATGCAGTTAGGGTTAGACAAAATTTAACCCAAAAAGTCACAAATGAACAAATTCTCAACACCGTCAGGCAAAATATTAAAAGAACTTTTGAAACAGAACCAGGTCAACCGCCCTTGACAACTGAACAAATTCAGAGCATAATAGAAGAGTTTCGGAGTGATCCGAACAGGTTTAGAGAGATTATTGAAACCTCGGCCCAACAATTAGAAAAATAAAATACATCTTCGGGAGAATAAAATGGAAAACATTAGCCCAAGCCATGAAATAGGTCCAGAAATAGAAAAAGAAGAAACGGAAAAGAAAAAAGAGCAAGAGGCGCGTCACGAATTTAAAGAATTCTTTGAATCTATGGACGAATTGCTCGGTTTTGAAGTTGGCATTGAAGAGGAAATCAAAAAATCTGAACCGCTGGAGTCTCAGTACGGCACAAAAGGCAATAAATTACTTGAATATAATCCAGAAACAGGCAAGATTGTTTTATATGAAGATTTCTTAAAACTGCCTAAAAACAACTGGGTCTATCCAACCGCTCATCTTTTTGGCGAAATTGCAATCTCAAAAGGAATAATAAACCCTGATGAATGCAAAGAAAAACTGTCTGACGAGCTTAAAGAATTCGAATCAAGTTGGATTTTAGACCTCAAAAAGCCTGACGAAATCTCTGATGAGGATTGGCAGAAATATTTAATAAACCAAAAAATTGCTGAAAGATTCGCCGCATTTTTTATGGCGCCGATAAATAAAAGAGAGATGGTCAAGGAACGACTTGCGCGAATGAGCAAAACAAGTCAGGCTAAATTACTACAAAATAAAGATCTACAAAAAAAATTTATAGAAGAAACAGAAACATTTGAAAAACTTTTTAGCCAAGCGCTGGAAGAATCTAGAAAAAGAGGCGAAAAAGAAGTAAACAGAGAAATCAAAAATCTGCTACAAGAAGAGCAAGTCGAGGAACAGCCCGGCCAGCGACCACAAAAAAAAGCGAATAAAATCGCAGAAGGAGAACAAGTCGCCCAAAAGCAAGGGTTTTTTGAAAATGTCCTTGATGAGATAGGCGCGCTCTGGCAAATTTTAATGAAAGGAAAGACAACAGATGAAAAGACGAAAAACCAGAAGATTCAAATCAGTTGGCTTGGCAAAATAGTTATGAATATATTTGAATGGTTTGAGACGCGCAAGGCGTATCAGAAAAAAATTCTTGACACCTGTGAACAATGGGCGCTTCAGGAAAAAATGAGAGGTCTTGTTATTAAAGACGACGAAGGCATTAAAGCGGATCCAGTTGAAAACCGAGCCAAGGTAAGATTTCATAAGCTGGCCAGCGAAAGTGGTCGCAGTTGGCTGGTAGAGGGGGATATAGACGGCTTGGTGCACTTTCTAGATTTAGAAAAATTTACAAATAAATTGCACAATAAAAAGTATGGACTTGGTTTTGACATAGAAGAATACATTAAACAACGAACGGCCGAGAGAGATGAAACAGATAAAATCAGAGAAAATAAAAAAACAAAAGCAAAAGAAATGACTGAGACACTAAAAAGCGCCAGTTTTAAAGATACAGAATTAAAAAAAGCTGAAGAAATAATAGATGAGCTAACCGAACATGTAATCTTTAAATTTTGGGCACAGACACAGGACGAAGCAGATATCGGCGATTATGCGGGCGCAATCGCTGGATTACGTGCAAAAGCTGCGCGGCAAGGCCCGCAAGGAATAAAAGCGTTACAGGCAATCTATGAAATTGACCTCGTTTTATGGAAATTGCTTTCTGACCCAAGAACGTGGGAGATTATCAAGAAAAAACCCGGGGAAAAATGGAAGGCCTATAAAAACGTTGACCCTCAAAGGCAGGCCGAGAAATTTAAAGACAGAATACCTCGCATCGAACTCGGCCTTATTGGAAGTCACTCCTTTACCAAATCAATGACGGACGACGAAGGAAAAGAAATTCCTGGTACTGCATTAGATAATACGCTCAATAAATTCGCAGAAAGGAGCATAGCCGGTCGCCGAATGCTTTATTTCCCAGAAGAGGAAGAATTTGAAATGGTAGAGTGAGACGTTTTAATCCTTATTCTTCTGCGCTCTTTTATTTTATCTCCCCTTGCTGTTTAATCCTTTCCCCTTGATACTTAATACGTGATAATGTAAACTTAACAACGAGGGGTTATGGCAAAGAGATATTTGGTTCCTCAATATATTGAGATGGCTGACAAGATTGTTGGGCCATTAACCTTGGCTCAGTTCTTGTATGTTTTGGCCGGGGGAATTTTGTGCTATTTCTTCTGGGCCTTTTTTGATAAAATCTTAGCCTGGCCTTTGTCTATTATCGTCGGCTCTTTCTTTTTGGCGATGGCTTTTTTGAAAATTAACGACCAACCGTTTCCGAAAATGCTGGTCGCTGGCATCCTATATCTACTAAAGCCAAGAGAACGAATCTGGAAAAAGATAGAAGAAATACCAGAAATAAAAATAGAAGACAAGCACATTGTAGGAAAATCAAAAATCGAAGAGCAAAAAGCAAAGAGAGAGAGTAAAGAAGAAATAAAAAGTCAACTTGCCCAACTGGCCCGTCTGGTTGATACGAGTGGTTGGGAAAAAACAACGGGTCAAGAAATCGGACCGGGCGAGGAAGCCTTTAAAGCAAGGGTAAAATCCCACGAAGAAATAAAGCCAGCCCGCTTCGCTGAACCTACGCAGACCCATGGAGAACAAGGGAAAGGCCAAAATGAAATTGTTTGATTTTTTAAAGCCCAAAGAAGCCCAAAAGTCTACTCAAGCCTACTTGGAGATTGCTGAAATAAAAGATTCTGTCGTGGTGATGAAAGATGGAAGTTTAAGATTAATTATGCTCTGTTCGGCTGTTAATTTTGACCTAAAAACCGACGAAGAGCAGGATATTCTTATTGGCCAGTATCAAAATTTTCTAAACTCGCTTGAGTTTCCCATTCAAATTGTGGTTCAGTCAAGACGGATGGATTTGGGACCCTATTTAGCCAAATTAAAAGAGCGCCTCAATCAAGAAGAGAACGAATTGCTCAAAGCCCAGATGGCCGATTACATAGATTTCTTAAAAGAATTGATTACCCAAGCCAACATAATGGACAAGAAATTCTATGTTGTGGTGCCTTACTTTCCCCCTTTAATCAAAACCCCCGCCTCTTGGGAAGAAGTCATCTCCGGTCGCCCACCAAAAAAACTCACCGCCTCCGAGTTTGAGGCGTTTAAAAGAGAATTAATTCAAAGAGCCAATATCATTGCCTCTGGTCTGGGTTCTTTGGGGCTGAGGTGCATTCAGCTCAATACCCAAGAACTCATTGAATTATTTTACAATATCTATAATCCAGAACTGGCCACAGCAGAGAAGCTCTTGCCCCTTAAAGAACTAAATGCAGAGGTGATTAAAAAAGGAGAGGAAAAAAATGCCTGATACAATAGAAAAAGCTAAGAAAGAAAAAGAGGCGCGTCAGCTGTTTGAAAAAGGAATGGCAGGAATTTTAGATCTAATTGCTCCTGCGGCCTTTTTAATCCGTCCCTCTTATCTGCAACTTTCAGATTACTATGTTAAAACATTATTCGTTTATACTTATCCGCGTTATCTTTACACCAATTGGTTAGCCCCGATTATTAATTATGATGTCGTGATGGATGTCTCAATGTTTATCTATCCCCTGGCAACGCGGGAGATGATGACCAAGTTAACCAGAAAGGTTGGGGAGCTGGAATCCACCTGGGCAATTGAACAAGAAAAAGGCAAGGTGAGAAGTCCGGAGCTGGAAACAGCCATCTCTGACGTAGAAGCCCTGCGCGATGTCTTGGCAAAAGGCGAGGCAAAACTCTTTCAATTTGGACTTTATTTTACTATTTATGCCAAAAGCCCTGAAGAACTAGAGACCATCTCAAAACAATTGGAATCCACCTTGGGCGGGTTATTCTATACAAAACCAGCCATCTTGCAAATGGAGCAGGGATTCAATTCTTGCCTTCCTTTGTGCAATGACGAGTTAAAAATTTGGCGCAATTTAGATACGGGCTCTCTTTCTACAACCTTTCCATTTACTTCAGCCACGCTCACAAGGGATGAAGGGATTTTATATGGAGTGAATATATCAAACAACAGTCTCGTTATTTTTGATAGGTTTTCTTTGGAAAATGCAAACTGCGCAATTTTTGCTACAAGTGGTGGCGGGAAAAGTTATGCCTGCAAATTAGAAGCCCTGCGCCATCTAATGCTTGGCACTGACATTATTGCTGTTGACCCAGAAAATGAATATAAGATGCTTTGCGAGACAGTCGGTGGGAGCGTCATTGATGTTTCTTTAAAATCTGACCAACGAATTAATCCGTTTGATTTGCCGCCTGTTACAGAAGGAGAGACCGGAACCGATGTCTTAAATGAAAATATTGCCACGCTCAAGGGCCTCATTTCTTTAATGATTGGAGGATTAACGCCTGACGAAGATGGGATTTTGGAAAAGGCGCTATTTGAAACATACGCCTTAAAAGATATTACTGCCGACGCATCTAGCCATAAAAATCCTCCTCCCCTTCTTTCTGACCTTCACGCGGTTTTGCAGAATATGAAAGGAGCCGAAAGCATGGCAAAACGATTAAATAAGTATGTGGAAGGCATCTATTCAGCGCTTTTTGATAGACCAACCAATGTTGACTTAGGCAAAGGATTTGTTGTTTTTTCAATCAGAGATTTAGACGAACAATTAAGACCAATTGCAATGTATACCATAATGCACTATATCTGGGATAAGATTAAATCAGAATTGCGTCGGAGAATAATGATTATTGATGAGGCCTGGTGGATGATGCAATATGAAGACTCGGCCAGATTTTTATACTCCTTGGCGCGTCGGGCGCGAAAATATTGGCTGGGCCTAACCATCATCTCCCAAGATGTTGAGGATTTTTTAACCTCAAAATATGGCCGGGCAGTAGTAACTAATTCTTCGCTCCAACTCCTTCTAAAGCAATCGCCAGCCGCTGTTGAAAAATTGGCCGAAGCATTTAAACTGACCCAGGGCGAAAAGGACTGGCTTTTAATGTGCGATGTAGGAGAGGGAGTGTTTTTTGCCGGGCTTAACCATACAATAATAAAAATCTTCGCCTCGCCCACTGAGCATCTTTTGATTACTTCGAAGCCAGAGGAGGTGGCGGAATTAAAAGAAGCGACGAAGGAAAAGTAAATAAAGGAAAAAGTAAAAATCACAGCCTTTTGCCTTTGAGCGACCGAAGGGAGTAAACGTGGAGGGAGAAAATCACACAGGATTATATTTAGTCGGGATTCTCGTACTTTTAATTTTAATTCCTTTCGGCGCACTGTTTTCTCTAATTCCTCTTGCCCTATTGCCCACCTTCAGTGCGGAATGCAAAATATTAGGATTATGCCATGGGGTAGGAGAAGGAGGAAGGGGAGGTGGAATTTGCGCACAAGTGCCAGAACCTTATCGAACTATTTTTGCCGAAGCAGGAGACAAATGGAAAGTTCAGCCGGCTTTTATTGCTGCTATTTTTTATGCCGGAGAGCACGGAAACTCTTGGCCACCCTATGAAGAACATGCCCCCTTGGGTTCGGCCCTTAATCCTACTCCTCACAATTGCAATAGCGATGTAGGCTGTATACGTGGCCCAATGCAGATAGGTGAAAAAAACTGGTCCAGCTGGAGTAATGGCGCTTATGGTACGAGCTTACCACTTGACCGAATCGAGTGGACAAAGGACGCAATCTATGTCGCAACTTATCATCTTGCAATGATTGGAGCTGGCGGGAATACAACAGATGAAAACAAACTAACCGAGGC
>Ga0123519_10008307_pt1 | contig 15871 bp, 14 predicted proteins | sample YelNatPaOPRAMG02_FD_87396 | JGI IMG/M metagenome (GOLD analysis project Ga0123519, IMG submission 87396) | Hot spring microbial communities from Yellowstone National Park - Yellowstone National Park OP-RAMG-02 (version 2) | ecosystem: Environmental > Aquatic > Thermal springs > Hot (42-90C) ...
CCTTTAACTTTTAACCTTCAACCTTATAATCATAAATCCTTTTAACCTTATTTGTCAAAGCCATTATTTGAAATCAAATTATTCCAAAAAACTTTTCTAAAAGAGAACTTACACTATTTGTTAAAATTTAAAACCTAAAATGACTGATTAATCAGTTATTTATGCTCATATAAAAGACGCAATTAATTATTTAAGGTTTACAACAAATAGGTTAAAAGTTAAAAGTTAAAGATTAAAAGTTAAAGGTTGATTGATTACTGATCACTGAATTAATGTCCTAAGCTCAGCAGTTATATTCTTGACAGTAAAAAAAAATTCTTATATAATGGACTTTGTGGAGGCTAAAGGCTTCTTAGAGTGTCTTAGAAAGTAGATTGGAAGATGGTGAGATAAATGGAAACAACATATTTAACTACTCCTCCAGAAATGGAAAGGTTGCTAAAAAAATATGGAGGAGGAACCATTCCTCCATTATTTGGCACACAGGAAGATGAGGGGTTACTTGGCAATAAAGGTGAAGAAATTTTAAATATCTATCTTATGGGTTTTTCAAAAACTTATAATATGCCTTTATATTTAACTCCTATCTCAGAAACTCATAATATAAATTTAAAAAGCTCCATTGATGATGAAATTCTATCTTATGAGAGTTTACGTGAAATGCTTCTTTCATGTGAAAATCTTCACTCATCAACAGAAAAAGAGGATAATCTTAATAGCTACGAAATCTGTAAAAACTGTATTGAAAAAAATATACTTGCTTTAAAAAATAAGAAGGCTATGTCTTATATATGTTGGACAGGGATGATCTGCTTTGTCGCCCCAGTTTTTGTTTCTGGAAAATTATCAGCTATACTATCAACTAATTGCCGAAAACCAAAAGAGGGTGCTATCTGGCCAATAAATTTGATTGAACGTGATTGTTGTCTATTGCCAATAAATGAGAATAATATCCATGATGGTTTACGAAAGTGGAATGAGAACTCCAGTCTTGTTACAGACAAAATTGATATTTGGAGCGAAAGCAGACGAAGAATTCGTGAATGTGAGGAATTTTTAAATCTTAAACCTAATGAAATACTAAATGTTATAGTTGATAGATTTAATAATAACGAGATTAATGAGGTAACACCAACAGAAGTAGAGACTATTTTAGAGCATTTAACACAGGCTAGTGAATATCTCTCCGATCTACTTAATAAGAACTATCGTTTGGAAAAGGAATCAATTATTGGATGGATACGGGCAGAAATGGGTAGTGCATTATCGTCAATTGACGGATTTTGGGATAAAATTCAATGGTGTTTAGAAAATTTGATAAGGCTTATTGGAATGGACTATGTTTTATTGCTTTCTTATGATAAGACGAATATCCCTAATCTTCAACTATTATGTCAACATGGCTTACACGAAGAATCCATTATAGCTATGCAATATGATTATGCAACAAGTCAACTTGACGATTTTATTGATAAGATAAAAGTTAATGAGCAAATACAAGAAATAGACCTCCATAAATACCGAGATGTGCCAATACTTAATATTTTATATAGCCTCTATGGAAAAGGTGCTGATTACCCTGTCCTTACAGTGTCATCAAATAGATATAACGGCAGATTTATATTTATGATATTAGGAAAGAGAAATCCATTATCAAAACGTAGGGCGATAACCAAAATGAGTTCTGAGAAGATAATCGCACAAAATTTTATACAAACAGAAAATTGGCTGATAGACGATGATAAAGAATATCTAACAACTATTATTAGAGAGATCGGTATAATTGTCCATGTATTTTTCTCTATGAAGAAGATCCAATCTGCTAAAGAAGAACAGACAAATCTAATAGAATCCGTAGCACATGACTTAAAAACTCCTATAAATAATATAATGTTAGCTGCTGATAATCTTAGAAATGCCCGTATGTCTCCTGAAAGGGCTTCCAGAACCATTGCTGGTGTTGTTACACAGTTGGAACGGTTAAATCTGTTTGCCCAAAAAGCTTGGATGCTTGAACAGATCAGACAAAATGAGCTATCTTATAATGATGAGGAAAGCGTAAATATATATAAAATACTATCAGAATGTCGCGATATGATATCCGATCTTGCTGCTGAAAAATCTATAGAGATAAGAATTGACCCTGAAATTGAAAATTGGCAGGATGTGCATATTGACGCTGAAAAATTCGCTATCGTTGTTATGAATCTAATACATAATGGCATAAAATATTCATTTCCTGAGACTCATATTGAAATAAGTGGTTGGCAAGATACTATAAATTCTGGAGTTGTGTTAAACTTTTCAAATGAAGGTATTCCGATTAATGAAGCTGAAAAAGATCGCATATTTGAACGACATTACAGGTCTAAAGAAGCGATAAGGACAGACCCTACTGGAAGTGGGATTGGTTTGGTCTTGGTAAAGGATTTTGTGGATCATTACAAAGGGCGTATTGACGTCAGAAGCACAGAGATCAGATTCGGCAGATATTTGAATATTTTCTCTATTTATTTGCCGGGGAGATAGTGCAGATGAGCAAAAAAAGAATCCTATTCATTGAGGACGAGAAATTTACACTTGAGCAACTTCAAATAGCTCTTGAAGATTATGATTATGAAATTGTCCCTGCATCTTCCGCAACAGAGGGTATGAATTTAGTTAGCAAATTGAACTTTGATGCTGTTTTGCTTGATATTATGATGCCCCCTCCTGAAGATATTGATCCTGAAATAGTGGGAAATGGCAGGACTACCGGAGTAGAGATATGCAGAAGGATAAGGCATTTAAAGCCTGAACTACCGATAGTTGTTCTTTCCGTTGTGCGTGACCCCGGTATATTGAGAAGGATAAATGAAGCAGGAGCAGACGAGATAATTAATAAACCTGCTTTACCAAGCAAAATTAATGATACATTAAGCAGAATTTTGCATAATTCTACATCTTGAAAGAAGGTATAACCCATGACGGAAGACAGCTCTCGCAAGATAGTGGTCAACGCATTGAAAGGGTTTCATACAAGCAAAGACCCTGATGAACGTTTAAGTTATCTTTGGAATATAAGCCAGCTTATAGAAGATACTACTGATGAAGAACTCTATGAACTTGCTTCCGCAGTTGCAGTTGAAGAAGACCCAAGATTACGTGGGGAAATATGCTATGCCATATCGCGCTCGCGACGTCCTGCACTTATAAATTTTGTTAAAAATATGGCTCAAGATGAAAATCACTATGTCCGTATGGAAGCATTAAATGCCATAGGCGAAATAAGCGGTTCAGTTGATGCTACTATGACGATCATAGAACCATTATTAGATTCTGTTAATGAAATAAAATCTGCTATAACAAATATTCAAAAAGAAATTGCCAATATCCGAAAAGGGTCAATTAGGGCTAACAACTCTGAACATAGATTTACTCCATCTGATGGAATTGTTATGGATGATCGTCTTAAAAGCTGGGAAACATATCTCCGTAACGAAAAAGAATTGCTAAGAGATCATAAAGGAGAGTTCGTTGCCATTTATAAAGGCAAAATTATTGGGATCAGCCCTAATGAAGTGGAATTAGCGAAGATGATTCGCGATATGTTTGGAGAAGTTGAGGCATTTATCTACAAGATTGAAGAAGAAAATGACGAGATAATTGAAATTCCACCATATATCGGAAATATCGTAGAACTTTAATATTGGATTGATCCGTTAACCTTCAACCTTCAACCCTTAACTTTGAACCTTTAACCTTTAACTTTTAACTTTCAACCTTGTTTGAACTACATATAAATCATAAACCTTATGAAAAAAAAGCTGGCGTAGCATGTTTTGCCCCTTATGTCAGTATCCTTATATCGCCTCTATCTGGGCATAATAAAGAGGAGATCATATTTGATGCCCGTATAGATACAGGAGCAGATATAACTTGCATACCAAGATCGTTTGCAAGCAAGTTAGGTCCTTTGATATTAGGCAATCCTATAACAGTCAGAGGACATGATGGGAACGTGCATAAGGTCTGGACTTATAGAATTGCAGTAACATTGTTAGGATACCCAGATAATCAAAAACTGAAATCCTATCGTCCAGAAAGAGGCGTTTTATTGACAGATTCCAATATTGGTCTAATTGGAATGGATATAATAAGCCATTGCAAAAGGATCATATTTGACAGCACATTGAAAGAATTTTTTATAGAGTGCTGACATAAAATACTATCATTACAGAATTTTTCTCAGTGTTTTTCTGTGTAATTCAGTGGCTAATTATTGCCAGCCCAGCTTAATTTATACAATTCGTCCAAGTTTTTTCTGAGTTTGTTTAATTGATCAATTTCCACATCTTTATCTGCTAATATATCAAAGTAAATATCCGCCATCATAGAGCATATACGATCGTGAAGTGGGAAAAACTCTCTGTCAAGAAAACATGTATATTCCACCAAGTCATAAGGACCACAGGCAACAAATCTCTCCCCATAAGGACGTTCACATGCGACAGATTTTAGATTTAATATGGCGGAAAAGATGTCTTCCTTAGTAAGTGACTTGGCAAAAACCGTTGTCCAATACCAACCAAAAAGGTCTTTTCCGATCTTATAGTTGTAATGTGTATCGGAGTTTCCAAGTATTGGTATTTTATGTCCATTAGCGACCTCTTGATAATATCTCACCATAGCAAGCATATTTGACTCATATTGAAACTGCCAATGTCCACCAATAACTTCAACTCCATCTATTTCCTTATCTTTTAATAGTTGATCAAAAAGTGGGAGATGATGATCATATCTATTTCCAGAGACCCAATAAGGATGGGCAAGAAACGCATAACCATTAAATTCGTGGATTTTATCAATAGTCCATTTTGCAGGGGCATATTGATCTTTTGTTAGATTTTCAACCATAATGGCATCTTTAAGGCGATTATCAACGGTTTCTCTCAATTGTTTTTTATAAGACTCCTCATCACCTCTCGCCTCAACGACGCTTGCATTTGCACAGACAGATACGATATGAGCGGTCCCAAAATCTATCTCCTCACCAGGGAATAGCAAAAGATCAAGGTTTATCTTTTTCGCCATCTCTATCGCTTCCAAAGATGGAAAATACTTCCTGTGGTCTGTTATCGCAGCGAAATCATATCCAAGTTTTTTTGCCATTATCGCCATAAAAATTGGAGACATACTGCCATCGGAGTAATATGTATGTATATGAAGGTCACCGCGATAAGGTTTAAGGTCAGCAAGCTCTTGCGATACAACGTAAATTTGCTCTGTGGTCAGATGAGAGTTATCATCTCTCGTTACAATAATAGTATGTTCTCCCTTTGTTCTGAATTTATGGTTAAAACTTATTGTTCCGCCTTTTGATAGCTCAGAGTCCTCAAATTTTGGTTTTATGGATAATGAGTTGACCTTATATTGTGTGCTATCATAATGATTGCACATCGCTTGAACGCGGACATTGTATTCTTTCTCTGGAATTATAGTCCTATCGTGGACACCAGAAATAGATATTTGCACATCCTTATCTATCGGGACAACTTTTGGAAAAATAGCATAATGTTCGTTCATATCATCTCCTCTTGTTTTAATCCCATCTAATTACAATTTCATCGGGATCATCGTTTATGACTATCTCAAAGTTCGCGTCAACTTCAATTTTGAATATGTTATCCTCTCTTGATCGCCTTGATGAGGAATCCCATTTCCAAGCCAATTCGTGGTATCCACTATCAACTGATGAGATAACTATAACACATTCGTTTTCAACATAACGGTATGAACCGTCATCCCATTTTATCTTTATAGTTTCACCTGTTCGGTTGACTATTCTGACATTATAAACATCAGGTATTGTTATTGTCGCAGTGCATCCAATTATGAAAAAAGCCAATATTGTCGGAATCACTATAACTGCAAGCTTTTTCACTTTTAATCACTCCTCATATTATATTTTTATACAAGATTAAGTTGTCTAATCCTTTGACGTAAAGAAAGCGTAATTGGTTGACTTAAATTTATTTATAACAACTCTATTTTTTCCAATTTAACATATTTTAAGGTTAAAGGTTAAAAGTTAAAGGTTAACTGATCACTGATCAAAGCGATCTTGTAATCTCAAATCTCTTATGGTAAGATTAATTATTAATTGCCACATTTTTATAGGTTACTGAGTAACAATGTGAGGGAGAAAATGAAGATAAAAAAGATAGAGTGTGTTCAATTGCAAGTTCCGCCTTTTATTACACCGAAATCACAAAAACGCAGAGATGCTTGGGTTGTTGATGCAGAAGTAGCTAATCCTATGTCCAGATACCCAAAATATAAGCGACATCGTTCAAGCTGGCTTCCAAAATGGGGTGGAGTTTGGGTCAAGGTTACCGCAGAAGATGGAACTTGGGGGCTTGGCACTACATCAGCAGCACCTCCAGTAGAAGCCATAATCAACACACATTTTGCACCAATGCTTGAGGGAGAAGACTGCTTTGCCAGAGAAAAAATTTGGGATATGATGTTCCGTATGTCTAAACCTTATGGCACTTTGGGGTTATCATGTCTTGCTATGAGCGGTATTGACCTTGCACTTTGGGATTTAGCAGGCAGGTTCTTCAAAAAACCTGTCTATAGCCTTTTAGGTGGAAAGGTCAGGGACAAAGTCCAAGCGTATGCCACAGGAAACGATGTTGATTGGTATGTTGAGCTGGGATTTAAGGCAGTTAAACTCGCATGTCCTTATGGTCCCGCTGATGGTTTATGGGGACTTGATGAGAACGAAAAGTTTGTCGCAAAAGCGAGAGAAACTGTTGGCGATAATATTGAAATTATGTTAGATTGCTACATGGCTTTTGACGTAGAATATACTATAAGGCTTGCTGAACGGTTAAAACCTTACAAACTGAAATGGATAGAAGAGTGCCTGATCCCTGAGGATATTGACGGTTGGGTTACAATTAGAAATGCAGTGAATTGGGTCGCTTTGGCAACAGGAGAGCATAATTACACTCGTTATCCATTTATGCAATATATAAACAGAAGATGCCTTGACATCCTTCAACCAGATATAAATTGGGTTGGCGGATTAAGCGAATGTGTAAAAATCGCCAACATGGCTGAACCTGCAAGTATGGCTACAATACTTCATGGTGGAGCAAATCAGGCTTATGGACAGCATTTCAGTTGTGCGATAACGAATGTGCCGATGATAGAATTCTTTGTCGGTTCGCCACCGGGAATTCAATTAGAGGAAACAATAAGCATCCCCGGTGCAGTAGTGCCAAAAGATGGATATTTAACCCCAAGTGATGCGCCAGGGTTTGGATATGAAATAAAAGATGAATGGATTATCAGTCATAAAAATTAATGATTTGTCATGCTGAATAATAATTTGTCATGCTGAACTAAGTGAAGCATCCCAATAGATTCTTCGCTTCGCTAGATTCTTCGCTTCGCTCAGAATGACAAAATTAAATTTGGCATAATGAATAAAACATATCATACAAGGGAGATTTAGAGGAATTTCCTTATATAATCCAAATGGATAGCAAATTGTCCAAACTAATATTCTAATATCAGTTTTCTTTATTGAAATATTCGGGCAGATGGATTTTGACCTGCTCTATGAGTTCCTCTTCGGATATAGCTGTTATTCTGCCGTGGACATCATATTGATCTCTGACCCAACGGGCAATTTTGACAACAGCGGTCTTGCTTGCCTTGCTTTCGCCTTTCAATCCCAAAAACTCATTGACCCATAAAGCGACACCATCAACGCCTGATTTATCTGTTATCATAACCTTAGGTGGTCGGTTGAGAAGTTTTCCCGTGTCAAATATGTTATATATACGTTCGTCCTTAGAAAGTCCGTCTGCATGGATACCAGCTCTCGTTACGTTGAAGTTTCTACCTACAAATGGATAAAATGCTGGTATTTCTGCTCCGATATTTTCCATATAATACTCTGCTATTTCTGTAATAACTCTGGTATCAATACCGTTATTTGTGCCTTTTAGACCGATATACTCAATGATTGCACCTTCAAGCGGAGGATTGCCTGTCCTCTCACCGAAACCAAATAATGTCGTGTTTATTGCATTGCATCCGTAAAGCCATGTTGTAGCAGCGTTTACATGGACTTTATGAAAATCGTTATGACCATGCCATTCTAACCTATCATTAGGGACTCCACAATCATGGATCATTTTATAGATCAACTTAGGAATGCTTCTTGGAAGTGCAACTCCGGGATATGTTACACCTAAACCCAAAGTATCGCAAATTCTCACTTTCACTTTAAGCTCTTCGGGAACTTGTGTTGAGATTTCCATTAATTTCTGCACGAATGGGACAACAAAACCATCAATATCTGCCCTTGTAATATCTTCAAGATGACAGCGAGGTCTAACTCCCTCTGATATTGCTACCTCAACCATATTGATATATTCATCCATTATCTTTCGTCTGTCGCTTCTTAATTTATAAAATATATGATAATCAGAACACGAGGTCAGCATGCCTGTTTCTTTAAGCCCCATATCTTTGACGAGTTTAAACTCACCTTTATTTGGTCTAATCCAGCCAGTAATAAGCGGATATTTATGACCGAGTTCTAGGCATTTTTCAACTGCTTCTCTATCTTTAACGTTATATAAAAAGAATTCGCTCCATCTTATAACACCATTAGGTCCGCCGAGTTTCGCTATAAGATCAAACAATTTGACGGTTTGTTCAACTGTGTATGGCGGTCTTGCTTGTTGACCATCTCTAAAGGTTGTATCTGTTATGAAAATATCGCGATTTACGACCTCTCTGGGATCAAACTCTACGATCTTTCCATCAATCTCTTCATATATTTTGCCGTCAAACTTTATAGCTGGAATACTATCAAAGCTAAATATGTCTTCGTATAGGTTTGGATATTCTGTCTCTATTAACTCTTTTTTCCTCACTTATTAAACCCCCATTACTAAAAATATTGAACTTTTGAGAAACCATAAACAATATTATTTTTTCATTTTTCAGATTAACCTGTAAAATGATCTTCTGATTTTTTCAGATGTAAAATATAGCATATTACTTAAAAAAGGTCAACAAAATTATGCAGAGTGCCTAAAATTCTGAATCATGCTCAATCTCGCGGCATTCATCAATGATCTTTAAAGCATTTTCAATCTGATCTTTATTGCCTTCAAGCAAAAGCCAAACAGCACCTTCTGCTCCTGCAATTCCTCCGCTTGATATTAGATATGAATTGACCCCTGTAAGAATTTTAAGTGCCTCAATTTCAGTGATTATTATCCCTGTTACTGGGATTAATGACGGTGCACTGCCGATGAATTCGTCATCTTCTCTGGTCTTCATACTCAGTTCGTTTATATCGCCATAGACGCATTTTTCAAGTCCTACTGGTATTATCAGATGTATTTTTCTTGAAACTATTGTCGCCAAAGTGCTTATCGTTCCACCAGTTGGATGCCCAACCAATATGCCACAAACCTTTTGCTGATAATTTATCGCATTAGCCCCTTTGATAAAAACGTCCCCTTTTTTCATATCAGCGACAGATTCAACAACAGAGACACCCTGAACTAACTGACCGTTTTTCAAAACGATGTCTGGGATCGGTCTGCCACTAAGATCGGATTTGCTATTAGAGACAACAGTTCCAGCAGGCATCGGCGGAGAACTTAATCTAACTTTTGCCCCTTTGGCTGGGAGAATTCGCCCTGCAATATATCCTGCCCTGTCAATTTTTTCGCCTAATATCTCTTCAACTACCCTGCCATTTGTTGTGCCTCTGCCGATAGCTATCATACCATCAGCGAAAGCTTTTTTTACAATTTCCATATTTGCGACGCCTTTGGCGATTAACCTTTTTGATTCTGCAACTGTTAGAACGACATGAGTTTTCATATTTAGCTTCCTTTCTTTGCTAACCGCTATTTCTGACAGTATATATTTGTCATTTTTATATATAATATTCTTGTCTAATCAATGATAATTTACAGTTTATTGTCCTATATGTCAAATGGAATTTTCAGATGGATTACCGAATAGATCAGACTGAATCATATCCTGCATCCTGAGAGCATTTTCAGCAGCATGTCCAGCATGACAATTATTGAAAAAAAGATAGAGTTCATCGGTTGATTCGGAAAGATGCTTGATCTTGGGAAGCCAATCTTTTAATTCTTGATCAGAATAGAGGTAATTATATCTCTGAGCGGAATCTCCACTCCACCATGACTCTTTGTTTCTTCCGTGGAAGCGGACATATCCTAATCTGTTAGTTGCCACTGCTATTGGAGGCAAGAGTCCCGGAAGTTCGGGTTCATCAACGGAGCAAAAAGACATATCTATTTGTCTTAAAAAATCAAAGGTTGGTTCTTTCAGCCATGATGCGTGTCGGAATTCAGCAATCAGTGGAAATTCTGACATAATCTCTTTGCACTTGATGAGGTAGGCTCTATTTTCTTGTGTGTTCCTAAACGTTCCGGGGAATTGTAATAAAACGCCTTTAAGTCTATTAGCATCAACTAATGGACGAATAGCATTCTCAAATTGATCAAAGATGGATTGATTATCTGTCCTTTCGTGGGTCATTCCGCTGTTAGCTTTTACGGTAAAATTAAAGTCCGATGGGGTTCTTTCAATCATACTTTCAAATAAGGAGGGTTTTGGAATAGAATAATATGTTGAGTTGATCTCAACAACCTTAAAATGCTGAGCATAAAAGTTTAGCATTTCTCCGCTTTTAATCTTTTCTGGATAAAAGTTCCCGATCCAATCTTTGAAGCTATATCCTGATGTCCCTATATATATGATACCCATTTCTTTTGCCTTAGTTATATTGACAAAATCTCTGCTAATCGGCAAAGTCTTGTGTCAATTTCTTTTTTGTTAGACCAAATCATTTCCAATTTTGTTGTGACCACTTCTCCGTTTATCTCGCCTATCATAACATTAGATACACCATCTATCAGAAATTCAACTGCGGACAACCCAAGTTTACTAGCCAATATGCGATCACGGGCAGTAGGTGAGCCTCCGCGTTGAATATGTCCAAGTATTGTGACGCGATAATCAAACCCTGTTCTATCTTTAACTTTTTGAGCAATTTCATAAGAATTGCCTGTTTCGTCACCTTCCGCAACGATGACTATTGAGCTATGTTTGCCCCTTTTTCGTCCTTTTACAAGCGTATCACATAATTTATCAACATCTGTTATTGTCTCTGGCACTAAGATAGCTTCTGCCCCGCCTGCGACGCCGACATCTAATGCGATAAAACCTGAGTTACGCCCCATCACCTCAACAAAAAATATCCTATCATGTGACGCAGCTGTGTCTCTAATTCTATCAACAGCATCAAGAGCTATATTAATTGCAGTATCATATCCGATCGTATAATCAGTGCCGTATATGTCATTATCAATAGTTCCAGGGATTCCGATTATCGGCACTCCATATTCTCTATTAAGATCGCTTGCCCCACGATAGGTCCCATCACCGCCTATCGTAATAAGTGCGTCAATTTCCCATTTTTTTATGTTTTCATAAGCTTTTGCTCTGCCTTCTTGAGTTTTAAACTCTTCCGATCTCGCTGTTTTGAGGATTGTTCCTCCTCTCTGAATTATGTTAGACACAGAGCCAACGTCCATTTCAATCATATCGCCGTTTATCAGACCAGCATATCCTCTTATTATTCCAGTGACTTTAACCCCATGATAAATCGCAGTCCGCACTATTGCTCTTATGCAAGCGTTCATTCCGGGCGAGTCTCCACCACTTGTTAAAATGCCTATTCTATTAATTTTTGCCATGAATCACCTCTAACCTTTAACTTTCAACCTTTAACCTTCAACCTTTAACCTTTAACCTTTAACCCTTTTATATCTCCCTAAATAACCCTATAACTTTCCCAAGTATAGTGACATCTTTAACAATTATCGGATTCATATTGGGATTTTCTGGTTGAAGCCTAACACAATTGGTTTCTTTATAGAATCTCTTAACGGTTGCCTCATCTCCGATTAATGCTACAACAATATCGCCTTGCTCTGCGGTATTTTGCTGTTTCACTATGACATAATCGCCTTCCATAATACCTGCATTGATCATACTATCTCCCTTGATCCTCAGTGCAAATGGCTTTTCCGTTCTGACCATATCGCTTGATATTGTTATAACTCTCTCCACATTTTCAGTTGCCAAAAGCGGTTCACCAGCGGCAACTTTCCCAAGAACAGGTATATTTATAATAGGCTCTGGAATGTCACGGTGAATGAAATCTAAAAGTTCAATAGCTCTCGGCTTTGTTGGATTTCGTTTAATGTAACCTTTCTTTTCTATGGCTAATAGATGATCATAGGCGCCTTTTGATGACATTTTGAAATGCTTCGCGATATCACGAACCGCGGGAGGATAGCCTGTATCCTTGACATAATTGACGATGAAGTCTAATATTTCTTGTTGTTTGATAGTTAATTTTTTTCGCATTTTACAGCCTCTACTTTCATAAAATTATAGCTTGTAATTATAATATACTGCACATATGTTAAGTTGTCAAGAGAAAAGCAGTATTTATTTGCTTTCTATTTTTAGACTTCGTTTTATGGACTTCCCTGTTGTTGGAATTACCAAATAACCGTTTTGGCTTCCATCTCTAATCTTTTCAAAAGACCATCCTTTTTCGTCAGGTTCAAGGATCACCCTGTAACCTTTTGGAAACCATTCAGCAGGGACATAGATCATATTTGGTGCGGAGATATTCGGGTCCTCATTCCATACACAGCTAAAACTACGATTGGATAGATCGGATTTGTATTCAAGCAAATTACCAGATATAGCTGATGGATAAGGACGAGAAAGGACAGGAAAATATTCAGCACCATCAATTTCTCTAACTCCACTATAAGACCAATATGTGTCGCTAAAAAGGTTTTTCTCAATTTCACTTACAACTTTCTGAGCGGGAAGCAATGTATTCGCTTGACCATAATAAGCTCCCCACTCGCCAACAAGCGTCGGCATATTCAATCGGTTAGCGGTCTCTGCGTGTCTTGTGAATATAAGCTCAATTCTACCAGAATTTGCTTTGGCTACATCTTTTGTATCGGTGACTATGTCATAAGCATGAGGTGCAAAAGCTTGATTTGGGTCTCTATTGCCATTTGAATCTACAATAGGGACAATTCCGCTCGGCGTGCCAGAGTTGCAAAGACCGTGTGTCTCTAAAAAGATGATATGGTTTTGATCAACTTCTCGGATAGCTTTTGCCACGCGATTATAGAATTCTGCAAGTATTGTTCTTTCAAACTCCATAGAAACTTCCGTTCCGCCATCAGTGAAAGCTTTGTATAATTCTATATCATCTGCATATTTTGAAAGTTCGCCCGACATCATTAATTTTTGCATAGTATCAAAGGTTGAGGAATCATTGCCGTATTTTTTGGCTATAATATCAGATACCGTTTTAAGCTTTAAGAATATAGTTTCCTGTATGTTTGATCCGGGAAAAGGTTCATTAAATAGATCGTATCCGATCACAGCAGGTTCGTTAGCATAACGTTTAGCGACATATTGCCATGCCTTTGCGAAATGATCCTGAACTCCGATACCATCTACCACAGGTTTATTAGCCCAGAAATTGTCAAAAGCAGAATGAACAGCAGGACTTGTAAAATATGCCATACTCCAAACAGAGTTGTCGTAAACATGAGGTTTCCCATTATCAAGAACCGCCCAAGATGGGGCGCCATCTCCGCCAAACTTTGCACTATACAAATCTTGGTGCATATCTAATATAACATATATGCCATTTTCTTTCGCCCACTGAATACGTTTATCAACACCAGCGAGATATTGATCATTATATACTCCGGGTTTTGGCTCTACGCCGTCCCATATTATAATAAGCCGTATGCAGTTAAATCCCCAATCACGCATCTTGACAAATTCTTCTTCTTTGTGCCAGCTTAGATAATTATGTTCTTTGGATTTATCCTCTATGTTTACGCCATGGAGAATGATCTCCCGTCCTTCTGCATCTATAAATTTTTTATCTTTAACACTGACAAATTTGCATTGAGCGATTGTAAAATGCCCTGCATATATGAATATTGCCATAGTTATAAGTATCAAATACCTCATTTTCTTTTCCCTCATCCATACATTTCGTTTATTAACTCACGGGCTATCTGTGTCCAGATGTCAAACCGTTCGGGATGGAATTCGCACGTATGAGTATCTTTAAGTATCATTTCAAGAACACAATTATTAGCTTTAGCAACTTCTAATGTGTGCCTGATATAATCTCTTATAAAATTGGTATCAAACTGACCGACAAGATGTGATGGTTGCGGTTTCCATGAGAATATATATTTATCTTTTAACTTTTCAGCACATATATCAACATCAGCAGATGGAGCTATTGAGATTCGCCTTATGTTTGGGATTTCAAAAACGTAATCCAGTTTTTTCGTCAGGTCTTCACAACAGCCATATCCGTTTAGTCCAAAAGGTTCAAGAAGTCTTTTCTCATAGGATAGAATAAACTCCTCGTGCATCTCTGGTGAGACCTGAGCCATCTCTTGAGCCTCCGCACTGCCCCACATATCGCACAAACGGACTCTGTTCGGGTTAAATCCTGATTTTGGTAATTCGTCAGTATAACCGTTTCCGCCTGAGTTTTGATAAGTGCCATCGTTATTTAGACTTAATAGATTTAAATCAACATATTGTTTGATTATTTTTTTATGTGCTTCCTCAAAGAATGACATCGCATCATGCAACATCTCTGGATTCTCATACATGTCTAACATAACTTCTTCAAGACCTCTCAAAGCTGTATATTGATTCATTATATGAAACGATATGTGAGCGATACCCTTTTGTTTGACGTCCAGAATATCTCCAAATAGGTCTTGATATTGTGCTAAGACATTCTTTGATGCTTCCTCATTATAGGTTATCTCTGGAACTGTCAGTTTTTTTAGATCAGCAGGTTCTTTTATGACAGGATCAAAGTGCCAAGCGCCTCTTGCTTCTGTGCTTGGAATGTGCTTCGGAGAAAGTCCCCAACCTGTGCTTCCGATGACTTTTGATACGATCCATTCTTTTTCTATAACGGTGTCATCTTGAAAATGTTCATAATAATATATTCTGCTTCTTAGATTCCATTCTATATTTCTTGCTCCGCCATCTGTGCATTTTAAGACAGTATGTGGCAATAATTCTCCCCATGAGCCTTCTGGAAATATAAGAATTAATGGTCTAAATGGTTGAAGGCTATTGTGCTTTTTCCAAGCGTCTTTGCGTTCTGCCATGATCGGCATATCTGCGATCTCTGCCACTCGTTTTGCCAAATCACGGATTATAGTTCTGTCTTCCTGTGAAAACATAGATTTATCCTCTCTTAAATATACTATTTCCAAGCTAATAAAAAATAAAAGAATTTCATTGATATAAAAAGAATAACATTATGAATAGAAAAAATCAACAAAAATATTCTTACAGAAAATATTGGTAAGTTTAGGCAGGAATTAAAGAAGTGGTGCCGGAGGCGAGACTTGAACTCACATAGACAAAACGTCCGCTAGCTCCTCAAGCTAGTGTGTCTACCTATTCCACCACCCCGGCGTTATATTTAGTATTATACAAGAGAATTCCATCAATGTCAAGCCTAAACTATTTTCCTCAGTCCAATTCAAATTTTAGGTAAAAGGTTATCAGCCACAGAAACACAAGAAAAAGTGACCAGTAATCAGTGATCTGTAATTGGCAGTGATTTATTCTTGTTAAGTCTGGTAATTCTGAGATGCTATCCGAAACCAGTATTTATCAAAGTTTGAATTAAATGTTTATATGAAAATGCTCATTA
>Ga0123519_10008310_pt1 | contig 15868 bp, 14 predicted proteins | sample YelNatPaOPRAMG02_FD_87396 | JGI IMG/M metagenome (GOLD analysis project Ga0123519, IMG submission 87396) | Hot spring microbial communities from Yellowstone National Park - Yellowstone National Park OP-RAMG-02 (version 2) | ecosystem: Environmental > Aquatic > Thermal springs > Hot (42-90C) ...
TAGATCAAAAAGTAGATGCTCTTGAACAGAAAGTTGATACCCAGATAGGACAACTAAATCAGAAGATCGATACTCAGATTGGCCAAGTAAACCAAAGACTTGATACCATCATGCAAATGCTCGTAGAATTGAGCAAACAAAAAAATTAGGCCGGTGAGTGTCGCTAGCACTCTGCCTACCCTGGCCGGATCAATGAAGAGCTCATTTACCAGGCGTATTCCTACGCATAGCCCAAACAGCAGGATAAGGGCAAAATGCCCCCCACACACCAAACACACCTAAGCGGGCCATTTTCTACGCTTGTGTATCTTCCGAAGATGAAGTTGAATACCAGAAATAGAGATAAACATGGAAGAGGATAAGGAGAAATATTATCAATAATTTCAAGCTCTTTATTATCAGTATAGTCTATCGGCGTCAAGTAGTTCCCCTGGCGAGATAGATAAGCCGGGGACCGCAGATGTTGATACTCAGATTGAGTTATTAGGACAGCCCCCCCATTATTCCCAAGGTAGTAGAGATATGAGGATAGTAAATTAGGGCTTAAAAGAGCGAAAAGTGAGGATAGAAGCTGGCCAGCAAGGATAAGACAAGACACTAAAGCGAGGCCCTAAGGATTGTCATTCAGTTATCATTAAAAATTATCGTTCAGTTATCATTAAAAGAAAGTATGAGGATAGTAAATGAGTGAGCAAAATCAGAAAATTACCTCTCAGAGCCAAATACTGAACCCCGAGTGTACTTTTTGCAGGATCATTCAAGGCCAAAGCGAAAGCTTGGCCATCTTTGAAGATGAATATTCGCTGGCTTTCCTTGACCACCAGCCCCTACTCAGAGGTCATGTTCTCCTGGTCCCACGACAGCACTATGAAACCTTTCTCGACCTGCCGCCCGATCTCATTCAGCCCCTCTTTCGCAATGCCCAGCTCATAGCTCGCTCCCTGGAACTTGGCCTGAAAGCCGACGGCTCTTTCATAGCCATCAATAACCGGATCAGCCAAAGGGTTATGCACCTTCATATTCATATCGTCCCCCGCTGGAATAAGGACGGCCTGTTTACCAGAGGATTTATCTGGCGCCGCCAGCCCTACCCAAACCAAAACAGCGCTCTGATGACCCAGAAAGCTATTCGAAAAGCTATTCAAGAGACATTGAAAGAATAAAAGATTATCCCCTAACGCGGGCCCTCTCGGCTTAAAGAGCTAAACTCATCAATGCTGCCCTAAAGCTAATGCTACCCCAAGGCTCAAAAACAGCTCTCATTCACAGCCGTACCTTTCATTCACAGCCGCACCTTTCGTACTTTTATGATCTGGACTCACTCTTTTTCAGGCAATCGTAACCTCCTTTGACAGGTAGACATCCTGAATCGCATTCAGGAGAGCTATCCCCTCCTTCAGAGGCTTTTGAAAAGCCTTCCTTCCCGTAATCAGCCCCATGCCTCCTGCCCTTTTGTTGATGACCGCCGTGCGCACGGCCTGAGCAAGGTCCCCCTGGCCAACTGATGCGCCACCTGAGTTAATCAATCCTGCCCGTCCCATGTAGCAAGCAGCCACCTGGTAGCGGGTCCACTCGATGGGATGGTCCGGCACAAGCTCCGAGTAGAGCCTATCATCTGTCTTTCCGAATTTCAGGGCCAGATATCCACCATTGTTTTCTGGCTGCTTTTGCTTAACGATGTCTGCCTGAAGAGTCACTCCCAGATGATTTGCCTGCCCAGTCAGGTCTGCGGCATTATGATAGTCTTTGTCCTGCTTAAAGGTTGGATTGCGGAGATAACACCACAGCACAGTGAACATCCCAAGATCATGGGCCTGCTCAAATAGCCTTGCAATCTCGACTATCTGCCGCCTAGACTCTGGCGAGCCAAAATAAATGGTGGCTCCGACACCTACTGCCCCCAAGTCAAAGGCTTTCTTCACGCTGGCAAACTGCACCTGATCGTAAGTGTTAGGATATGACAGAAGTTCATTATGGTTAAGCTTAAGAATAAAGGGAATTTTGTGAGCATAGGATCGAGCCACTGCCCCCAGCACCCCGCAGGTTGAGGCCACAGCGCTGCATCCTCCCTCAATGGCCAGCTTGACAATGTTACCCGGATCGAAATAATCTGGATTGGGAGCAAAGGCAGAGCCGGCCGAATGCTCTACCCCCTGATCCACAGGCAGAATGGACAGATACCCTGTTCCAGCTAACCGCCCAGTATTGAACATCCATCTAAGGTTTCTCAACACGCCTATCGGCCGATCAGAAGGCACACACACCCGCTCGATAAAATCAGGGCCAGGCAAATGAAGCCGGTCTTTGGAAATCCCCCGGCACCGATAGCTCAAAAGCAATACTGCTTCACTACCCAAAAGTTCCTCAATGCGTTCTATCATTAGTGAACCTCCTCATCTAACATCTTTAATTAAATCTGATAACATAACTCGCTGACCTCCCGATTGTAGTGAATCCGATTGATCACCCGAGCCATGATATCGGCCAGACATCTGATGGTAACAAAGGGCAGGGTTTTAAATTTTTCAGTCTGTGGAATACTGTCGGTAAGAATTAATCTTTTGAGATGATAGCGGGCCTCTAAGTCCACAAGCCGCTCATAAGCAGGCTGAAGACACAAGTTATGGGAAACAGCTAGATAGACCTCTTCGATTCCCTTTTTTTCAACCAATTCCCTAATAAGAGCATACACTGTGCCAGCAGTGCCAATCATGTCATCGAGCACAATAGCTGTCCGCTTGCCGGAAAAATCCCCGATAACCTCTGAAACCTCAGCCTCTTCCGGCCTTGGCCGATACTTTGAGGCAATGGCGCTCCTGATATTAAGAGCCCGGCTAAAATAGGTAACAAACTTCGATGCTCCAGCATCCGGAGCCACAGCAATGACCTCTTCCCTGCCCTGAAAGCCACGAAATTCCTCAATGAACAAAGAGAGCGATTCCACTCCGTCAACAGGCCTTGAGCCATAAAATCCCCGTATCTGATCAGAGTGCGGATGCCAGGTAACTAGCCGATCAATACCCGCCACAGCAGCCAAATCTGCCATCAGCTTAGCCGTGGCTGGCTCCCGCTTGAATTTGGTCGGCTTGTCCTGCCGGGCATAAGCCAAATAGGGAAGCATAGCGGTGAGTGAGTTTGCACCCCATTCCCGAAAGGCCCTGGCGGCAATAAGTAGGGCCAGATAGTTCTCATCAACCGTCGAGCCTGTGGTCGGATCATATAAGGCCTGAAAGAGAAAAACATCATAGCCGCTAACATCAGCCTCAAGCCGAACACAGGTTTCTGTATCAGAAAACTTAAAATCAACCCCTTCGAGATATAAAACCTCACCCTCGCCGCCCCCCTCGACAGAAAGAAGCTCCCTGTAGCGCCTGACCACTTGTGAGGCCAGCCCAGAACCTGAGCGGCAACTCGCAATGAGAAGCCTTCCCCGCGAAGATTCAAGTCGCAATCTTTGCTCAATAGCTATCCGCTGCGGAGTAAAAAATACCCATCTGCTGCTGCCAGAAGCCTCCCCGGGTTCCACAAACCACCCCTCCTCATTAAAAATCTACAAATAAACGTTTCGGAAAAAAATTCCATGAGTAATGTCTCATTAAGTTAAAGGGAAAAATCTTAAGGGGGAAAAACCTTTTTTGAGGGGAAAACCCTTTTGAAAAAGGGTTTTCCCCTCAAAACCCCTTTCCTAAAACTTTTAATAACCTTACATTAAAGTTACAAGAAAGGTGTTATTAGGTGTTATGATGTGGTATTAAAGATGTGGTATTAAAGATGTGGTATTAAAGAAGGTATTAGAAAAGATAGAATGTTATGAAAAATAAAAAATGTTATGAAAAATAAAAAATTTCAGGCTAGTCTAAAGAAGCATTTTCCCAAGCAACAACTGCATTCCTTCCCTAACCTTCTCCCTAGTGCTGGCATCATAAAAGGAGATAGGATTATAGGCATCGGTCAAGATTAAACCCGAAGAGCTCATAGCACTAAGATCAATTTTATGTTCCCAAAGCCGACTAAGACTCTCATAGAGAGGAGGGAAACAGCGATTTTGGTCAACCTCGATGAGTTGACCAGGATCTTTTTGCTCATCAGTAGCCAAAAAATATATATTTCCCCCGATCTGATTCGGTGGTGGATTGCCAAAAGCGACAACCTGAGCAAAAACCTGTCTTAGCGTCCTTGATAGAGAAGATGTGCCAAATGAATATCCAGGAGCCAGAGAGCCGAAAAAATTGATACTCAAAACCCCGGACGGCCTAAGGAGCCTCTTGAGATCAGAAAACATTTCCAAGCTCAGAAGATGTTCAGGGACAGAGTCTCCATTAAAGGCATCAAGGAAAATTAAGTCATATTTCTTTTGGCAATTTCTGACAAAGTATCTGGCATCCTGAATGAACAGGTTGATACCAGCAGGATTAAAGCCAAAATACTTTTCAGCTACCTTAGCCATGACTGGATTGATCTCCACACAGTCAACCATAAAACCATCCCGACGAAGCTCAGAAGGTATAGTCCCAGCTCCAAGCCCAATAGCCAAAGCTGTCCTGCCTTTTGGATTATAGGAGCGGGCAATAAGCTGCAAAGCATAAGTATATTCATGAACCGAGAGGCCAGATACAAGATCAACCGCATTCTGAGTAAGACCATCCAAAACCAAAACCCTGATCCGGTCGTTAGCCTCAATCACCTTGATCTGACCATAAGCAGAATTCTCCTCAGCTACCAGCCGCAGCCTGGTCTGATTGATCACCTGAGCAGCTTGCTGCTGCGGGCTGGCATAAAGCCTGCCAAGCAGCGAAGCTACCCCAAAACTTACGGCAAGGGTTAGTAGTAGCAGGTCTGAAGCCCTCTTTTTCTCTTGGAAGAAAAGCCAGTAAACCAGAGAAAGAGCCATCAGGGTAGCAGAGATAAAGAGCAGAATCGATTCATTCCGAAAATGAGGAATAAAAAAAAAGCCAGTTAAAATAGTGCCGACAAAACTGCCGGCCGTAGAGATAGCGTAAAGATGACCAACCACCTTCCCGATATGGCCAAGATCATAAGCATAGAGCCTAACCAAATAAGGTGTAACCGCACCCAAGAGAAATAGGGGAAGGAAAAACAACAAAAATGAACCTACCAGGCTACCCAATCTCAAACCAAGATGGGAGGAGAGCAGCAGGAAGGTTTTTTTCAACTCGGGGATAAGCAAGAGAAAGATTCCAGCAAGAAAAATCAGAACGTACAAAAATCCCGCACTCTTCTTCCTGTCAGCTATATGACCACCCCACCAGTAGCCAGCAGCCAAAGCCACCAGAGTTACCGTAATCAGCGAGGTCCAGACATAAAGACTGACCCCAAAATAGGGGCTGATGATTCTCGTGCCGAGAAGTTCGATCATCATCACCGCCGCGCCGCTAACCAGTGGGGTCGCAATCAAAAGAGCACGAAGCCTAGCTGATGCTGGAGTTTTTCTCCTCTGCTCAACAAATGGCTGATCTTTGTCTTTGATTTTAACTTTTTGAGAGAATCGGCCTTGAGGGTTCACTCTTCTTCATCGTCCTCAAATAGATCCTCTTCATCCTCTTCATCAAACATCAGATCATCAGCAAATAAATCATCATCATCCTCACCATTTTCACCGTAATCATCATCCTCCTCATCATCAAAGAACCCCTCATCATCTTCATCCTCCCAGTCAAGATCATCATCCTCATCATCACCATTTCCAGTATATCCGCACACTCCAACCCGCGGGGAATTGGTTACCGGCAGGAGCATATCCTCGCCGCATTCATGCTCCTCAGCGCACTCACTGCACAGCCATCCCCCCTCTTCAATACACTGAGTACATACCATTGTAGCAGGTTTTCCACATATATCACAGTTTATCTGCGGAGCCTCATTTCTGGCCAGCAATTGAACCGGCCATTCACTGGTACTGTCTTCCCGCTCTGACAAGACCTTCAGAGTCAAATCCGTGGTGGTACCAAAGTCGTATTCATGATAAAACGTTATCTTAGGAGTGAGGAGTTTGTCCAACTCAATATCAAATCCCTCCTCGCCGCTCTCTCGCTCCGGCCCTGAGATGAAGGTTCGCCCCCCAATGGTGAAAGCGCTCATGTGCCCACAGCACTCCAGCCAAATGTCTCTCAGGAATTCATCCAAATCATCCAGAGTAGCCTTGGCTTTCACCTCAAGGTGCATCCAGTACTCAGGCAGATACCTCCCCTCAACCAGGATATGAAAACTTTTGTTATTTTTGCTCGACCTTCGACTCTTCTGAAGCGCTGCCTCAGAAGTTGCCCTGGCCTTGCATGAGGTTAGGTGTTTAGTCATCGCTGCCTTGCTAAAGACAGAATTACAAAAAAAACATCTTCCCTTTGGTATTTCTTTTCTTAGTTGTTCTCGCATTTTTTTTATCCTTTCTATGTCTTTTGGATATTTTTGCTTGATCGAAATAATTTAGGGAGGCCTCTGCCGCCAAAATATACTAAAGTTAACTAGATGTTTCAGCGACAGTATGTAACCTCATGCTGGCACAGCCATTTTATTCATTCAGATTATAGCATATTTGTCAGTCAATACCCAAGAAGGAAAATTGTAGAAGATTTACCCTTCCTTCTCTCTGTCAGCCGGCGCGGGAGAAGCTCTTTTCCCTATCCATTTGTCAATCAAATCCGGTATTTGCTCAGAGAGCGCATCAAGCGGACCTTTCTTTCCCAAACCAAGCAGAGAAACCCGCTCCTTTTGAACCACCAAAAAAGCTATCGGCTCCACTTTAAGCCCGCCCCCACATCCTCCCCCCTTCTCCTCCCCCTTTTTACTGCTTGTGCTTGCCCCTGCCCCAACTCCCAGGCTAAGCTTGCTGATCGGCACAATGGTTACCTCTCCGATATGCAGCTCCTTGCCAATCACGCTATCGGCAGCTCCATATTTTTGAAACTCCTGCAATAAAAGGGACAGCGTCTCAACAGTCTGATTTTCCATATCAATCTTTTTATTCCCCCTATATTCCCTATATTATTCTTTGGCTCTCTATTATTCTCTGGTTCTCTAGCTGAAAAAATACTCACTTTGGGCGAACACAAGGTCCGCCCCTACAATTGATTGAATACCCCTAAAATTGATTGGATAATTGGGATATGCTCTCGCACTTAGCGAAAAAACATTTTTTCTAGCCTCTTCATATTCTTTTCTGGTTCTTTTCTGGCCTCTTCACCAAAGCTCTAGTGAGCGTAAGACCGCCCTCCCTAGCTTCAAAACTGGCCGGGAAAGGAAAAATTTTAAACCTACCCAGATTAATACCCACAGACGGAGCCTGAAGTAGCCGACTAGCCAATTTTCTCCTAAGTAATTCACCCTTACCCTAACTCCCCTGAGCGTCCAATGAGTAAAAATCACCCCAAGAAGAGCATTGACCATAGCATCGGAGGCATCTAGGCTGATGTCTACTCTTTGGCTAGCAAGCCGCATTAGGCTGAAAAATGCCCCTTTAAGTCTGGCAGCCACGGCCGAGAAAGTCTCTCCATCCTGAATCAGACGCCCCATCCATACCTTCCCGCTTTGGCTTAGCTGACTCAACTCCCACCTCGCAGGCCACCTGATTTCCCTGGTCCATGAGCAGCCAAAGAGAGAAAACCGCAGCCAAGTCGGATGTTGAGGCGCCTCAGAGCTGATTTGGAATATCCAGCCTAAGCTTACGGCATATTCATGCTCACGGCTGTTGACTTTCAAAGAAAGAGGGACCAACAAAACCAGGGTGCAGGCACAAAGCAAAATAGCTACATAGATAGTGATCACATAGATATTGGAGGTATTGGTCGCCCAGATATTGCTACCCCAGGTATTGCAGAGATTGATCCCCCAGGTATTGCGGATATCGGTCCCCCAGGTATTGGTCATGGAAAGCAAGATCACTGCCAAGTCCCCCCTCTGGCCCTCCTCCCTGCTCTGGCCCTCTCCAGCAGCTCAGGGGCCTTGGGATAGTGGGGATTGATCTTGAGCACTTTGATAAGTTCGCTTTCTCCTTCAGCCATCATTCCCTGCTGCAAAAAGAGGATAGCTAAATTGAAGTGTAGATCCGCACTCTGCGGTCTGATCTCTACCGCTTTTTGCCAATATCGCTTCGCATCTTCCACATCTCCCTGCCTAATATAGGCCGAGCCAAGGTTTGATAGGGCCTCAAAGTTCCCAGGCTCAATCGCTAACACCTTTTTCCACTCTGAAATAGCCGCTTGGATCTTCCCCTGCTGAAACCTAGCCGAGCCAAGATGAAGACGTACCGCGGCAGAATTGGGATCTAGCCGAAGAGCACTCTCCCAGCTCTTAACCGCCTCGCTCATCTTTCCCTGCTGGTATAAGGCAACCCCAAGGTTATGGTAAGCCTCAAGATTTTTGGGATTCAGGCTAATGGCCTTTTCCCATCTACTGAGGGCCGCGGACACATCCCCCTGCTGAAATAGCAGATTAGCCAGCTTAACATAGGCCTGCTCATCTTGAGGATCGAGTCGAATAGCCTCTTCCAATTCTTTTCGGGCATTTGGCCCTAAACCCTGGATTGTATAAACCTGGCCAAGCAATAGCCTGCTTTTAGCCCGATGCGGACAGGTTTTCACTACCTGCTCGAGCAACTCCCTAGCCTTTTCGGTGCGACCCGCCTGAAGGAAAACGCGGCCGAGCGCCTCTTTTGCCTCAATTGAGGCCGGCTGCAAGACAAGCGCCTGTTTAAGATGCTCCTCAGCTAAGCTTAATTGGTTTTGCTGAAGACAGACATTAGCTAGGTTAACCAAAATAGCCGCGTTCTGAGGATCAAAGCTTTTGGCCACAGTCAGCTCTCTGATTGCCTGAGCCAGCTTTCCCTGCTGGCCGTAGAGAACACCAAGATTATTATGAGCATCGGCACATTCAGGAAATAGAGCAATCGCCTTTTGAAAATCCTCCTCTGCTCCAACTATATTTCCCTCTCGGACCCTGAGCTTGCCCCGCAGATTATACCCCTCGGCATAGGTCTGATCTAGCCGAAGCACCGAGAGCACACTTTCCAGAGCTTTTTTGATTTTCCCCTGATCAGCATACTCTAAGGCCAGATTATAATGAGCTTCGACATGATTGGGGTGGAGTTTGATCTCCTGGAGAAATTCTCGGATAGCCTGATTGGGATCGTGCATCTCATGGTAAATAGTGCCCAAGTGATTATGAATATCAATATGAGTGGGATCTATGGCCAGAATTTTCCTAAACGCGGCTATGGCCAAAGGATACTGGCCCAGCTTGCGATATAGGCAGGCCTGATAGAGGAGTGCGGAAATATTTTCCGAATCAGAGCGAAGGATTGAGGTTAGCTTCCCGAGCGCCTCCTGATACCTACCTCGGCTTATGGCCGAAACCGCCTCATCAATGCCTTGAAGCACAGCTACCCTGTCCTTGACATCTGGCAGTCTGGCCAATTTCCCGAAAGAAGGCAAGCTATTGACCTGAAGATAACCAAGGCTTGCAAGCTGCTCTCTCATCAACTGAGTGAGTTTAGGAGGAGCGGAGGAAGCAGAGGGTGAAATTTTCCTAAAATCTCGGCCCCTCTCAACTCGCCCCCTCTCCATCCAAAGGCGAAGCTCTGAAACCACAGGATGCTTTGGCTCATAGAGATTAACCCTCTCTCCCGGATCATCTTTCAGATAATAAAGCTCTGGTTTTGGCGCCTCGATATATTTCCACTCCTCTGTACGCAAACCAAATTCAGGGCTCCATCCATAGTGAAAAAAAGGATAATAGGTTTCGCACAAAAGGTATCGCCGCCCGGCGCCATCATCTCCTTTATCGCTATCATTTCTTTTGTCTCTTTTATCTCCTCTATCTCTTTTATCTCCTCTCCCTTTCCCTTTCCCCTTGTCTCCTTTTAAATCTTTTCCCCTAAGGTCTTCAAATCCCTTAACATCTTCAAAATCTTTGCCTCCTTCCGACCCTGTGGCTCCTCGGCTCCAGGCTCTCTCCTCCTGAATGAGCGGCAGCAAACTCTGGCCATCAATCCCTTGCGGGATATGGGCTGAGAGTCCAAGCAGGTCAAGAATGGTCGGCATAATATCTATAGTTCTAGTAAGGGAATTTATCCGCTTTGGAAGAAGGCCAAAGAGCCGGCTTTGCGGAAGCTTGAAAATAAGAGGTACCCTGAGCGTGGAATCGTAGAGAAAGTTTCCGTGAGTGCTCTCCTGATGCTCCCCCAGCCCCTCTCCATGATCAGACGTAACCACAATGAGGATCTTGTCAAAAAGCCCCAGCCTTTTCAATTCCTGCACCAAGATACCGAGCCAATGATCAACCGCGGCTATTTCCCCATCATAGGCAGAGTGGCTGTAGCGGCTTTTAAATGGCTCAGGCGGCTCATAGGGTGCATGAGGCTCAAAGTAGTGAAGCCAGAGAAAAAAGGGGCAAGGCGCGGCTTTTGCCACCTGCTGCTTCCTGAGCCAGGAGATGGCTCTCTCGGTTACTTGGCTAGCCGGTCGCTCGGCGAAGTGAATAGCCATCACTTTATCCTGCTTAGCCGTATGGTCATCCTGCTTAGGCATATAGTCATCGTAATCGTCAAATCCCTGATCCAGGCCAAAGATCGAATCAAGGACAAAGGCCCCTACAAAGGCTGCGGTCTTATATCCACTCTTCTTCAGAATCTCGGCCAGGGTGATAGCTTCTTTTTTCAGGGAAAACGAGCCGTTATCCAAGACCCCGTGCTGGTAGGGATAGAGGCCGGTAAAAATGGAAGCATGTGAGGGAAGAGTAATCGGGACCGGAGTAAAGGTCTGCTGAAATAGCACTCCCTGCCTAGCCAGGGAATCAATATTGGGGGTTTGAATAGCCCGATATCCAAAGCAGCCAAGGTGGTCTGCCCGCAGGGTATCAATGGTTATCAGCAGCACATTGCCCAAAGGCTGCTTCTCTGCCTGGGCTGGACAGCAAAGGAGAAAGAAGATGAAGAGGCAGATGAAGAGTAAGGAAAACCATAAGGGGAATGGGAAATTTTTTTCAGGCATGGTTTTTTATGCACTGAGGCCATAAGTGAGGCCATAAATAGGGTGAAAGTAGGAAGAGAGCTCTTTTTTTACCCCTTTCAGAATATTGCTCCAGTTCGCCGGCAGCGAACAATCAAAAGAGTGAGGGAAAAGATGAATGCAATCTATCTTTGATAATTGAGGAGGAGGGGGAATGCAAGCCAAGGTAGAAAGATTCATGGTTGTTATGGCCTGATGGTCATCTTTGTTAACGATCTGAACAGGGGGAAAATCCAAAGCTACCACATCTTGCCTTTGAATACACTCTAGGGTTGCCGAAATAAACCGCTCTAGGGGAAAATCGCCGATAACTTCCGCCGCCTTAGCCAAATATGGCGGAGGTGGAATTTTATAACCCAGTATCAGCGCCTCACTACAATCTTCAATCTTGAGCGAATCCGGCTGTCTGCTGAGCCGTATCAGACCCCATTCCAATTTAGCCTTCGGTGCCAGCAGAAAAGAGATATGACCGCAGAGGCTAGCCATACATTGCCTTATATAGAATGAGCCTGTCTTATCCTCGATTAGAACGCGGTAAATTGCCTGACTAAGCTCGGAGATATGAAAAGGCTTTGATAGAAAATCCCTCACCCCGGCAGAGAATAACTCTTTAATCCGAGCGCCTAAGCTGTTTAGTCCAGAGCAGACAATAATGGATAGCTCAGGGCAGATCTTTTTGACTGCACCGATAAACTCGATGCCGCTTGGCCCGGGATGGTTAAAATCAGTAACCAGTAAATCAAACCGCTCTCTCTGAAGAAGATCTAAAGCCCGATCTCCTGAGTTAGCTGTTGATACGGTGATTCTCGAATCAAACCAAGGGAACAGATTTTGTTGGTATAAGTGCTGGTAGATGCTTATAATCGTAGGCTCATCATCTACCATGAGTATTTTGGTTTTTGGACAGTCCCTTTTCTGTTCCATGTCTTCATCTCTCCACGCTTTTTCAGGCTATCTCGGTCAAGGTAATGATCTTTTCTTTCTTTATTTCATCGACTATCCATTGGGCAGCGGAAAAAGCGCTTCTGCGGTCCGCAGCCGAAACAATAAGCAGGAGAATGTCATCGCCCACTTTGGCCTCTCCCAATCTATGGTTGATATAAATCTGCTGAAGGTGAGGAAATTTCGCCGCGGCCTCATCTGCGATTTTGGCTAATTCTTGTTGGCCAGATCCCTCAAGCCGCTCTTTCAGCATGACCGAAGAGAGATGAATCACTTTTTTGCCCGGAGATTTTACCTTCCCCCGATGGATAACGATACTTCCCGTCAGATAGCTCTCCTGCTGCTCGAACCTTTGCAGAAGAGAGGGTAAATCAAAGTTTTGCCAAGATACCTCTGTCTGGATAATCATACCGATTCTATCGCCCTATTTGGAAAAATAAGGGGTTGATGTTGTTAATTGGTTGATGTTGTTAATTATAGATGTTGTTAATTATAGATTTTGAAAATTTACCGCTAAAATTTATCATAAGTATCTTTTTTTGTCAAAATATGGAGCATGGATTTTATGATTTGTGGATGGGGAAAAAAGAGAGGGCGGCCCCTGTTGGGATCGCCCTCTCGCTGTCTGATCTTCAGAACTATCACTGTCTGATCTTCAAAGCTAATAGTAATCTTTAGGCGTCTGATTTTCCACTTACGGCAAAGGTTCCCTTATTTTGAGCATTAAGCTTAATAAGGTTATCCAGACAGGAAGGCTGACCCAGGTATTTCTTGAACAGACACAGGGCATCAGCCGGAGTAACACTGCCATTGCCATCAACATCAGCGCAATCGCCGCAAGGTCCTGATCCAAGGTAACACTTGAACACTATGAGCGCATCAGCAGGAGTAATAACTCCATCTCCATTTTGATCGCCGTTGCAGCTCTTGATACAGAAGCAACCCGGGCTGGCTGTAAAGTTAACCACATCATCCGTCAGCCCATCCAGCTTCAAGGGATAGCATCCACCTTCCATACCATCCTTGACCTTAAACTTCAGGATAAGCAGATCGCCACTTGCTCCCTGCGGGATACCTCGGGTTGAGTATCCACCTACAATAAGCTTGCCAGAGGCAATGGGGTTGACATCGAAGACAGAGAAAGAGGCCGTCAGGCTTCCTCGCTCAAACCCAACATACTCAAGGACAGAGGGTTTGTAGCTTACCTCAAAGCCAAGAGCAGAGATGGCACCGGGCGCATTCTGAATCCGAATCGGAATCTTCACTTCCTCTCCTATCCTGCCTTCTGTGCCTTTAATATCGAGCTGCCCTGAATCATCTTCCTCGCATACCATTGGCTGAATGGTGATCGTAGTTGTGCAGGAAGAGCTGTTGCCAGCTTTGTCTCTAGCGGTAAAGATTACTGTGGTCTGGCCAGGAGGAAGAATAAGAGGATTGCCAGAAAATATCTTGGCTTGATCGTCTGCATCTATAATTATTTCAGCTCCAGGGACCGGCTCACCAGTGCTGGTAACTCCCCTGGTCTGATCAAATTGGAAGGTGGCCGAAACCGCAACCTCACCATCAACGGCATCCCAGGCTCTGGCCTCAGCGAGGAAGGCAACTACCTCAGGATCGTCAGCAGGCGTACCATCGCTATTTATCTGGCCAATAACCCTATCTCCCGGGCAGGTAATCTGAGGTGGTACAGTATCCTTGATGCATAGACAGCCGCCAGTTTTGGAGAAATTGGCTAGATTATCTACCAGATTTTCCAGACTCAAGGGATAACATTCATCTTTCACACCACCTATGACCTTGAATTTTAGCACCACAACCGAACCACTTGCTCCCTGCGGTATAGGATTCGCTGATAATCCTCCCACCTTGAGCCTGTCTGGGCCGCTTGGGCTAACATCAATCATGGGGAAGGAAAGTACGAGATTTCCGCGCTCAAAGCCTTGATACTTTAAAATATCCGACCTGTAGATAACCTCAAAGCCAAAGGAAGATACCGCACCGGGCGCATTCTGAATCCGAATCGCGATCTTGACCTCATCACCCACATCTGCCTGAGCGCTTTCAATGTCCAAGGCTCCTGAGATTTCCTCTAAACATTCGGTAACTACTCCTGGCCGACACCAGAGAGCCTGGCCAGCTGCCGTAGTCGTAGCCACAGGACATGGCCGACACCACAGAGCATCTGCACTTGCCGCCTCAACAGAAGCTATCGGGCAGGGCCGACACCAGAGAGCCTGGTTGGCTGCCGTAGTCGTAGCCACAGGGCACGGCCGACACCACAGAGCATCTGCCGCCCCAACCTCAGCCTGAGCCAGCGGACAGCAGATCTGAGCTGGAGGCACTACCTGTGCATTAGGATCGTACTTTTCAATGGTGATTGAAATAATCTCGCCATTTTTATCCGTCTCAATGCAAACTTTAACCGTATCGCCAACCTTGAGATTTTCGGCCTGGGTAACCGGTACAGATATCTCCCTAATATTTCCCGATTCATCCACTACCTTTAGATCAGATCGTCCGACCGAGACATGGTGTTGAATTTCTTTAACCGTTCCAATTAGGCAATTGTCAGGCAGCGGAGTTATCGGAACCGGGCAGGGCCGACACCAGAGAGCCTGGTTGGCTGCCGTAGCCGTAGCCGCAGGGCAGGGCGGACACCAAAGGGCGTCTGCGCTTGCCGCCTCAGCAGAAGCCACCGGGCATGGCTGGCACCAGAGAGCCTGGTTGGCTGCCGTAGCCGTAGCCACAGGGCAGGGCCGACACCAGAGGGCATCTGCCGCCCCAACCTCAGCCTGAGCCAGCGGACAGCACCACAGCTTGATTGCCTCATCTGCTACATCTGAAGCCACAGGGCAGGGCCGACACCACATTGCCTGGCCAGCTGCTGTCGCCGTAGCCACAGGGCAGCAGTATATATTAAGCTCCTTATCAGTAGCCTTGGGATAAGGACATGGCCTGCACCAAAGTTGCGTGTCTACATTTTGAGCCACAGGACAACACCAGCGAGTGAGCTGGGCATCCTTTTCCACTACATACGGACAGGGCCAGCACCACAAAGACTGACTATCCACCTCAGCCTTGGCCAGCGGACAACACCAGCGAATCAGGTTATTATCAAGCTGGGTGGCCACAGGGCATGGCCGACACCACAGAGCCTGGCCATCTGCTGTAGTCGTAGCCACAGGACATGGCCGACACCAGAGGGCATCTGCACTTGCCGCCTCAGCAGAAGCCACAGGACATGGCTGGCACCACAGAGCCTGGCCAGCTGCCGTAGTCGTAGCCACAGGACAGCAGCGCCTAATCGTCCCATCTGGCATATGAATCTCATAGGGACACGGCCGACACCAGAGGGCGTCTGCGCTCGCCGCCTCAGCAGAAGCTATCGGGCAGGGCGGACACCAAAGGGCGTCTGCGCTCGCCGCATCAACAGAAGCCACAGGGCAGGGCCGACACCACAGAGCATCTGCCGCCCCAACCTCAGCCTGAGCCAGCGGACAGCACGGCAGGATAATATTACAGTTTTGCCCCTCAATGGCCAGATCATCCCAGAATGTTTCTACAAAGTCACCCTGACCAGCAGGGAAATATCCTTCAGCTTTTAAAATTACCTGAAGCTTTCTCGCCTCACACCATTTGATCGGTATATCCTCTTGGAGGGATCTTGCCAGGGTCTGCCATGCAGACTGAGCAGGGAGCACAATATCAATATCTTCCTGACTCAATACCTGTATAGGATTCCTAAACAGGACATAGGTGCGCTTGCCCATCTGATTGCCAGCAGCATCATAAGCCATCACCTCAACCGCGACGCGGCGATAGAGACTTCGGTCGGTTATGGAGTAGCGAATCTTGTAAGAAAGCTTAAATTTGAGATTCTCGCATCCGCAAAGGGCAAAGGTCCGGGA
>Ga0123519_10008311_pt1 | contig 15868 bp, 13 predicted proteins | sample YelNatPaOPRAMG02_FD_87396 | JGI IMG/M metagenome (GOLD analysis project Ga0123519, IMG submission 87396) | Hot spring microbial communities from Yellowstone National Park - Yellowstone National Park OP-RAMG-02 (version 2) | ecosystem: Environmental > Aquatic > Thermal springs > Hot (42-90C) ...
GAGTAATTTATGATCAATCTAGAAATCTGCGAGAATCTGCGTCTAATCTGCGAGAATCTGCGTTGATGCTGCCGCATCTGTTGTCGATGTCAGCCACGCCAATACCACGTACTCTATCTTTAACAATTTTTGGTGATTTAGATTTATCAATTATCGATGAGCTGCCAAAAGGCCGCAAAGAGGTGATTACCAAAATTGTGGCGCCGGCTAATCGTGATAAAGCGTATGCCTTTATTCGCAATCAGGTTAAAAAAGGAAGACAGGTTTTTGTTATTTGTCCGCGCATCGAACCGCAGACAAACGCGGATGAGACGCAGATAAACGCAGATATCAGCGTGAATCAGCGTGGTAATCTGCGTAAATCAGCGTTGCTTTGGGAGACCAAAGCCGTCAAGGAAGAATATGAAAAGCTTTCTAAAAAAGTTTTTCCGGACTTAAAGGTGGCAATGCTTCATGGAAAAATGAAGGCAAAAGAAAAAGCCAAAATAATGGACGATTTTAAAAATGGCAAAATTGATATTTTGGTTTCGACTTCAGTAATTGAAGTAGGAGTAGATGTGCCTAATGCGACAATTATGATGATTGAAGGAAGTGAAAGATTTGGTTTGGCTCAGCTTTATCAATTTCGCGGCCGAGTGGGTAGGGGAGAGCACCAATCTTTTTGTTTTCTTTTCACTGATTCCTCAGCCAAAACAACCTATAAACGGCTTTATTCGCTTTTGGAAGCAAAAAATGGTTTTGAATTGGCAGAAAAAGATTTAGAAATTCGCGGGCCAGGAGAGTTTTTAGGAGAGTCGCAAACCGGTATGCCAGATTTAGCGATGAAAGCCATTCAGAATAAAGAATTAGTGAAAATTAGTCGTCAGGCTGCTGAAACAATTTTAAAAAACGATCCCGAATTAAAAAATTATCCATTGCTTCAAAAACGTTTAGAGGGCTTCGAAAAAGAAATTCATTTAGAATAATAAACTCCTAGCCAATACCAAAAAATTTTATAAGTTTTAAATTCGTGAAACAACCAAACAAAAACTGTCCAATCAATTGGACAGTTTTATATTTAGTTCCTGCGTCTGTCGAAAAATTACTTGATTTATTTCTTGAGCTTGTCGAGGGAATACATCGATTTACTGAGTAAAGCCGAAGCAATATTTACTATCCTTACCGACGATCGTTAATAAGGATAGTGGTTAAGATTGCTTCGGCTGTACCTCGCAATGACAGTCAATAGTCATCGTCATTGTCAACAGCCACTGTTATTTGTCATTGCGATGAGTCGTAGGCGACGCGGCAATCATGTCATTGCGGGGAGCGAAGGTGACGAAGCAATCTCATAAAGTTTGGTTCAATCAACTGAACCACTGGTGCAGTTAAATGCACCAGTTTATACTTTATTCAAAATGATAACTTCGTCATTGTTAGAGGTCATTAATTAATAGTCATTAAAATCTCATTATATCCTTTATTGTAATAACGAGCATCAGAAGTAGTAGAAAAGCCATACCAACAGCATTGGCGTATTTTTCAAATTTTAATGGCAGAGGCGAGCCTTTAATTTTTTCTATTAATAAGAAGAGTAATCTGCCGCCATCCAAAGCCGGAAAAGGTAAAATATTAATTACCACTAAATTTAAAGAAATTAAAGCCAAAAGTTGAAGTAAATAAATGAATCCTAAACTTCCCGCCTGAGCAGTTATTTTAACAATTCCTACCGGACCAGCAATTTGTTCTAAATTAGCTTTACCCACAAAAGCTTTGGCAATGAGATTAAAAATCGCTTTAAAAACTTCTTGGATAATCCCAATTGAGGTTTTCAATCCTTCCCAAACACTGGCCAGTAAATTTTTTTTAGGTAATCCAGATTCCATTAAAGCAATCCCTAAGGCTCCTTCGCCTGATGGTGGCTTGACTCTCGGTACTGTTTTAAATTCTTTAACTTCTCCTTGTCTTTCAATTTTTAAAACAATTTCTTTGCCTCGATTTTCGTCAACAAACTTAATAAAGTCATCAACTTTTGAAAAATCAATAATTTCATCCCCTGGCTGTAAATTTATTGCCGCCGCTGGACTATCTTTGGCCACTGAGGTGATTAAGATTTTTTGAGGAATACCAAGATTGAAAACAATTGAGATTACTAACCAACCCAACAAAAAATTCATCAAAACTCCGGCAAAAATAATTAAGCTGCGTTTGCTTATAGGAAGCGATCCGAAACTACGAATTCCATCCGAATCTACAAATAAATCCGAATGATCTTTGGAGAGTAATTTCTCTTGTTCCGAATTTACCCGAAATTTAGGATTCAATACACGCTTTGGTTTTAAATGCGGTTCTCTAAAATTAACAATCAATCCAAGCTCTACATTCATTGAGTTTAAATATCTTTTCGTTTGATAGTAATCATTTTTGTCAATAAATCGTTTGCTTTTTAATTCAAGAACTACTTTATCCTCTATAAAAAAATCTATTCTATTAGAATTAGAATTTTCTATAGATATAGGTAATTCCCGTTTATATTTTATATTCGCTTCCTTTAATAAATTCTCCAGTACATCTCCGTATTGTTTTTCTCTAGCAAATCTCCCTAATTGATTTTGGGCTTGAAAAAGTAATTCAGTTAACTTATATGATAATTCCGCCTCTATTATTCTGGTATTATTTATTCGGGTTTTCTTCGGGGCATTCGGATGTAATTCGGATTGTTTGGATAGCGATTCCTCTCTGTCTTCACCATAAATTTTGTCAAAGCCGCCAAAGGGCAAGGCGTTAATACTATAAATTGTTTCGCCGATTTTTTTACCCCAAATTCTTGGTGGCAAACCAAAACCGAACTCTTCAACTAACAAACCAAATTTTTTAGCCGCCAAAAAATGACCCAGTTCATGAACGAGAACCAAAATTGAAAGAAAAATGATAACAAATACAATACCTAAAATCATATCTCTATCTTTCTCTATATTTATCTAAGTTTATTTAAAATTCTAAAAGAAATAAACGGTTTTCACCGCGAGATAAATAGATAAAAATAGATAAAGATAGTTCTATTCCTCGATTTCCCTTATCTTATTTTCTAAAATTTTTTCAATCTCTTCGTTAGTTTTATCTATTTTTTCTTGAACTTTTTCTTTAAGCTTAAACTTTTCATCTTCAGTGATTTTTTTCTCTTCAAACTGGCGGTTAATCTCTTTATTAATTTCGTCACGGATATTGCGAATTTTAATGCGAATTTCTTCCGCTTCTTTTTTGGCGAGCTTAATCAATTCTTGTCGTCTTTCGCCGGAAAGTGGCGGCAAATTAATTTTAATTAGATTGCCTTCAAGATTGACGCTGACATTTAAATTTGAAGATTCAATGGATTTCAAAATTGCTGAACCAGCATTTTTGTCCCAAACCGAAATTTGAATTTCTCGTGGCGGAACAACACTAATCGACCCTAATTGTTTGATAACTAATTTCTGACCAAAATATTCCACCGGAATATCTTCAACTAATTTTGAACTCGGCCGACCACCCCGAATACCGGCTAATTGATCTTTAAGATGTTTTATGGCTTCATCAATTTTATTTTCAAAAATTTTTAGAATATCCATATTAATAGTTTTGAGTTTTGAGTTATGAGTTATGAGTTTTTATTTACTCATTACTTATTACTTATCGTTTGCTTCCTATAATAACCCTGTCACCATTTAAGCTAATAACCGAAATTTCTCTTCCGTTCAGTTCTGGTTCTAAAGTCTGCCAACTTGAACCGTGATCGCGACTTCTATAAATTTTACCATTAGAGGCGGCAAAAATCTCTTCGGGGTTATCTTTAAAAGCCAAAGCAGAAATTTTTGGCTTTTTCACTGGTAAAGATTTAAAAACCTGCCACGTCTCGCCGTTGTTTAAAGATCTAATTAATCCATAATCTGTAGCAGCATAAAGCCTCTCTGAGGCTATTAAAAATTCATTAATTTTATTTGCGTTTCGGAACTCGTCTAAAAATTTCATCCTCTCAAAAGATTGGCCGTTATTTTCACTTTTCCAAAAACCGCCTGATTTAAGAGTTAAATAAATCACCCCATCAGCCACTTTTAAATTAGTAATAGGTGAATTTAAAGTGGTCAAAAGCCGCACTTCATTATTTTTTAGAGAATAAAGAAGTACTCGTCCATTAGATAAACCTAAATAAAGATGATTGTTATAGATATCAAAGTCGTAAATTCCTTCATTATCAAACTCCAAAATTTTTTCTAAAGAGAAAAAGTTGTCCTGACTCTTATAAATAAACCCTTTATTATTTTCAAAAACAGAAATGAAAGATTGATTGTTGGCAGCTGGATTAAATAATATTTTATAAACAATACTGTTAGAATTGATTTTGTGTTTTATATCTGAAAAGCTGTGCCAGTTTAAGCCACCATCCCGGCTAACAAATAAACCATGGTTGGAACCGGCAAAAATTAATTCTGGATTTTGCGGAGAAGTTTTTATATCAAAAATATCTATTTTTTTATTAAAGTGAACAGTGGCACTAAAAAATTTAGCGCCATCAAATACATTAATAATATGTGTTTGTTCATTAAGCGAGGCTTTAAAACTGGAAAGGGTAGATCCTAAAAGATTATCAATGCCTAAATCAACGGCCAAAGGACCTTTTACAAAAAGATAAAGTAGACCTCCCCAAATTAAAACAACGACTATAATATCTCCACCTTTTTCCATAGTTAAATATAAGCAGCAACGGTTTTGTTTTCGAAAAGCCGCGGTCCCCGACTCCAGCGTGGTCAAAGCCGCTTGACTCTCAACCGCGCAGAAAATTTTCTTTTCCCTCAACCCGCTTCGGCCGCTCCAGCGGCGGCCTCCGCTTGTCCTTATAACGGCGACCGAGCACTCAAGGTATTGAGTACTCGGACCAAGCTCGCCTGCTGCGGGGTTTCGGAGAAAAGAAAATTTTCTGAGTGATCGAACAACGCTTAAAATTCTTATAAAGAACCCTTCAGTGCCCTTAATTGCAAACGCTTATTTGTATTAAATTGTTTTATTAAAACCAAACGATTTAATGTTTCTTTTAATTGTCGAGAATTTTTTACTGGATTTTGCATTAGCCGACTAATTAAACCTTGAAAGAAATCATCAATTTGGTTATCTTCAACAACTTTTTCTATAGATTCATATAGATCAATAGATTTATCAGCATTAACCCACGTTTTAGATCCGCGTTTATCCGCCTTTGGATAAAAATAAATTTTTTGAAGTCGTGAGCTTAAAGTCGGAAATAAGCTATCGTGACTTCTCGCAATAAAAATAATTAAAGCTGACTCAGGTGGTTCTTCGACAATTTTTAAGGCGGCATTTTGGGCCTCAGGCGTTAAGCATTCTGCTTCTTTGATAATAGCCACCCTGCGGCCCGAATGCGTTGGTTTTTGCCAAAGAAAATACTTTAAAGATCTAATTTCGTCAATACTAATACCTTTTTTCTTCTTTAGCTGAGAGGTATTATCGTTTGAAATAATTAAGGTTTCTTTTAATAATTTAACCGGCTCTTCAAACACTCCATTTTCTAAAAAATTAGCCAGGGATTGAGCAAAAATAAATTTCTCTTTTTCGTCTCCGCCAAAAAAAAGATAAGCGTGAGACAACTTATTATTTTCTATCAATCTTTTAAAATCTTCTTGAAGTTGTTTGTAGTTAAGCATATAAAAATTCTGGCTCTAAATATCAAAAATAGAAAATGGTTAATCGAAGATAGAAAATGGTATGGATATTAGAAAATCGTTTTTTTAAATAACAAATTTCTATTTTTGATTTTCTATACCAATTTCGATTTTCTTATAACTATTTTTGAGATTTATTTTGAATTATCTTTTATTTAACAATGTTCTCTTATAAACATCCAAATGGGTGAGTATTAGTCCTGCTCCTTTAGCGACACAGAAAAGCGGTTCTTCTGCCACATAGGTATTAACCCCTAAAATTCCCTTAAAAAATTCAGGCAAGTGAGCCAACTGCGCTCCACCGCCAGAAAGAATTATTCCTTTTTCCATTACATCAGCCACCAATTCCGCTGGTGTTTCGCTAAAGACATTTTGCACCGCTGAAGCAATATCAACAAGATAAGGATTTAAGGCTTCGGCTACCTCATTAGAATTAATGGTTAAATTTCTTGGTAGTCCTGAGGTTAAGTCTCTTCCTCTAATAGAAAATTCTAATTTATGTCTCGTAGAAAGCGCGGAACCAATTTCAATTTTTATTGTTTCCGCTGTTTGTTCGCCGATGGAAAGCGAATACTTCTTTTTAATATAATCCATAATTGCTTGATCAAATTTGTTGCCCGCCACTCTTAAAGAAGCCCAAGAAACAATTCCGCCTAAAGCAATCACCGCCACTTCAGAAGTGCCACCACCAATATTAATAATCATATTCCCCGAAGGAGAATTAATTGGGATACCTGCGCCTAACGCAGCCAAAATTGGTTCTCGAACTACATAAGCCTCTCGGGCACCGGCTTCTTTAGCAGCATTAATTACTGCTCGCCGTTCAGTTTGGGTGATACCAGCCGGCACGGAAATCACTACATCAGGCTTGAAAATATTTAAACTGCCACAGGCTTTAGAAATAAAATATTTTAGCATTGCCTTGGTAATGTAATAATCAGCAATTACCCCATCTTTTAATGGTTTGTAAGGTACGATGTCTGCTGGTGTACGCCCGACCATTTCTTTTGCTTCTTTGCCCACAGCCAAAACTGAATTGTCGGGCAAGCTTAAGGCGACAATCGTTGGCTCATTAATAATAAATCCGCGTCTTGGCACAAAGACAATAGTATTAGTAGTCCCAAGGTCTATCCCTATTTTACGAGTGAACAAATTGACTTTTGACTTTTGACATTTGGCTTTTGACAGCTAATTTTTGTCAATAGTCAATGGTCAATAGTCAATGGTAATAGTTTTATTCTACTCTTTTGATGTCAGCGCCGAGCAATCGCAGTCTTTCATCCAGCCTTTCATACCCTCTGTCAATCTGATAAATATTATCAATTTCTGTTCTTCCAGAAGCGATTAAAGCAGCGATAATTAAAGCCATTCCCGCCCGCAAATCAGGGCTCACCAATTGCCGACCATAAAGTTTAGTAGGGCCATTAACCACTACCCGATGCGGATCAGCCATTATAATATTAGCGCCCATCTGCGTCAACATATCGGTAAAAAGTAAACGCCTGTCATAAATAGTTTCATGAATTAAACTAGAACCGTGGGCTTGAGTCATTAATACAGTATAAGGAGACTGAAGGTCGGTGGCAAATCCCGGATATTCATGAGTCGTTACATCGCAGGCCAATAATTTTTTTGCTGGTTTTATTAAAACGCTATCTTTAGTTAAAGAATAATTTACTCCTATTTTATCAAATAAAGTCCAAAGTGCCTCGAGGTGATTAGGTTGACAATTTTTTATTAAAACCTCGCCGCTATTTGAGGCCGCTGCTAACATCGCAAAAGTGCCAGCCTCGATTCGATCAGGAATAATTTTATATTCTCCTCCTTTTAGCTTTTTTATTCCTTTAACACTAATTGTTGATGTGCCGGCTCCTTTTATTTTAGCACCGCAACTATTAAGATACTCGGCTAAACTAACAATTTCTGGTTCCATGGCACAATTTTTCAAAATCGTTTCTCCTTCAGCAAAAACTGCTGTCATCATTAAACTTTCAGTAGCCGTGACACTAATTTTCGGAAAAAAAATATTAGCACCCCTTAATCTCTTAACAGTTAAATAATAATAGTCTTGTCCGCACTCGTGTCGAAAAATTTTAACTTTGGCACCCATTTTTTGAAAGCCATTTAGAAATAAATCAATTGGCCTGGCTCCTGCGCCAATAACACAGCCACCTGGATGAGGAAAACGAACCTTTCCGTAAATCGCCAATATCGGCCCAACAAACATAATTGAAGCCCGAAACTTATTTACTAAAGAAGCTGGCATATCAAGAGATTTTTTGCCGTTAAATTTTATTTCATAAACCCCCTTTTTAATTTTTTTTACTTCGCCACCTAAACTAATCAGCATTTCCTGAGCCCTAAAAACATCTTCTATTTCAGGCACATTAAAGAGTCTAATAGGTTCTTGGGTTAAAAGACTAACAGGAAAAATTTTTAAAGCAGCATTTTTTGAGCCAGAAACAGTAATTTTTCCTTTTAATGGTTTTCTGCCTTGAATAATAAACTTTGCCATCCAGGTAGTAGAAATTCGACAAATTAATCTTCAAAGAGTTTTTCTTTCAGAAAAACTCAAGTCGAATTTCACTTAATAAATTTGACCTTATATTTAACCTCCAGATAGTGAAATTCTTTAGATTTATTTTTATTCGCCTTTGGCGAATCTGTCGAATTTTCACTTTTCCACTACCTGGCATTAATTCCAATAATACAGATTTTATTGAAAAATTCAAGAGAAAAAGATATAATGTAAGTTGTAAGTTGTAGGTTGTAGGTTGTAGGTTAAATTAAGTATGACTCTAAGAACTCGTCGGATTATTTTTTATACCTTTACTTTTTTATTTATCATCGTTGGTCTCGGAGTAGTTTTTTACTCTCAGGGTTGGCGAATAAATATTCAAAATTGCAAGATTAAAAGCTTGCCCCGTAGCGAAGATTTGTTTCTGCTTCGGGGATTGAAAGGTTGCAGGGTTGTTTTTCAGAAAACTGGAGCGATTTTTATTGAAACTCAACCTAAAGGCGTAGTGATAAAAATTGATGAAAAAACTTTTAAAGATAAATCAGGTTTAATTCAGAGTGGTACCTTAATCAGCGATCTTTTACCAAAAACTTATCGCCTTAAAGTAGAAAAGAGCGGTTATTTACCCTGGGTAAAAAATGCATTAGTTAAATCAAGTTTAGTAACAGAATTTCCTAAAATAGTTCTTATACCTGAAAAAATTAAAAAAAAGCTAGTGATTCTTCCTAAAACAATAAATAATTTTTGGTTGAATTCTCAACAAAAAATCGTCTTTAAAAATAAAGAAAATCTTTACTTTTACCCCAGTCTAGCTGAAACAGAAGAAAAAATTTTAATTCAACCGAATAAATTAAAAGGCGACGAATTTATTAGCTGGAGCGGGGATAACAATAAAATAATTGTCCGCGATTCAAAAAACCAAACCTACTATCTTTATGAAATTAATAATCTTTCAAAGACATTTAATATTAATGCCACTTTCAACAATTTTAAAAAAGCAAGTATTGACGAAGTTGCCTTTTATCCTTTGGAATCAAACAGATTAATTATCAGAGACAAAAACAACTTTCTTTATATTTTAGATACTAATCGTTTCCAATTAGAAAACATTACTAAAGAGCCGGTTCTTAGCTGGACAATCAAAAGCCCCAATCTTTACTATATTAAAAAAACTCAAAACTCAAAACCCAAAACTCAAAACTATTACTTGGTTTCTTTTAATTTAATAACAAAAACTAATAATTTTAATATCGAATTACCTTCTCAATTAATTAATCAAGAAATATTAGAGATTTTAGAGATTAATGCTTCCGGCAATAAAATAGCTTTGCTCACCAAAAATGGCAGCCTTTATCTTTTTAACCAGATAACTCAAAATTTTAATCAAATCGCTCATTCGGCTGAAAAATTTATTTTTTCTCCAGATAATAAAAAAATTGCTTTTTTAGATAAAGACGGAGAATTGAACATCTACTTTTTAGAAGATTATCAAAGAGGCATTCAGAAAAAAGCCGGCGAAGTAATTAGTTTTGATTTTTATAGGGGAATGATTGTTAAAAACATTTTTTGGTATAAAGATTCCCATCATTTGTTTGTAGATTATTTGGACAGTGATGGGATTAAAAAAGTTGATTTTATGGAAATAGACGACCGTCCGCCGATAAATAAATACACTCTTTTTGAAGGAGTTTCTAATTTTTACTACGAGCCGATTACAAATCGACTTTACTTCATTAAAGAGAGCAAGCCTTATTTTGTTGAATTTTAAAATTAAAAGATTCAATTTTAACTATCGTAATTTAGCTATTTATAAGTTCTGGCTTTATTTAAAAACCACTTGTGTTATAATTTAATTAATGAAAAACTTAATTGAAATAATTAAGGAAGCAGAGGTAAATAAAATCGCCATTGGACATTTAAACATTTCGGATATTGCTGGTTTAAAGGCGGTTTTTGAAGCGGCTTACAAACTGCGGCTTCCTGTAATAATAGGTGTATCTGAGGGCGAGGGCGATTTTATTGGCAGAAGACAGATAGCAGCTTTGGTAAAAAGCTTAAAAGAGGAATATAATTATCCGATTTTTTTGAATGCTGACCATACAAAATCGTTAGAAAAAATCAAAGAAGCAGTTGAGGCGGGATTTGATTCAGTAATGTTTGACGGTAGCAATTTGTCTTTAGAAGAAAATATAAAAAAAACAAAAAGTATTGTTGGGTATGTTAAGTCTGTTAATTCTGAAATTTTAGTTGAGGGGGAGATTGGTTATATTAAAGGAAGTTCAACAATATTAAAAGCATCCGAAGTTTTTATAAAACAAGAAGATTTAGCAAGTTCTCAAGAAGCAAAACAATTTGTTAAAGAAACTAATATTGATCTCTTGGCGCCGGCAGTAGGCAATATTCACGGTATCATAACACGGACTAGCGTGGACAACCAAACGCAGATTAATGCAGGCAATCCCAATTTAGACATTCGGCGCATTAAAGAAATTAAAGAAGCGGTTGGCATTCCTTTGGTGCTTCATGGTGGTTCGGGCATTAAAGATGAAGAGATTTTAGCAGCTATTGACGCCGGTATTTCAATCGTTCATATTAATACCGAACTGCGTTTGGCTTGGCGAAAGGCGTTAGAGGAAGCATTTAAGGAAAAACCTGAAGAAATTGTGCCCTATAAATTATTGCCTAAAGCAGTTGAAGAAATTAAAAAAGTAGTGGAGAAGAAATTGAGATTATTTAATAAAATCAACGAATAACGAATTTTTTACGAATATACGAATTTACGCTTTTGCGAAGTAGCCCGGAAGGACTTATACGCGAATTCGTATATTCGTATATTCGTACAGATTCGTTATTCGTTGATGGAGCGAAGCGACTATGGAACTTATCGTTCAAAAACGCGAAATATTTGGCAAAAAAGTTAAAGCCTTAAGAAAACAAGGTTTCATTCCCGCTGAACTTTATGGCCATGGCGTTGAAAATATCCATTTAAGCGTTCCGGCTAAAGATTTTTTAAAAATTTTTAAAGAAGCAGGTGAAAGCACAATAATAAATCTTAGCCTTGAAAATAAAAAGTTGCCGGTTCTTATTCATGATGTAGTAGTTGACCCGATAAATGATCAAATTATTCATATTGATTTCTATCAAATAAAAATGGATGAAAAGATTACTACTTCGGTTCCTTTGGAATTTATCGGTGAAGCGCCAGCGGTCAGAGAAAAAGGAGGTATTTTAGTGAAGGCGATGCAGGAAATAGAAATTGAAGCCCTACCTGCCGATTTACCGGCTAGTATTAAGGTTAATCTTAACAATCTTTCTGAAATTGGAAAGAGTATTTATGTAAAAGATCTCCAGGTAACTAAAGGACTGAAAATTTTAGTTGAGTCGGAAACAGTAGTAGCGACAGTAATTGAAGCAGCTAAAGAAGAATTCGAAGAAAAGCCTATCACTGTTGAAGAAGTAAAAGTAGAAAGAGAAGAGAAGAAAGAAACGAGTAATGAGAAATGAGTAATGAGAAATGAGTAATGAGTAAATTTACTCATAACTCAATACTCATTACTCAAAACTTTGCCAAATGAAGCCACGTCTTATTATTGATATTAATAAAAAACAAAGTAAAACACTTAATTTAAGCGCTCAAAAGGTAATCGTTATTCCTCTTAAAAACCTAATCCAATTGATATTTATTTTATTGATTATTTTTTCTTTTGTTTTTGGTTTAGCAGCTGCGCCAACTTTCAGTGGTGCTTTAGCGGCTCAAACCAATACCGAGGAGCAAAGAAAAATTTTAGAAGACCAACTCGCTCAATTAGAAAAGGAGATTGATCAGTATGAAGCACAAATTGAAAATTATAAAAAACAAGGCAAAAATCTTCAATCTGAAATAAAAAAATTAGAAGCCCAAATTGCTAAGTTAAACCTTCAAATAAAAGCCATCAACCTCACTCTTAGTAAGCTTGATGCCGAAATTAATTCTACCGAAGCTCAAATCAGGCAAACGGAAAGCGATATTGATTTTAATAAAAAAAATTTGTCTCAAGCCCTCCAACTACTTTACGAGAATGATAAACAAAGTTTAGTGGAAATTCTTTTTAAAAATCCTAAATTATCAGATTTTTTCGCTGATTTAAACGATATTTTGGCTGTTCAGGATAATATAAGAGCAGTGATTGTAAAAATTGTTGAGGACCGTCAGAAATTAGTGGATCAAAGAGAGGTTTTAGCTTTACAACGGGAAGATGCAAATGCTCTTAAAGAATATCAAGCGAATCAAAAAGCCCTAATTCAAAAAACTCAAACAGAAAAAACTAATCTTTTAAAAATTACCAAAGGCAAGGAGGCAGAGTATCAAAAAATTTTAATTGAAAAGAAAAAGACCGCCGCGGAAATCAGAAAACAAATCTTTAAATTATTAGGCGGCGGAGAGCTAGAGTTTGGCGATGCTTATCAATTGGCAAAAATGGCAGAAAAAGCCACTGGCGTGCGGGCGGCTTTAATTTTAGCAGTGCTCGATAGAGAATCAGCCTTAGGTAAAAATGTCGGTCAATGCGACTATAAAACCGCGATGCATCCGACGCGCGATATACCGATATTTTTACAGATAATCAAAGAATTAAATTTAGAGAAAAATTTGGAGTCAGGAATCATAAAAGTTTCTTGTCCTAATGCTGACGGCGCTTATGGTGGAGCAATGGGACCAGCGCAATTTCTTCCCTCTACCTGGAATCTTTATAAAGATCGGGTAGCAGAAATTACTGGTAATAATCCGCCTTCGCCTTGGCGGAATGCCGATGCCTTTGTTGCCACTGCTTTGTTTCTTAAAGATGCTGGTGCTGGACCAGGCGCTTCTTTGGCCGATGAAAAAAAAGCCGCGGCTAAATATTATGCTGGTTCACGCTGGAATTATTATTTATCAACTTATGGCGCAAGAGTAATTGCTTTGGCCCAGAAGTTTGAAGAAGACATCGCCATTTTGGGTTCATAAATCAACAAATAACGAATCTGTACGCTTTTGCGAAGTAAATCCCCGGAGGGTTTATATACGAATTCGCGAATTCGTTTATTTGTAAATTCGTAATTTATTCGCTACTCGCTGATTTAAAAGCTTTAATAATTGGCTCAAGTTCTCCGTCTAAAATTTTCTCAATATTATGGAATTTTTTGCCAATCCGATGATCAGTAATACGGTCGTCAGGAAAATTATAAGTTCTAATTTTTTCTGCTCGTTCCGCGCTGCCGATTTGTTCGCGACGAAGAGTGCCTAATTTTATTTGTTCTTCGATTTGCTTTTGCTCGTAAAGTTTAGCGCGTAAAATATTAAGTGCTGTTTGACGATTAGCATATTGCGAGCGGCTAGCCTGAGAAGAAACAACAATGCCAGTCGGTTTATGTAAAATTCTCACTGCCGTTTCTACTTTATTGACATTTTGGCCGCCCGGACCAGAAGAACGAAAGAAAGAAATTTCTAAATCGGAGGGATTGATTTGAATTTCTTTTTCTTCTACTTCAGGAATAATCGCTACCGAAGCAGTGGAAGTATGAATGCGACCAGACTTTTCTGTTTTAGGAATTCTTTGGACGCGATGCACGCCTGCTTCGTTTTTCAAAATCTCGTAGAGATTTTGCCCTGAGCTTGTCGAAGGGTCCTCAATTTCAGCCACAAACGTTTTGTAGCCACCTAGTGGTGTTTGGTTAAAATCAACAACGCTAAATTTCCAGCCGCGACGAGCGCTATACTTTTGATACATCCTTGCTAAATCGCCAGCAAAAATTGCTGCTTCATCGCCACCGGCACCGGCGCGGATTTCTAAAATAACTTTGTTCGACATATTTTTATATCTTGTGATTAGCAAATTAACTTCTAAATTGTGGCACAAAATCAACCAAATTTCAAGGCGAGCATTGAGCCCTCTTTGTTTATTTGATTTTCGTTTCTTACTATTTTTTTCTTATAGATTTTAGAATAAATTAGATTCTAGTAAATTCTAGAATTAGTAAATTCTCGAATAAGATTATAAGATTAATAGTAGATTCTAGAATAGGATTCATCAGAATGTTGTGCTATAGCACAACAGCGCAATATTGAAGTAAAATTAAGTTATAATTAATTGCGTATTACGAATAAAAAACAATTAATAAATCTGCCATCAATTAGCGAATATTCTTCTCGCAGGGAATGGGAGAATGCGTGTTGGTTTAAAATAATAAAATCGGAGGAATTGTTGAAATTGTTGACGACTTCTCATGAACGCCACAATTTGGTAATGCGGGCCGCTACTTTAAAAGAGCTTATATCAGGAAAGGGACCCAGACAAATAAGCAGAGAACTTTTTATTTCTTCGCAAACCATTAACGTTATTAAAAAAGCAATGACTGAAAATAAGTATAGGAGTTATTTAGAGAGAAGTAAAAAAGAAAGAAAGAAAAAAGAATATAGCACCGATCGCAGGCCCATTAGAAAATTGCCCAAGGGGAGACCAAAGCGCACAAAATATGGAACGATTTACATGCCTTAATAAGCGTTGTGATATAGCACAACACTCTAATTTCTTAAAAATAACAAAAACAATACAGCGACCTAATTTAAATTGGTTAAATTAAAAAAAGGGCTGTTTGGCCGCCTTAATTTAATTATTATTTTTTAGATTTTTTAATCGCTTTCTTTTCTGATTTCTTCCTAGTTGGACTTTTTGAAGCTCTTTCTTTTCTCGCTTTAAATTTTTCCACTCTGCCGGCAGTGTCAATTAATTTTTCTTTACCAGTATAAAATGGATGGCATTGGCTACAAATTTCAACCTGAATTTCTGGTTTCGTTGAGCCAATAGTAAAAGTAGCGCCGCAGGCACAGCGAACTTTAGCGTTAGGATAATATTGAGGATGGATATCTTTTTTCATTTTGTAGAAGCTGATTTACGCTGATAAGTACGCAGATTGACGCTGATTTTTCAGCGTACTCATCGGCGCAGGTTCAGCGTTTTCAGCGTATTTCCGCGTTGCTATCCGTGTTGTTCTGCTTCTATAAAAATAGCATTGTTTTTCTCTCTTGACCCCGTAGTGAGCCGAGCACATCGCCCCGTAGAGCAACGGCGATTGGCTTAACGCAATTTTTTCTCATTTTTGCTGAAAAATATTATCTTAAGCATAAACAATGTTTTACAAAGAGATGACAAAGAGTTAAGCAAGAAATTGCTATCGCCGTTGTCAGACGGGGCATCGCTTTCCACAATGCCTTTATCTTTACTCTGTCTTCCTTTAATAGTAAAACCTTTCAAGGTAAACGTCAATTAAGGAAAGCGACCAGGCGTTGCAGTGCTCGGTCTACTACGGGGTTGACAATAGTTTACTGATTTCTATAATGATAAATGTATTTCAGAAATTGGCAAGTTCTTTGAAAATTAAAAATAGTCGAGTCAGAATTTTTTTAGTTGTCCCAAAATCCGCCCGCGAGGGCAAGCCGTAGGCGAAGGCCGAGCGGCTGCGATTTTGAGGACCCCGCCCTCTATGCGTAAAAATTTTACATTATGCTTAGAGGGCGGGGCTCTAAATTTTGCAGCCACTCGCACTTCGCTCACTGAGCTTGTGCTCGTGGGCAAAATTTGAGAGTTTGATCCTGGCTCAGGATGAACGCTGGCGGCGTGGATAAGGCATGCAAGTCGAACGA